>Ga0209395_1002546_pt1 | contig 23621 bp, 12 predicted proteins | sample GOMGulsemesocosm_3_FD_184635 | JGI IMG/M metagenome (GOLD analysis project Ga0209395, IMG submission 184635) | Methane-oxidizing microbial communities from mesocosms in the Gulf of Mexico - GOM9D Gulf of Mexico (SPAdes) (version 2) | ecosystem: Environmental > Aquatic > Marine > Cold seeps... | reverse complement strand
GGGGTAGCACCTCAAAAAGAGTCCGAATATACGCACGCATCTAACTTTTATTTTTTTAGCTCGGAAAACGGTTGTAATTAATAGGGAGTCCATATACGGGGAAGACGAGGGGGTTGTCACCCTGCTCGTCTTCGAGGAAGTTATAGTGGTCAGCCTGCCTGTCATCGCGAGGGTTATAGTAGTCACCCACCCGTCATCCTCGAAATTTTTTAATCGAGGGGCTCACAAAGCAGCCACTAGCCTCGACACTGGCACAACCATCACCAGATCCCCGCTATAAACACTGCGGGGAAGACGAAGGTTGATCACACACTGCGGGAAGACGAAGGGGGTTGTCACCCTGCCTGTCATCGAGGGGTGATAATGGTCATCACGGCGAGTTGAGCGCTTTTGGCTTGATCGCCGTAAATCAAATGAAAAATTAATGAAGAGTTAATTACCACATCAAGAAGGTAACAAGACCAACGCCAAGCAATAAACGGTAGATAACAAAGGGCAACATACCCATTTTGCTAATCACGTTTAAAAAGAACGTAATACAGATATAGGCACTAATAAAAGACAATATTAAGCCATAACCCATCTCGCCCCAGTTAACCACAGCATTGTCGTCAAATAAGCCCAGAGCGGTATAACCACCACTCATGATAATGACCGGAATTGACAACAAAAATGAATATCTGGCGGCACTTTCTCGAGTCATGCCCAGCATCAAACCCGCGGTCATCGTAATGCCCGAACGCGAAGTTCCTGGGATTAAAGCAATGGCCTGTGCCATGCCAATAAATATCGCGTTTGACAAGGTTAATTTATATTCAGTAATCACTTGCTTAGCGCGAGCATCGGCCCACCATAACAACAAACCAAAACTAATGGTGGTGCCAGCAATAACCCAAGCAGAGCGTAAATAGGTTTCAATTAAATCTTTGGCCAACAAGCCAAACAACCCTGCAGGGATGGTGCCGATAAGAATCCACCACGCTAAACGACTTTCGCCATTATGCTGACCTTTGAACGAGCCAAACCATGCTAATAGCAAGGTGACAACTTCGCGTCTAAAATAGATCATCACCGCTAATAACGTGCCGATATGCACCGAAACATCAAATGCTAGCCCCTGATCGTTCCAGCCTAAAACTTTAGAGGGCAAAATCAAATGGGCCGAGCTTGATATTGGTAAAAACTCAGTAAACCCCTGAATCAACGATAGAATAATTATTTCAAATGTCGACATTTATTGATTGCTTCCTTGCCAGTCAAAGGCTATTGGCCACAATGACTGTTTATCTTTATTAAAGCATTGCCATAAATCTTGATAGCTTTGCTTTAACACGGGGTGAATTAGGTTAGGTGCCAGCTCGGCCAATGGCCACAACACAAAGGCGTTTTTATCAATCTCATCGCGCGGCAATACCACCGGCGCGGTCACTACCAAATCATCGTACAATAATAAATCGAGATCTAAGGTCCGTGAACTGAACTTCTTGGCGCTGCGATCGCGACCATTGGCGACTTCTATTTTGCGCAATAAGGCCGTTACATCACTAATATCGAGCGTGGTGGTTGCCGCACAAACCAAGTTATAAAAATTACTGCCGTCAAAACCGACCGACTCACTCTCATAAACCGACGAAATCTCGAGCGGCCCAAAGGCTGCCGTCAATTGCGAAATACCTTGGCGAATATACAAATCTTTATCGATATTACTGCCAATACTGATAAATAGAGTTGCCATTATGCCTTTGCACCTCGTTCAATAGTCACACCAACACCTGCTGCATTAGCAACGGCGTCGGGTTTGTGTACAGTTAAACGCAACCAACTAATCGCAAATTCATTTAGTAACATCTGGGCAATCTGCTCAGCAACGGTTTCAATTAGCTCGATCTGCTGCTGCTCTAACCAACTGGTGATGCGCTGCGATACCGACGCATAATCAAGGGCTTTAGTTAAATCATCTTGCGCCGCTGGCGCTCGATTGTCCCATGCCATATCAAGATCAAGCAGCAAGGTTTGCTTAATCGTTTTTTCCCACTCGTAAGCGCCAATCGTGGTTTCAACTTTTAATTGCTTAATAAAAACTATGTCCATCATGGCTCTCAATTGTTGTTCTTTTAATAGTAGTGATAAATGGTCGGATACCTTTATCGGATATGCCAGCGTATGATAAGCGAATCATTACTAATTCGGCGCCAGCGCCGCGCTAATATAGCTTATATCGTCCAAGGAAAACAGCCACTAAATGAGCAAGCATTGCCACAATAAAAAATTACTCAGCCAAATACAACCCGTCGTTCACAGGATAGCCAAGCCATGATCGCGCTAAGTATATTAATGGTTATTCTCGCCTACCTTGCTGGCTCGCTATCTAGTGCGATGATTATTGCGCGGATTTATCAGCTGCCGGATCCGCGAACCAATGGTTCGGGCAACCCCGGCGCTACCAATATTCTGCGCATTGGTGGTGCAGGACCTGCGGTGTTGGTACTGATTGGTGATGTACTCAAGGGCACAATTGTCGTGTGGTGTTCTTATTTTATTGGCTTAGATCCACTAAGCTTGGGCTTAGTAGCCGTAGCTGCTTGTTTGGGCCATATATTTCCGGTCTTCTTTGAGTTTAAGGGCGGCAAAGGCGTTGCAACCGCCTTTGGTGCAATGCTACCCATTGGCTTAGATCTCACAGGATTGCTCTTAGCTAGTTGGTTAGCTATGGTATTAATCACTGGATATTCATCGGTTGCCGCGTTAATTGTTTCATTGTTAGCGCCAGTACTAACTTACCTGATAAAACCCGAATATACCGCCGCAGTAACAATGTTATGTCTATTAATATTAGTGCGACACCAACCCAATATGGCGCGATTGCTTAAAGGCCAAGAATCAAAAATATGGAAAAAATTTAAGAAAAAAAAATAGCAGCCTAAGCTGCTATTCCAATCGTACTTGAATTAATAATACCAATCTAGGTAAGTAAGTGGTCTACTTTTTTATGAGTATAAATTGATTAGAACAAGACATTTCTTTACGTATGTAGTGATTCTACATAGAAAAGAAATAACGCAGTCATCATCGATTTAGGCCATTAAAAATGATCAGGTACTTTGCTAGGTTGGTATAACTAAACCGCTGGCAAGGTGTCCATTGGCCAACGTGGCGTCGCCGAAATTTCCAAACCCACCGTTTGGCTAGCTTTTAAGCGCTGCATGCCAGCGTAGGCAATCATCGCGCCGTTATCGGCACAAAATTCATGACGAGGATAAAACACTTGGCCACCGCGAGACTTCATCAGCTGTTCAAGCCCAGCCCGCAAATGACTATTGGCGCTAACGCCACCGGCAACCACTAAACGTTTGAGCCCTGTTTCTTTTAAAGCCCGCTTACACTTTATTGCTAAGGTATCTACCACAGCATCTTCAAAGGCGCGTGCAATGTCGGCCTGAGTTTGTGGATCGCATACCGAGCCTTCAGGGGTATTAGCGGCAATAGTATTAGCTGCAAAGGTTTTAAGACCACTAAAACTAAAATCTAAACCCGGACGGTTAGTCATCGGCCGGGGGAAAGTAAAGCGCGAACTGTCACCAGTCTCGGCTAATTTAGACAATCGTGGCCCACCAGGGTAATCCAAACCAAGTAATTTGGCTGTCTTATCAAACGCTTCGCCTGCCGCGTCATCAACTGACTCACCCAGTAACTGATACCTTCCAATACCATCAACACGCACCAACTGGGTATGACCGCCAGAAACCAGCAGCGCAATAAACGGAAAATCAGGCTTATTTTCTTCCAGCATCGGGGCCAGTAAGTGCCCTTCCATATGATGTACTGCTACCGCAGGTTTGCCCCAAGCATAAGCTAACGAACGCCCTACAGACGCACCCACTAACAAGGCACCAACTAAGCCCGGTCCAGCGGTAAAAGCAATGCCATCGATATCTTGTGCACTGCAGTTAGCGGCTTTCATCGTTTGCCTAATCAACGGGATAATCTTGCGAGAATGGTCACGAGAAGCCAATTCAGGCACAACACCGCCATAATCGGCGTGCAATTTAACCTGACTGTACAATTGATGAGCCAACAAGCCGGCTTGATCATCATAAATCGCGATGCCAGTTTCATCACAAGATGTTTCAATTCCTAAAATACGCATTTAAAGTTAAGTTCATCGCTAAAATAAGTTATAGTGATTGTACTATTTGCAGAAATAATTTGCAGCTTGTTATGATCTTTCTTTACAAAGGGGTCTGGTTCGGCTTAAAATGTCGCACCAAAATTTGACAGCCCTGCAACATTATTTATTGCAATTGGCTTATATGAAACAACCTTCGAGGTGAAAGGCAAATGCCAATAGTTAAAGTTAGAGAAAACGAACCATTTGACGTAGCACTACGTCGCTTCAAGCGCTCTTGTGAAAAAGCAGGAATCTTATCTGAAGTACGTCGTCGTGAGCACTATGAAAAGCCAACGACAGCTCGTAAGCGTGCTAAAGCAGCTGCTTCAAAGCGTCTGGCTAAGAAATTAAGCCGTGAAAACGCACGTCGCGTTCGCATGTACTAAGAATTAGTCGACTGATGAACCTACTAGAGCAACTAACAGACCAAATGAAAGTTTCTATGCGCGCTAAAGATAAAGAGCGCTTAAAAACAATCAGAATGGCTCTTGCTGCAGTTAAGCAACGAGAAATCGATGAGCGTATTACCCTGACTGACGAAGATGTTTTAGCCATCTTAGTTAAAATGGTTAAACAGCGCCGCGATGCAGCACAACAGTATGAAGATGCAGATCGTCAAGATCTGGCTGACATTGAATTGTACGAAATCACAGTGATTGAGGAATTTTTACCGAAACCACTGACTAGCGATGAAATCGATAGTCTGATTAAAGCTGCAATTGAACAAACAGGTGCATCTTCAATGCAACAAATGGGGAAAGTTATGGCTATCCTCAAGCCTCAGGTTCAAGGTCGTGCTGATTTAGGTAAGATAAGTGGCTTAATTAAAGCAGCCTTTTCTGCCTAAGTACTAGCTTCGTTGTGGCGGTTATCTGCCCTGACGCTGTAAAATAAATAAGCCGTGCCTAGCACGGCTTATTTGTTTCTCACGCTAAAATTTATTATCCTATCTAAATCCAATTGCCCCGAGTTGTCACTGTACCGCAGTGTCAAATAACTCCACCAAACAGCAACAAACAGCGGAACAAGTATGGCTGGTTTAATCCCACAACATTTTATTGATGACCTGATTTCCCGAACCGATATTATCGACTTAATCGATGGCCGGGTTAAACTCAAAAAAGCGGGTAAAAGTTACGTCGCTTGCTGCCCGTTTCATGGTGAAAAAAGTCCATCATTTCATGTTAGTCAGGACAAACAGTTTTACCACTGCTTTGGTTGTGGAGCCAGCGGCAATGTTATTTCATTTATTATGGAATACGACCGACTCGACTTTCCAGATGCCATCGATGAATTAGCAGGGATTTATAACCTTGAGGTACCGCGAGAAGACTCCGGCACCGAAAAAAAATCAGCCCAGCAATACACCATCGACAAACAAAAAAAACTCGATTACTACCAGCTAATGGAACAGGTAACGACTTACTTCTGCCAGCAATTACAGAGCAACAAAAATAGCGCTCAAGTGATTGATTACCTAAAAATGCGCGGCTTAAGTGGCGACATCGCCAAACGATTTAGCATCGGTTACGCCCCAGATGACTGGCAAGAAGTAAAAGACAAATTTGGCCGCGGCAGTGAGCGTGAAAACCAATTGTTAGAGACTGGGGTCTTAATCAAAAATGAGAAAGGCCACACTTACGATCGTTTCCGCAATCGAGTGATGTTTCCGATCCGTGACAGGCGTGGCCGAGTCATTGGGTTTGGCGGCCGCGTGCTAGATGACACCACCCCAAAATATTTAAACTCACCTGAAACCCCAATATTTCACAAAGGTTCTGAGCTTTATGGCTTTTTTGAAGCCAAACAGGCCAATCGTGATCTCGCACGCTTATTAGTGGTTGAAGGGTACATGGACGTGGTAGCGCTGGCACAAAACGGCATTAGTTGGGCTGTCGCATCATTAGGGACATCGACCACTACCGAACAAATTCAACTGATGTTTCGCAACGCCGGCGAGATAATTTGTTGCTACGATGGCGACAGAGCTGGCCGTGACGCGGCATGGCGCACCTTGCAAAACGCACTGCCGCAACTGCAAGATGGCCGCCAAATTAAGTTTATGTTTTTGCCCGACGGCGAAGATCCAGACTCGATGGTCCGAGCACTTGGTCAAGAAAAGTTTGTCGACTTGGTCAACGAAGCTGTGCCCTTATCGCAATTTTTGTTTGATAACTTACTAACCCAAGTTGAAATGGACTCGGAAGATGGTCGCTCAAAATTAGCAAAATTAGCCCTGCCGATGGTTAACAGCATTGCTGATGGCGTTTTTCAGCAAATGATGAAAGAAAAACTGGCCAAATACCTCGGCATGGAAGCACAAGCTCTTAATAGATTTATTGAGAGCGAGCAGCAGCCAACTCCGAGCAAAGCACAGCGTAAAAAGGCCCAGCGCGGCTCAATTGTCCGCCAAGCCATCGGCTTACTGATCCAGCACCCCGAACTGGTGCAGGCAATCGACAATATTCCAGAGTTAAGCCAAATAAAAATTAAAGGTACTAGCTTGCTGCAAACCTTAATTAATCAGGTTAGACACCAGCCCAGCATTACCTCAGCCCAGCTGCTTGAACGGTGGCGCGGTGAGCCAGAATATCCCTCACTACTTAAGCTAGCGGCATGGCAGCACGATGTCGAAACCGACAATCTCGAGCAGCAATTTGTCGATACCATCATTCAAATTATTAATAAACATTTAGAATTACGCCTTGAGCAACTTGCTCATAAGTCACGTGTGGCACACCTAACAAGCGAAGAACGCAAAGAATATGCGCAATTAATCCAAAATGAGCTATAACATAACTAGCCGCTTGCTAGCAAACACGGTATAATCCATCTTTTGCAACTTTTATTAGTTGTTATTTTTGTCGTCATTACAGTGGGTAAGATCTATGGAGCCAACCTCTCAGTCTCGTTTAAAACTTCTAGTCGCCAAAGGTAAAGAACAAGGCTATTTAACCTATGCAGAGGTTAATGACCACCTACCTTCAGATATGGTCGATTCAGACCAGATCGAAGACATCATCCAGATGATCAATGATATGGGTATTCAAGTATTTGAGTCAGCACCTGACCAAGATACCCTAATGATGTCTGAAAATAGCACAGATGAAGATGCTGCCGAAGCTGCAGCACAGGTACTAGCAACAGTTGAAAGCGAAATTGGCCGCACGACTGACCCAGTACGCATGTACATGCGTGAAATGGGTACGGTAGAACTTCTAACACGTGAAGGCGAAATCGTAATCGCTAAGCGCATAGAAGAAGGCATCAAGCAAGTTCAAGTTGCTGTTTCTGATTATCCGGCTGCTATTAGCTCATTGCTTGATCAATACGATCGTTATGAAGCTGAAGAAATTCGTTTAAGCGACATCATTACAAAATTCATCGATCCCAATGAAGAAGAATTCATGGGTAACACTGCCTCTCACATCGGTTCAGCGCTAACTGATGAGCAGCAAACCAAAGACAGCAGTGACAGTAAAGATGATAATGACGACGATGAAGACGAAGAAGAAATCGATCATGGTCCAGATCCTGAAGAAGCACGCGAAAAATTTGGCGAGCTTCGAATAGCGTTCGAAAAGGTCAAAGAGCTAGCAAACACTAAAGGCCGTGACCATAGCGATACAAAAGCTGCGACCAAAGATCTTGGCGAAGTATTCCGTCAGTTCCGCCTAGTACCTAAGCAATTTGATCGTATGGTTAAAAACATGCGTGACGTGATGGATCGCATTCGCGTGCAAGAACGTCTGATCTTAAAGTTTGCTTGTACTCGTGCAAAAATGCCAAAACGTGATTTTACCAAGGTATTCCCTGGTAACGAATCAGATCCAACTTGGCTTGGTGACGCACTAAAGTCTGGCGAACCTTATGTGCCAGCGTTAGAAGATAACGAAAACGATATCTTACGTGCGATTAAAAAGCTTAAAGCAATTGAAGTCGAAACTGACTTAACCATCAGCTCAATTAAAGACATCAACCGCCGGATGTCGATTGGTGAAGCAAAAGCTCGTCGCGCCAAAAAAGAAATGGTTGAAGCTAACTTACGTCTGGTTATCTCTATCGCCAAAAAATACACCAACCGTGGCTTACAGTTCTTGGATCTAATCCAAGAAGGTAATATCGGCTTGATGAAGGCAGTAGACAAATTTGAATACCGTCGTGGTTACAAATTCTCTACCTATGCAACTTGGTGGATCCGTCAGGCAATCACGCGTTCAATTGCCGATCAGGCACGAACCATCCGTATTCCGGTTCATATGATCGAAACCATTAACAAGCTAAACCGTGTATCACGTCAAATGCTACAAGAAATGGGACGCGAGCCACAGCCAGAAGAACTTGCCGAACGCATGCAAATGCCTGAAGACAAGATCCGTAAGGTACTTAAGATTGCTAAAGAGCCAATCTCAATGGAAACACCAATTGGTGATGACGATGATTCGCACCTAGGTGACTTCATTGAAGATACCACGCTGGAGCTACCGCTACAGTCTGCAACTTCTGAAGGCTTAAAACTGGCCACTAACGACGTACTTGCAGGCTTAACAGCCCGTGAAGCTAAAGTACTAAGAATGCGTTTTGGTATCGACATGAATACCGATCACACGTTAGAAGAAGTTGGCAAGCAGTTTGACGTAACACGTGAACGTATTCGTCAAATCGAAGCGAAGGCACTGCGTAAACTACGTCACCCTTCTCGCTCAGAACAGCTTAAGAGCTTCTTAGACGAGTAATTTACTCTCAAGAAACCTAAGCCCAAAAAAGAAGCCGCTACCTTGAATCAAGGTCGCGGCTTTTTTATATCTGGTTATTCTTTCGTCCAAGTAATACGCTTGGCTTATCTCACTTTGTCCTTAGCGCCAGCAACTTAGCGGTAACTATAACTCGCTTAATAAACGCAGGATTTCTACCACACACCGAACTAAATGTTGCACCACACCGCAAAAATATCTATTTTATCGATCCTAACGGTTATGAGGTCGAACTGGTGCAGTACTGTTCAGACATTCCAGCCGAACTTAATCTCACAACCTAAAATTATTAAAGTTGTAATCCAAACCGGGAATTAAGTCTTTAAGCCGATAAGAAACAAGCTTTTGAACAATAATCGAGCGATTGGTAAGAAATCACTCGCAAGTAGGTGACGCAGCCAAAAAAAATGCTTATACTTATCGCCGCTTAAACATATCTGTTTAGCATCTAATGGCCCCTTAGCTCAGTTGGTTAGAGCATACGACTCATAATCGTCAGGTCCCCTGTTCGAGTCAGGGAGGGGCCACCACTTACACTTCCAAGCAAGTCCCAAAAAGCCTTAGAACCCTTTAAATTCCTCATATTTATTATAATCCTATAGCGTTTATTAATATCTTGTATGATCCAAGTTTTTTAGTAACTAAAACAAAGTGACGCCTGCGCGATATGATACCAATTGGCTAAAAACATGATCAGATTGAGTTTGTTTTTTATCGTCAATATGGCCAGTGCCGCACTTCGATTGCTATAGATTGGGCGTTGCTAAGTCAAGGTGTGTTGTGGTTTGGCAGACACTTAGATCTTTTGAGTGGGGACCTTGTTTAGCGCGCCGTGAAATCAACTTAACGACCTAGCCTTTGGAGATCCTCGATAAGGAAATCACGAGGATGACGACTGTATTGGATCCGATTGGCATCACCACTTATGAGCGCTGTATTTGCTACTAGCCTCCGCTAATGAGAGTTTAGCCATAATTTGCGCAAGAGATCCCTCACATTGACGCAAGAAAAGCTAACAACCACGTCGTACAAAATAAAAACAAACACTAGTAACGGTCTGAATAATATATTCTTTAAATTAATTTTACTATTACAACAAGAAGACTCGTATTAATTCCAATTTAATAGATAGTAATAATTCTTATTATCATATATTATTTATCTCGCTAGGAAGCACAAGGGTTACAGGAAGTGACCCAATAGTCAGGGAACGGAACTTAGACAGATACTAGGATAGTGTCAAAAGGATAACCAAGGAATGGTTCGCTAGGATGGCGAAAGTATTAAATGACTTAATACTCAGTTAAACGGATTTACGGCTCTCAGGGAACGAAAGCAAAGCAAAGGCGCAACTTCGGTTGCGCCTTTGCTGTTTCTACAAGATAAATAAACTTTTAAGGTTAAAATACCGGTTCGATCAAAACAGCCTGTGCAAACATCCATTGTGCGAAGAAATAAGCCAATAGAATGAGCCACTGCGCGCCTTTAAAAGGCTGTTTAAACTTGTTCCATGCTAATGATGAATCCGACACCGCAAATACAACAGCCGCAATAAATAACGTTAAACTGAGATGCGAAGGGTCTTGCCAATAGAGCTCGCCAGCCATCCAAACCATGCTAACAATAACGCTAATGTATACCACCACAGGGATCTTAAGCGGCCCGAGCTCGTTTGCCAGCAAACGATAAAAAGTAACAGCAAAAAGTGCCACTAACGCCAACCACCAATAAGTCACCTGCGGCTCAAACAATTGATAAAATCCAACTAAATAAGCAATATGAGCAACCAGAAAGCTCGCAAGCCCTTCAACAAACCGCTCTTTGGGCAACATTAAAAATATATCGCCCAGCAAACTAAATACCAGTCCAACAAACATCGCATAAGCAAACGTGGTGCTTGGTATTTGTTGCAGCACTAAAAAGCCAATCAGCAATAGCATAGTTGCTGGTTTGAAAATGTAATGAAACACTCGATTGTTCGGGCGGTCACCGACAATACTAGCGATGGCACTACACAAAACGAGTAAATTAAAAGGAATTGTAAACATCAGGCATTACGCTATTAAAAAGAATGTGTGCTTACTTTACTAGTTTTTTGTCAGTTAGCGATAAAAAGTGATAACTATTAAATCGATTTCCAAACCACTCACCAACCAATTAAATTTCCTATCGCTTAAAGCTTTAAACGAGGCTATGCCCAAAGTTAAGGCGTTGAATTAAATATCAATTTAATTTTGTATTAAAAGAAAACAAAATCTGTATACTTAAAATAAGGACAATAGACTTAACAGCAGCGACAATTAAGCACTTTAGTGCCAGCCTCAATAAAAGGTAGTCGTTGCCGTGTTTTTATAAAAATATAGTTACCAAGCATTAAAAGGAAGTAATGTTTTGAATACCCTCAATGGATTATTGCGTCAACTTTTTACCCTCATCAGCTTTAGTTTAGCCGCCCTTTTGTTTGTACCTGTCGCACATGCGGCTATCAGTGACTACTTCATTTTTACCGTTAAAACAGATATCACTACTTCAACGGATAAAGGCTTTCAACTGCCGCTCTATGGTGGCAGCACTTATATTTTTGAAGTCGATTGCGATGGAAATGACACGGAATTTGGTTGGGATTTAGTAACGTCGTCTAACAAACAATGTCTCTATGCAAGTCCAGGCACCTATACCATTTTTATTCGCGATGCCACAGGTAAAAAAACAGGTTTCCCTCGTTTTAAATTTGGCCTTACAGATAGTGATAAGTTGATGACGCACGACCAATGGGGCACCAGTAAATGGACCAGCATGTATGAAGCTTTTTTATCGGCAAAAAATTTAACCACCACCGCTGCTGATATTCCCGATTTTTCTGGTGTTACCGACTTTACCAGTATGTTTAGGCAAGCCTCAAAAGTGAATCCAACCACTAGCGGCTGGAACACTACAAATGTAACAACGATGAGCCAGATGTTTTGGAGCGCCCTTGTCGCTAATCCAGATACCAGCGGTTGGAACACCAGCAATGTCACCTCGATGTACGCAATGTTCAGTGGCGCCAAACTGGCAAAGCCTGATACGTCAGGCTGGAATACCACGCAAGTCATCAATATGCGTTATATGTTTTCATCTGCATCACTAGCCAACCCAAATACCAGTGGTTGGAATACATCGCAAGTAAAAACAATGCAGGCGATGTTTAAATCTGCAAAAAACGCGCAACCTGATACCAGCGGTTGGGACACAGGCAGTGTCACCACAATGCAAGATATGTTTCGTTCTGCCCCTAAGGCAAACCCTGATACCAGCGGCTGGAACACCGCAATCGTAGAGAATATGAACTCTATGTTCTATGGTGCAACACTCGCTCAGCCCATTACAACCACCCGTGGAAACATTTGGAATACCAGCGCAGTAAAAACCTTTGCCTATATGTTTAAAGACGCTAAGGCCGCTGAGCCCGATACTGCAGGCTGGGTCACCGACAGTGTAACTAGTATGATAGAGATGTTTTATGGCGCCACAAAAGCCAACCCAAACACCAGCAACTGGAATACCGCCAATGTAAAAAATATGCAAGAAATGTTCAGAGATGCCTCTATAGCTCAGCCTGATACCAGTAATTGGGATACTTCGCAAGTAACAACGACTCGGGAAATGTTTTACAAAGCGACACTTGCTAACCCCGATACCAGCGGCTGGAATACCAGTAACATTACCGATATGGTTTACATGTTCCGAGGCGCCTATGCTGCAAAACCTGATACCCGCGGCTGGGATACCGCCAAGGTAACAGGACTGGGTCTGATGTTTTATATGAAAAATACCAGTGGCAATACCAGTGTTATTGATCCGGACATGAGTAATTGGAGTATAAAACAGCTCTCTCAAACAAACCTTACTACCCTTTTAGAAGGTGCAACGCTGTCGACCCAAAACTATGACAAATTAATTATTGCGTGGAAGGCTAAAGTCGATTCATCTGCTTTTGTGAAAAATCCTTTCGGTGCTGGCTTCTCCAAATACTGTATCGCAAAACCACAATATGATGTGCTAACCTCAACAGACTCATGGAAGATTAATGACGGTGGTTATGATTGTTCAAGCGTTGCGCCCGATTTAATCGATGCCTCAGACAGTGGCATTTCAAATGTTGATGACCTTACCTCTATCAGCACCCCAACCTTTAGTGTTTACTGTCCGGCAAATGGCGCAACCGTTAAGTTGTTCTCAGATGCAGTTAAAGTGGGCACTTATGATTGTACTGCTGAGGCATATGTTGAGGTAACCGCCAGTGCCCTAGCCGATGGCAACCGCATTATCACCTTTACCACCACCGAGTCTGGCACCGAATCGGCACCTTACCCGTCGTTAAATGTGACTGTCAACTCAACCATGGCTAACTTGCGCACGCCAAACTTGTTGCCAGCCTCTGATACTGGCACCTCAAACATCGATAATATCACCTCATTAACTAGTCTTGATTTTGCAGTTTATTGTCCGACCACCAGCAGCGCTTTACGCTTAATGTATGATAACGGCAGTGGCGACATGAAAATGGCTAATACCACTTGTAGTGCCATCGGCTGGCAAACGATTACGGCAACTGGCGTGTGGCCAGATGGCTTAAGCAATGTCTCGGTGATTGAATTGAATAACTCATTAGTCGAAATTGCTCGCTCACAAACACCACTAGCGCTCACGGTACAAACTGGTTTACCGACGGTGGCGCTAACCCAAGATAAAATCACTACTGCTAGTACTAACCTTGGTAAAACCTTAATCACCGGACAAGTCTCAGGCAACTTCACCACAGGAGATACTGTTTCCCTATTGGTGAATGGTGTAACTTATAACGGTTTAGTTGACAGTGAAGGCAACTATTCAATCGAGATTAATCAAGCCGATTTAGCGGCCGACGCCGATAATTCAATTGATGCCAGCATCAGCATTACCGATAGCTTTGGCAACAATGCATCGGCCAATGACAGTCAAATCGTCACGGATCACAGTGGCACTTTTATTTTTACCATCGACACCAATAAAACAGGTATTACGGGTAACTTACAATATAAACTGCCCCTATTTGCGGCAAATAGCTATGATGTCTACTGTGACAGCAACGACCTCACCAATACTTTAAGTGCCGGTGACCCGATGACTTGTATCTATTCATCACCTGGCATCTACACCATTACCTATGCTGATACCAGTGTCGGCCAAACAGGCTTCGAACGCTTTCGCTTTAATAATGGTGATGCCGCAAAACTACTGACCCATGATCAATGGGGCAGCAGTCAATGGACGAATATGGCGGACGCATTTTTAAGCGCATCGAACTTAACCACAACCGCTGCAGATACGCCTGATTTTTCCAATGTAAAAACGATGTTATCGATGTTCGACGGCGCGCCACGTGCAATACCAACGACCACCACTTGGAATACTTCGAATGTGACAAACATGTCTCGACTATTTCGCAATGCTTCAGCTGCAACGCCTGATACCAGTAACTGGGACACCAGTAACGTCACCACCATGCTAAGAATGTTTGATTCTGCCCGCAAGGCGACCCCAGATACCAGCACTTGGAATACCGCCAAAGTCACCGACATGAGTTATATGTTTTATAACGCAAAACTGGCTACGCCGGTTACGACGACCAGTGGCGGCATTTGGAATACCAGTGCCGTTACTAACATGACAGAAATGTTTGCCAATGCGAGTAATGCGGCCCCTGACACTACAGGATGGGACACCAGCAGCGTAAAGACCATGAATGGCATGTTTAGGCGTGCCTTCGACGCTATGCCTGATACCAGTAGCTGGGATACTTCAAGTGTCACGGCCATGAATGAAATGTTTGATACGACAAAGTTAGCCAACCCTGATACCAGTGGTTGGAATACCGCAAGTGTTACCGATATGAGCGACATGTTTGATGATGCAGAAGCTGCTAATCCCGATACCAGCAGTTGGGATACCTCAAGTGTAACTGATATGAGCCGTATGTTTGCGTTGGCTAGCCTAGTTGATCCAGTGGTCACTAGTTGGGATATCACCAAGGTAACCGACATGTCCGAGATGTTTGCTGGCGTCAAGCTGCCGACTAGCAGTTACGATACCCTGCTCACACACTGGGATAGTCAATTGGTCACTGCTGCTGTTCCGTTCAACGGCGGTTTGTCGAACTATTGTTATGCCGTTAGTGAGCGAACAGACTTAACCGACAATCAAACGTGGACCATCACCGATGGTGGGCACGATTGTTCAGCCCTTACGCCTGCGACAACCCCTGACTTGCTCGCGATTTCAGATCTTGGTCTGTCAGATACCGACGATATAACCTCGTTAACCACACCTAGTTTTGAGCTTTATTGTCCGACCGCCGACACCATTATTACGCCTTATAGTGATAATCCGGCTAGCAATACCGCCATTAACATTACCTACAACTGTACTGCAGTGGGTAATGTTAATGTGCCAGCGACCACACTTGCACCAGGACTACATAATGTTAGCTATACCCAAACTATCAACGGTAGTACTACTGGCCATTCTCCTGCGCTAGCCGTTACCATTGATTTAGCACCAACATTAACGATTAGCGCCAACACAGCAACACTTATCGCCGGTCAAACCAGCCTCGTAACCTTTGATTTTAGTGAGCTGGTGACTGGTTTTGACTTGGCTGATATTACGGTCACCAACGGCACCTTAACTAACCTCGTAAAAACCACAGGTTTAAATCAATGGACTGCTACTTTTACCCCCAACAGCCCACTTGATACCACTAACGCAGTTAATATTGTCGAGGTTGCTAGCGCTTCATACATTGATAGCACCGGCCAAACTGGCACGGGTGCTGTGTTAACCATGACAATAGATACCGTATTGCCAAGCCCAATCATCACCGTTGATAGCAGCTCATTGGTCACGGGCACCAATGCGCAAGGCAGCGTAATCGCCGTTACGGGCCAAGTGACTGGCGACTTTAATGAAAATGACCCGATCACCCTAATCGTTAACGGCCAAACTTACTCAGGCACCGTTGATGCCACGGGTAACTTTAGCATTGCGGTTAACGAAGCTGATTTACTAACCAACAGCACTATTACCGCCAGCGTTAGCACCACCGACAGTTCGGGCAACAACGCGACGGCCAGCACCAATAAAGCCGTGACCGTCGATTACGCGCCAACCTTAACAATTAGCGCCGACAGCAGTGCATTGAATGCTCAAACCACCAGTATTATTACCTTTGCATTTAATGAAGTAGTCAGTGGGTTTGAACTCAATGATATCGTGCTAACCAATGGCAGCTTAAGTGATTTTGCTAAAACCACGGGCGAAAACAAATGGACAGCCAAATTCACCCCGGTATTAGATTTTGAAGGACAAGCAACCATAATCGTTGCCGATGGTGTTTACTTTGATACCAGCAGCAATACCGGTAAAGGCGCACAAACCAACATCACCATTGACAGCAAACTACCCGTAGCGACAATCACGATTGACCCTAGCTCATTAGTAACAGGCACTAATCCGCAAGGCAACGTAGTCACGGTCACCGGGCAAGTAAGTGGCGACTTTAACGAAAATGACCCTATTACCTTAACCGTTAATGGCCAAACTTATTCTGGCACCGTTGATGCCACGGGTAACTTTAGCATTGCGGTTAACGAAGCTGATTTACTAACCAACAGCACTATTACCGCCAGCATTAGCACCACCGATAGTGCAGGTAACAACGCGACGGCCAGCACCAATAAAGCCGTGACCATTGATAGCTCGCCAACGTTAACGATAACAACCAACAATGACAAAGTGCTGATTGATCAAACCAGTGTCATTAGCTTTGAGTTCAGTGAAGCCGTTACGGGTTTTGCCCTTAACGATATTACGGTAACCAAAGGCAGCCTAACCAACTTAGTTAAAACCACGGGCCAAAACATTTGGACAGCAACCTACACGCCACCGATCAATGACAATGGAACAGGCGGTATTACCATAGCCGTGACAGATGGTAGCTACGTTGATAGTGTTGGCAGTTTAGGCCAAGGCAGTGAATTAAACTTTGCTATCGATACCCTAGCACCTGTCGTTACCATTGAGGTTAACGATATTGACCGCACTGCAATTGTTGACCACCCACAAGGCCTATCATTGGCAGTGACTGGGCAGGTTTCTGGTGATTTTAGCGCCGGTGATGTCGTGACGCTCGTTATCAATGGCCAAACCTATAGCGGCCCAGTTGACGACCAAGGCAAGTTTAGTATTGCGGTACTCTTTAGCGACCTAAACGCCAGTGATGAAATTAACTCAAGCATTACGGTGACTGACGAGTCCGGCAACAGCCATCAAGCCACTGATAAAAAATCATATGTCGCTAATTTTAACGAGTCTCCAGTGGCTAACGCTCAGTCAGTCACCACACCAACCGCCACCGCTGTTGCCATAGAACTCACCGCCAGTGACAGCAATGATGATGCTTTAATTTATGTCATCACGCAGCCACCAGCACACGGGGTACTTACAGGCAGCGGTGCAAACTTAACCTACACCCCGACGGCTGATTTTAATGGTAACGACAGCTTTACCTTTACCGTTACCGACCCGTTGCAAGGAACTAGTGACGCTATAGTGAGCATTAATGTTGAAGCACCAGCAGTTAGTCTGTTGGCTGTTGATGACCTGTTTACGATAGACTCATGGCAACCGGTGATGTTAGATGTGTTAACGAACGACATCATTGATCCGAATATGATCGTCGTACTACAGGCCGCGACCACTTTTGGTCAACTTAGCATTGTCGACAACAAGATTGAATATAGCCCGGCACAAAATCTCACTGGCGACGTTCAATTGACTTATACCATTAGCAGCAATGGCAATACGAGCAATGCGGTAATAACCGTGAGTTTCCCTGATGAGTTAGCGCCAGAGATCACGGTACCCGCCGATCTTTGTGACGATTTATCGGTTAATTCTAACGCCCTTTACACCAAGGTTAACTTGGGCGAAGCAACCGCCCTCGATAGGTTTGGTAATCCGCTACCCGTTTCCTTAGTTGACGGACGCTTGCTCTACCCCGCAGGCATTAACAAAGCTTACTGGCAAGCTATTGACAGTTACGGTGTTAAATCTATTAAAGCCCAAACTGTTTGTGTTCACCCGTTGGTTTCGCTACGAAAAGACCAAAATATTTTACGCGGCGAACCCATGCGCATTGGTGTTTACCTCAATGGTGAATCGCCGGTCTATCCGTTAACCGTCACCTATGGAGTTACCAGTGGCAGTAATGCTCAAATGCAGCCATTAGGCTCTGGTCAAATCATTATCGAACAGGGTACTGAATCAGTTATAGATATTGCCGCACTAACCGCATTATTACCTCAATCAGACAACTTGATCAGCGTCGAATTAACCAATAACGTTAATGTCGGCAGTAAATCAAGCCATTTGATCACGCTATCACAAGAAAAACCTGCTCCCTTGGTTAGCTTTAACGTGGTGCAAAATGATCAACAGCGATTTATGCTGGCCAAAGATCAAGGCTTGGTAACTATTACCGCTACTTACCCTGATGTTGATGACTACCAAGGCTACAATTTAACCTGGACCCATAACGGTCAAGCGATGGCAAATAGTAGCTTGATCAGTAATCAACTGACGTTCGAACTCAGCAATTTCGCCATTGGTTATACCACACTGTCAGCGCATATCACTGACAACAATGGCAAGGTACTAGGAACAGACGACAGGATTGATTTAGTGATTGTTGAGCAACTGCAACCGCTAGAGAATGTTGATAGTGATGGCGATTTAGTCTCGGACATTGAAGAAGGCTTTAAAGACAGCGATGGCGACTTCATTCCCGATTACCTTGACCGCATCGATGAATGTAACGTATTACAGCAAAATCAGGCACAATTCGATGGTTATTTAATTGAAGGTAATGCTGGTTTCTGTTTACGTCGCGGTAATTTAACCATTGGCGGTGAAGGTGGTGGCGCGCAAATTAGTAACAAGGACTTTGACAGCCCGGTGAGCGACACCCTAGTCGTTGATGATCAAGCGACTAATGTCGGCGGCATCTTTGACTTTATCGCCTACGGTTCAATGACTCAAGGTAACTCGCTGGCCATTGCTATCCCTCAACGTAAGCCAATTCCACCGGCCGCGGTTTATCGCAAATTGTTACCGACGGGTCAATGGCAAGATTATGTTGAAGATGACAACAACAGCCTTTGGTCGACCGCTGGCGAACCCGGTTATTGCCCGCCGCCAAATACTAATAGTGGCGCAAGCAATCCGTGGCAGCCGGGCTTAATAGCCGGTTACTGGTGTGTGCAATTGCTTATTGAAGATGGCGGCGGTAACGATGATGACAAGCTATTTAATGGTAAAATTATCGATCCCGGTGGTGTTGCTATCCCTAACAACGGCAATACACTGCCAACGGCTGTTGATGATGTCGCGCAATTAGATCAATTTCATCAAGCAGATATTGAGGTCTTGGCCAATGATACTGATGGTGATAACGATACATTAACCATCACCTCAGCCTCGGTTAGTATCGGCAGCGTCACCTTTGATGATAGCCATGTCTATTACCAAGGCGATGCCAGCTATGCCGGTGACATTACCATTTACTACGGCATTAGCGATGGCCAAGGTGGCACCGATATTGGCACCATTATCGTCAGCGCGTACGTTAACATGCCACCCGTGGCGACTGCTGATCAGGCAACAACCGACAACCTAAGCGCCATTACGATTGATGTACTGGCTAACGACAGCGATGTCGAAGGCGGTGAATTGCAACTGCAACTACTTGGCACCGATAATGGCACCGTAACACTGGTTGACAAAAAGATTCACTTTGTACCAACGCCACAGTTTGTTGGTTTAGCTACGGTGCAATATCAACTTGCCGATCCACAAGGCGCTATTGCCATTGGTCAGCTTAAGGTCAATGTTATTGGCAGCGGCGGTATCAAAAGCAGTACCTCGGGTGGTGACGGTCGCAGCTTAGTGCTGCTGCTGATGTTAGCGTATTGGTTAAGGCTGTTAGCTTTTAGCAAAACAAGCACAGTCAACAACCGCCGATAACCTAGTCTAAGCTCTACCATCAAAAAAACCGGCGCATGCCGGTTTTTTTGATCTGACCTTTTCTTTAAATAGTCCCTACGTTTATTAATCGACCACGACATTGCCTCAGATCCACTAGTTAGTAGTTGATACGCCCGCCAATAACCGCCTTAACAGCGCTGACTATCACCCGCATCACGGTAACAATGACTCAGCACATCAAGATAAAACAACTAACACACTGAATAATACAATTAATATCTTCATTGTATTATTCATATTTAAGCTGTACGTTAAGCATAATGGGACTATTTTTTATGTCACTATCAATACTTAATCACCACTAAAGCTTCAATCAACAGTCACTGGTATTTTGATCACATTTTAATAATTAAACATTAAAAGGAAGTAATGTTTTGAAAATTCAACATGAATTTTGGCGTCAACACCTTAGCCGCAGCGGCCTTAGCGTCGCCATGCTACTGTTAGCGACCTCGGTACAAGCTACCCTCACAGACGACTTTGTTTTTACGATAAAAACAGACATTGAAATCCCTGGCAACCAGCAGTTTATACTGCCATTAACGGGGGTTGGTTATAACTTTACTGCTTATTGTGACAGCAACGATCTGGCTAATACGGTCACTTACAGCAGTAATACCGATAAGTGTAGCTATACTTCCCCCGGCACTTATACCATCCGAATTGTCGACAACAGTGGCAATAATACCGGCTTCCCTCGCTTTGAATTTTACAACGGCGATCATAAGCAACTGATTTCCCATGACCAATGGGGCACGAGTAAGTGGGATACGATGAATAGTGCATTTAGAAATGCGTCCAATCTGACAACAATCGCTTCCGATATACCTGATTTTTCAGCTGTTTTCAGCATGAGATTCATGTTTTCAAACGCGCGATTAGCGACCCCTAACACGAGCAACTGGAATACAACTAACGTCACGAGTATGTATGGTGTATTTTCTGGGGCAACCAACGCCACGCCGGATACCAGTACCTGGAATACCGCAAATGTCACCACGATGTATTCAATGTTCAGGAACACGAATAAAGCCGCCCCAGATACGAGTAATTGGGATACAGCCAAAATCACCGACATGTCATATATGTTCGACGACGCCGTGCTTGCTAATCCTGTGACAACAACCAGTGGTAACATTTGGAATACCAGTCAAGTAATAGCTATGACTCGCATGTTTGATAATGCCAAAGTTGCGACCCCTGATACTTCAGGATGGGACACCAGCGGCGTAACCACAATGCAGGAGATGTTCAATAACGCAGTGCAGGCCAACCCTGATACCAGCGGCTGGAACACCTCTAAAGTAACCATCATGACTGGCATGTTCAAAGGTGCGCGGGAAGCACAGCCCGATACCAGCGGTTGGGACACGGCCAAGGTCACCAACATGAAAGAAATATTTAGTGGCGCAAGCAAAGCCAACCCCGATACCAGCGGCTGGAATACTGCCGCAGTAACGACTATGAACGCGATGTTTTATGGCGCAACAGCTGCGCAGCCGATAACCACCACCGTAGGCGATATTTGGAATACCAGCAATGTATTAGATTTCGACGATATGTTTTATCAAGCGCCTGTCGCCAATCCCGATACCAGTGATTGGAATACCAGTAGCGTGAAGACTATGCGCAATATGTTTGATGGTGCGTCGATGGCTAATCCCGAGACCAGCAACTGGAACACCTCACAAGTTACTGACATGTCGCAGCTGTTCAAATTGGCCGCGATAGCAAATCCTGATGTCAGTAACTGGGATACTAGCAGGGTAACAAGTATGGACGAGATGTTTCGCTCTGCCTATGCCGCCAAACCTGATACACGCCAGTGGGATACTAGCTCGGTTACCAGTATGTCTGCGATGTTTTTGATGGATCAAAGCAGTGTGCTTGATCCCGACATGAGCGCTTGGGACATATCTCAGCTATCACAAACAAACTTAAACACCATGCTAACCGGCGCGGCGCTGTCGACCCAAAACTATGACAAATTGCTTATCGCCTGGAACACCCAGCTCGATTCAACCCCATTTATCAGAGACTTTGATGCAGGCCTCTCTAAATACTGTATCGCACAACCTGAACATGCGGCGCTAATCGCAACGCATGGCTGGACGATTGAAGATGCCGGTTATGACTGTTCAAACGTCGCGCCTGATTTAGTCGACTCATCTGACAGTGCCGCTTCTAACGTCGATGATCTTACCGCAGACACCACCCCAACCTTTAGTGTTTACTGTCCTGCCAATGGCGCAACTGTTACCTTATATTCAGACGGTACGCCCGTGGGTACGCATGCCTGTACTGCGCAAGAATATGTCGAAGTGACCGCCGATCCACTGAGCGATGCCACTCATACCATTACCTTTACCACGACCGAGTCAAGCATCGAGTCTGCACCTTATCAGTCATTAACGGTGGTGATTGATTCATACCTCAACTTAGCCACACCCGATTTATTGCCCGCCTCAGATACTGGCTTATTAGACACCGACAATATAACCTCACTCAATAGCCTAGATTTTTCAGTAACCTGCCAAACCTCAACCAGTGATTTACGCTTGATTTATGACAATGGCAGTGGCGAGATTGAAATAGCCAATATTACCTGTACCGCAATAGGCCCGGTAACGATGGCGGCAACGGGCGTATTGCCAGAAGGGTTAAGCAATGTCTCGGTCATTGAACTAAATAGCTCATTGGTCGAAACAAAACGTTCACAACCTCTGGCGGTCACGGTGCAAACCGGCGCGCCGACGGTGGCGTTAACCCATTATAAACTCCCTAGCACGAGCATCAATACGGGCAAAACGCTAGTCACGGGCCAAGCCACTGGCAACGTGGTTGCAGGAGATACCGTCACCCTAGTGGTTAATGGGGTTACTTATACGGGATTGATTGATGCTGATGGCAAATACGCCATCGAAATTGATCAAGCCGATTTAGATGCCGATAGTTCAATTGATGCCAGCATTAGCATTACCGATGCCTTTGGTATCGGCGCGTCAACCAGTATCACTCAAACCATGTTTGATAGCAGCAGCACTTTTATTTTTACGGTCGACACGAGCCAAACGACCCCAACGTCAACGAGCGACACCGAGTTTCTACTGCCCTTATACGGAGGATATAACTTTACGGTATATTGTGACCGCAACGATCTCAGCAATATGTTCAGTAACGGCAATAACGCTAATACTTGTAGTTATGCAACTCCCGGTATCTACACCATCACTATTGCTGATACCAGTGCCGATCAAACGGGCTTTGCACGCTTTCGCTTTAACAATGGTGATGGACGAAAACTACTGACCCATGATCAATGGGGCAGCAGTAAATGGGATAACATGAGCTACGCATTCCAGTCGACATTCAACTTAACCACAACCGCTGCAGATACGCCTGACTTTTCCAATGTAAAAACGATGTTATCGATGTTCGACGGCGCGCAACGTGCAATACCAACGACCACCACTTGGAATACTTCGAATGTGACAAACATGTCTCGACTATTTCGCAATGCTTCAGCTGCAACGCCTGATACCAGTAACTGGGACACCAGTAACGTCACCACCATG
>Ga0209395_1002545_pt1 | contig 23626 bp, 21 predicted proteins | sample GOMGulsemesocosm_3_FD_184635 | JGI IMG/M metagenome (GOLD analysis project Ga0209395, IMG submission 184635) | Methane-oxidizing microbial communities from mesocosms in the Gulf of Mexico - GOM9D Gulf of Mexico (SPAdes) (version 2) | ecosystem: Environmental > Aquatic > Marine > Cold seeps... | reverse complement strand
ACACATTAAAGGATTATAAAAATAATGAGTTATACTAATAAATTTACATCTGTAAACTTAAGTGGCCGTAAACTTATAACAGGTGATTCTCTCGGAAATATTGTTAATTGGAACTTAGATGCCGAACCCGTATCACACGAAATACAAGGACGACTTGGCGAAGAAATTTTAGAAATATATGTTTCAGGGCTAACTACATTATGCCGAACAGTTAATGGTAAAATTTACTATTGGACAATGCACTCTCAAACATACGGTGCCGAAATTGGGCTGAGAATCGCTGAATGTGAACTTCTAAACACTACATCGGGTATAAATATAGTACCTGAGACAGACGCTGTTGGAGAGGTCATTCCATTTGACTATGAGTTATCTTTAGATTTAAATCATCCGACATTAAGAGTTTATGGTTCGAATGTTCTTTATCTAGTAGATATTGAGGATGGTGAAGTATCAGAAAAATTTACCCCTGATGATGATGAGGCTTATGAGTATTTAAAGGTGAATGGTTTTCAATTCAAGAGGGGGTGTTATATTAAACCTGGTGGAATTATGGATGTTGAATCAGAAAACTTAATCGCAAAGTTAATTAATGATTGCGGCGAAGAAGACCTGAAACGGCACGAAGAAGAAAATCCTGAATTATACGCCGCCCCTCCAGAAGATTGCGACTTTGAAAACTTCCCTACGTTTCAAGGTAAAAGTATCGATGATGTAGGTATATATGAGGTTAAGCATCCACGAAAATCTTTATACGCTTTTGTCAAGTTGATGTTTGATTATGCTGACTACGATCTTTCTGATGAACGTAATGAAACAAATAACTTTTATTACATAAGGATAGCAGAAATTAGTAAGCAGAATATTGATTACTGGAGGGAATGCAATGAACAGCTTACCGATAATAACTATGTTGAGCTAGATGCATTACATGATTTTAAAATCAAAACAACAGAAGCGGTTAAACTTTCATTTTGTGAAGACCAATTAGCCACTATAAATCAGGAGGGTAATATAAAGATTTTTGATATCAAGAATAAATCTGTTTTGCATGAGTTAAAGCCTTTACCCAAACCCCTGACGGATGAGTTTGGAGAGGAAATTTTTTAATTTGAAATCATTTGTTTAAGTTAAGGTCGGCTTATGGCTAACTGCGGAAGGCTTGGTGTTGATACAAACAGGTTCCGCTTTGCACCAAACTGTCCAAAAATGGTTAAAAGTTGTAACTCGTTATGTGCCCCTGAGCGAGATAGAAGTATGAAATTTACTACACAAAAAATCAGGTAAATAGATATTAATCGAATGTCCACTTTCGGTGCTTTCAATTAAATCTGAGTATTAATTCCCTAAGTTTCAGGATGAAAATTTAGAATGATATAATTATCTAATGCAAAGCAGCGTTGTCCGATCAGCAACCTTTAACTATTATAAGGATAATGCCAATTTACCCGTTAAGCTCATAAAAAATTACTGCCCGGTTCTATTGATTTATCAGATCAAAGCAAAACCCCAAAGTATTTGCTCAAATATGAGAAGCAACCTAAATGTATTAACATCTATATTATTACCTTCCCAATTTTTTTGCTGAAGAGCCACCTATACCCCAATTTTGTTTGGGTAGTTCATGAATAAGCACTCGAACATTTTGTTCTGGTGAGTCTAAAGAGCGGCTAATGGCAGAAGTTACTTCAGCTACCAGTCTCTCTTTTTGTTCATCACTGCGCCCTTCCATAATATTAATATGTGCAATAGGCATAATTTTTACTCCAAATTATTTAAATAACCACGATTTTAGCAATCGTGTGATCCTTGGCATTAAGACATAGGTCATTAACAATACCTGCAACACCACTATGACTAGAATACGCAGCCATAGTTGCATTGTTTCTAGCCACGGAGCTAATAATACGTTGAATAATAATACCAAGCTGTAAACCACACATATAAGAACTAACGCCATTTTGTGTGGAGCAGGATGTTGCTGTACTGGCAGTTCAGGCAAGTCAAACCAGAACTCCAAACCAGTTCCTCGGTGCATGATAGGATCACCCACGACCATATTTCCTAACTTTTCTAACCATTCTTGACGTAGCGATGATTTTTCCCATCTTTGGCAGTTACTGTAACTGTCAAAACGATAGATCAATACATATTCATGGTTGGTAGTGGGTCCGGGGCGAATCACACTTGTGCCTAAATGCCCCGGATAAGTTGCAGCAGCCTCTATCACGCCAGAAATCCAAGTTTCATACTGAGTTTCATGTCCAGGCTTGACTCGGCGAGAAATACTGACCGTTATTGGCCCTTCATCTCCAGGATGAGTTAACTGTTGTTCAAAAAGAGACTGCTTCATTAACCATTCCTTGCTTTAATTTATACGAACTTACCGCTAATAGTGCCTAAATCTTGATAACGAACACAGAAAGAGTCACCTTTATTAACTTGAACGGCTGCCGTGATAGCACCTATCATGACAAAAGAACCCGCAGGTAATTCTTCGCCGCGTTCAGCAAGCATATTGGCAAGCATAGCAACTGAAGAGGCAGGATGGCCAAGTACCGCAGCACCAGCGCCAACTTCGACTACTTTGCCATTTATTTCCATTACCACACCTAAATTTTTCAGATCTAAATCGGCAACATCAGCCATACGACCACCCGTAATAAAACGAGCAGAAGAGGAGTTATCAGCAATAACACTTTTAAGATCAAACTTAAAATCTTTATAACGAGAATCAATCACTTCCACGGCAGGGATTACGAAGTCTGTTGCTCGTAATACATCACCAATATGAATTCCTGGACCTTTTAACGGCGCTTTAGTGACAAAGGCTAACTCCGCTTCAATTTTAGGATGGATCAGTTCATCATGCTTGATTTCACCGCCTTCAGGCACAGAAAAATAATCAGCTAAAAAACCATAGCATGGATGTTCAACCCCCATTTGTGACATTTTAGCCCATGAAGTTAAGCCCATTTTCATCCCAACGATTTTATTACCGCGAGCTTCTTTACGACGACGAATCTCCCATTGAATATCGAAGGCATCTTCGTAAGTCATTTCAGGATAATCATTGGTTATTTTTGTGATTTCATATGCTTGTAATTCAGCATTTTCACAATGTTCTGCTAATTCTTCAATCTGAGTTTTTGTCAGCTTACCCATTATAGTAATCCTTTTTCTTTTGCCATGGTCAATGCCAGGTCTTCAATCATATCTTCTTGTCCACCAACGGTTCCGCGGCGGCCTAATTCTACTAAAATGTCACGAGCTGTGACTCCATACTTGGCGCTAGCACGTTGTGCGAATAGTAAAAACGAGCTATAAACACCGGCATAGCCAAGCGTTAAGGCATCACGGTCAACTCGAATAGGTTGATCCATAATTGGCACCACCAAATCTTCAGCAACATCCATGATTTTGTACAAGTCGATACCGTGTTTCGCCCCCATTCGATCTAATACGGCAACGAATACTTCCAAAGGAGTATTACCGGCACCCGCACCTAAACCAGCGACTGAACCATCAATACGAATAGCGCCTGCGTCAACTGCAGCAAGAGAATTGGCTATCGCCATTCCCATGTTATGGTGACCATGAAAACCAATTTCAGTGTTAGGGTTTAGTTCGGCACGTAGTAAACCTATTTTTTGGCTAACTTCGTCGGGCAACATATAACCGGCAGAATCGGTACAATAAATACAATTAGCACCGTACGATTCCATCAACCTAGCCTGTTCTAAAATCTTTTCAGGGCTAGCCATATGCGCCATCATCAAAAAACCAACTGTATCCATACCCAACTTGGCTGCAAGCCCAATATGTTGTTCAGAAACATCCGCTTCACTACAGTGGGTTGCAACACGAATGGTGCTAACACCTAAATCTTTTGCCATACGTAAATGGTCAACCGTAGCAATCCCGGGTAGTAATAAAGCTGAAACTTTAGCATTTTTCATTTTAGGGATTACGGCACTTAGATACTCTTCATCAGAGTGCGCAGGAAAACCATAGTTAACCGACGCGCCGCCAAGGCCATCACCATGAGTCACCTCAATTAGCGGCATACCCGCGTCATCTAAACCTGTGGCGATGCTCACCATTTGATCTAGTGAAATTTGGTGACGTTTAGCATGCATACCATCACGTAAACTCATGTCATGAAGTATTACTTTTTTATCTTTTAAATTCATTATTCAACCCTCTTCTTAACCACGTACTGGTAATCTGATGTTGTCATTGTAGGCTTCTTCCGCAAACATCTCCGCGGTACGCAACCCTGCAGCAGTCATAATATCCAAATTACCTGAATATTTAGGTAGGTAATCCCCTAACCCTTCTACTTCCAAAAAGACAGAGACACGATTACCATCAAATACAGGACCATTTACCAAACGGTAACCCGGAACATACTTCTGCACTTCTTTGATCATGGCATGAATAGATTCTGTAATCGCCGCTTGGTTAGGCGCTTCTTTAGTCAGGCAGTGCACTGTATCGCGCATAATTAATGGTGGCTCAGCTGGGTTGATAATAATAATGGCTTTACCCTTATCAGCTCCTCCTACTTTTTCTACTGCGCGCGCTGTGGTACGGGTAAATTCATCTATATTTTTACGGGTACCTGGCCCGGCAGAACGAGAAGATACTGTCGCGATAATTTCGCCGTACTCAACATCTTGTACACTCGATACAGCAGCTATCATAGGGATGGTTGCCTGACCACCACAGGTCACCATATTTACGTTCATTTCTAAATTTTTGGTTTGATCTTTCAAATTCACCGGTGGCACACAAAAAGGACCTATTGCTGCAGGCGTAAGATCAATCATAATAACGCCCAGCTCATTCAATTTTCGACTATTTTCCGCATGAACGTAGGCTGAAGTTGCATCGAAAGCAATACGAATATTATCTTCAATAATATGAGATAACATACCGTCAACCCCCTCTGACGTGGTTTTTATTCCCATTTCACGTGCCCGTTTCAAGCCTTCTGATTCAGGGTCAATTCCAACCATCCACACAGGCTCAATCCACTCTGAACGAAACATTTTCATCAGTAAGTCGGTACCGATATTACCCGGACCAATAATTACCGCTTTAAGTTTTTTACTCATTTTTATTTTCCTCTTACTGATGCACGATTAAACAAAACGCACCGATGCAGAACCCATTCCGCCAATACTTACACTCATGTGATCGCCTGCCTTAACGGGCTCTAATGGCACAAGTGAACCCGATAAAATGACTTCACCCGCTTTCAGGGGAATACCAAATTTACCTAGGGTATTTGCCAACCATGTTACGCAATTTATCGGACTACCCAATGCAGCGGCACCTGCGCCAGTTGAAATGATCGAACCATTTTTCTCAACCACCATGCCACAGGTAGTCAGGTCAATCTTACGTGGACTAATCGCTTTATCACCTAAGATAAATAGGCCACAAGAGGCATTATCAGCAACGGTGTCTTGGATTTTTATTTGCCAGTTTTCAATGCGTGAATCTACAACTTCAAAGCACGGAATTACACAATCCGTTGCGGCGAGTACATCGGCATTAGTTACACCGGGGCCCATAAGATCTTTTTTCAATATAAAAGCAATCTCACCTTCAGCTTTAGGTTGTATCAACAACTTACTGATTGGCATTTCCTGACCTTCACTGTATGCCATGCTATCGGTTAAATAGCCAAAATCGGGTTGGTACACATTCAACATATTCTGTACCGCTTTAGAAGTGACACCGATTTTCTTGCCAATGATGCGCTCCCCTGATTGAACACGACGCTCAACCATACGTAAAGATACGTGGTATGCATCATCAATAGTGAAGTCATCAAAGCGTTCGGTGAAAGGTCGTACGGTCTGACGCTGCCTCATCGCATCAAAAAGCTCATCACCACATTGGATAATTTGTTCTTTATTCATAATTATTTTCTCGACTAGTTGTCTAGATGGAACGGTTTATTAACATTATCTTTGTGAACCATGGAAGTATTGAGATCCCGCCATTTCAGCCACAACGCAATAGCTACATTTTTATACAAACATTTTTAAGTTCAGTATAAAATTCTAAGCCATGCACTCCGCCCTCTCGGCCGATGCCAGATTGCTTAGCACCTCCAAAAGCAGTGCGTAAATCGCGCAAGAACCAGCTATTAACCCAGGCAATACCTACTTCCATAGCTTCTGCTACACGCGATGCACGAGATAGATTTTCGGTCCAGATAGTAGCCGATAGGCCATACTTGGTATCATTGGCCAATGCAATAACCTCTTCCTCTGTATCGAAAGGGCGAATATGACAACAAGGACCAAATATTTCTTCATTAACCACTCTGGCATCATCAGGCAGACCCGTCCAAATAGTGGGTTCAACCCAGGCGCCATCATTTAGTTCCGCGCCCATTTCAGGTACACCACCACCAATTTCGACTGTCGCCCCCTCTTCTACAGCCAAACGGTAATAGGAAAGCACTTTCTCTTTATGTTTTTGGGAGACCAATGGTCCGAAGTCTACTTTTTTATCTTCAGGACGACCCAATTCCAGTTTCGCGACACCTTCTTTTAGGCGACTTAAAAACTCATTATAAATTGAGCGTTCAACATAAACGCGTTCCGTGCCTAAGCAAACCTGACCACAATTAACAAAAGCTGAACGCATGGTACCTTCAATCGCTTTGTCCATATCACAATCGGCAAATACTATGCCTGGGTTTTTACCGCCACATTCAAGAGAAATATTGCGTAGTCCTACCGAAGCTGCTCGCATTATAGTTTCACCTGTACGTGTTTCTCCTGTAAAAGTGATAGCTCTAATATCTGGGTTAGCGGTTAGCAAAGAGCCAGCAGAGTTTTCGCCAAAGCCATGCACCACGTTATAAACACCTTTAGGTACACCGCATTCATTCATCACTTCACCCAACAGAGTTGCTGTGGCTGGCGTTTCTTCAGATGGTTTTACTACGACGGTGTTGCCACAAGCGAGCGCGGGGCCAACTTTAAATGTCATTAACAATAAAGGTAAATTCCAGGGGCTAATCACGGCGATAACCCCTTTTGGTGACCGGTGGCCGTAATTTAGCGCCGACTTACCATCAGGCGTATCAAGCTTAAATGTTTCGGTTGGGTGGTTAGCCAACGTATCTGAAAATGCTTTGAAATTGGCAGCACCACGAGGAATATCAATGTGTGATGCAATTTTATGCGGCTTACCGGTATCTTTACATTCAGCATCAAGAAACTCATCAAAGCGCTCATTGATACGTTCAGCCACTTTATCTAACAGTTTTATCCGCTCAGTTTGGGACATTTTTCCCCAAGGTCCTTGCATAGCCGATTTAGCAGCTGCGACGGCAGATACGACCTCTGCTTCACCAGCCTCATGCACCATACCTATCAGGCTATTATTAACGGGATTACGGTTTTCAAAGGTCTTACCGCTTACTGAGCTTACATACTCACCATTAATAAAATTTTTAAATTCTTTCATTTATCACACTCTACTTCCATTACTAGATCTATTCAGATCGATAAACAATGAAATCGCGTTAGTTAATTTCAACGCGATTTCATTAACCTAAAATTAGGTCAACACGGTTAGGAATCGTTCGTTTAATACGCGATCATGATAAAATATAGCTTTACCTAGTTGATCTGCATCCCATCTAACAGGAGGATGGTCAGGATAGTGATAATCGCCACCACAAAATACTTCAGTTCGATTACCTGACTTATCAAAAAAGTAAATCGTTTTACCATGGGTTAAACCATGGCGAGTTGGCCCGATATCAAGAGACACATCTTCCATGGAAATAAGATCTGCTGCTCGCAGCACATCCTCCCAGGTATCAAGCCAAAAAGAGGAATGATGGAGTTTACCCGGCTCAGGATGTTCGATGAATGCAACATCATGTGCCTTTTGACCACAAGTTAGGAATTGAGCAGCACGGAAACCGTTCTCATCAACAACTTCTTCCGCCAGATCAAAGCCCAATACTTTCTGGAACAAATCCAACGTACCCGCGATGTTTGGTCCATAAAGTAGACAATGATCAAAACGGGTTGCCTTCATACCAGTAAGGTTACGTGGCCACGCTTCTGGGTTTACTTCAGAAATACCCCATTTGCCAGTCTGTTCTTTCTCTGCATAAATCTCAAACATATGACCTGTTGGTGAATCGAAACGAATACGGCGACCACAGCCATTGAGTTCACCTGCGGGAATTTCTTCAACATTACAACCAAAATCAATTAGCTCTCGATGTAATTGTTCTAAAACCTCATTGTTTAGTACTTTGTATCCAACAAAGTCCATGCCTGCTTTATCTGTTTCACGTAGTACAACAGAAAATTTGTCAATTTCAGTCCAGCCTTTCAGGTATACACGCCCCTGACTGTCTGTTTCAACTTCAATCAACCCCAGTAAATCACGATAATGTTCCAGTGCTTCTTTCATATCTAATACTCGAATTTGGATATGTCCTGGACGCATGACACCTTTTTTCATATTTTTCCCCTCAAGTCATTTTTCAACTTTTTAGTGTTATCAACAATCGTCTTCAAATGGGCTAAGTCTTCGTTGCTATTACTGTTCAGAGTCAATCAGTAAATCTCCGCGAGGAAGAACTTGGCAAGCTAGCGCATAGCCCTGCTTTTCTTCTGCTTTTGATATGTGCGTTCGACTCATACGTTTTGTTTCATAATCACCGTCGATAATACGCACCTTGCAGATACCACAACCACCACCTCTACAACCAACACGAATAAAACGTTCATTTCGATGCTCCATGCCAACTAATAACACCTGATCTTCAGAACAGTAAAAATTAAGTTTCCGATTCACAACTTCAATTCGGTAAACCTGCTTTACTGTCATAGGGTGCTCCATTTTGGTTTAATTAGTGTTATTGCTACAGTCAGTAAAGCAACCGCTGTGCCAGTATCAAACAAGAAAGCAAAAGAACACCACAACCATTTGATTTAATACACAAAAAAAATAATTCTTGAGCTGTTTTATGATGTTATTCTAGTATTTAAATGTGCTTGCTAAAGTAAAAAATTCATCAAATAATTAATTAGTTAACTAGTAGAATTGATGATTTGGTTAGGTGTGGTACACAGTTTAAAAATAGTGCAGACAAGAGGGCGTTTTCAATATAGAAAAGTTAATGCCGAACTTTACGGTTCTTAACGTAAAAAACCCACCGTTATTACAACAATGGGTTTTACATTTTATTATTAAAAGCTCAGCAGGCTTTAAATTAAATGCGCTTGAACAATGCAGATCTTTTTTGTTCCTTTTCACCGTCAGCAGCAGTTACAAAGCTCTCCATGTGTATATCACGTTCGAATAAACGTCCTTGCATTAAAGCGGTTATAGCAGCATCAATCATCAGTGGAGGGCCACAAAGATAGGCTTTATTACCATCAAAACGGCCATCAAAATAATCGATAGCGGCTTCATGAACAAAACCAGTGAACCCCTGCCAATCATCTGCTTCTTCTGGTGCATTTAACGCTGGCACATAAGTAAAGTTATCAAACTCTTTGTCTAGTTGTTCAAATATGTCTTTATTGTAAAGTTCTGACACATTTCTAGCTCCCTGAAACAGAGTTATTGGTCGACGGTCTTTTTCTTCAAGCATATCTAATATCATTGACTGCGGACTAGAAAGGCCTGAGCCTCCAGCAATGAAAATGGTTCCTTGTTCATCGGACTTACGCACAAAAAATTGGCCATAGGGACCGCTAACCTCTAATGTATCCCCTACCTTTAGTTGTTCATGTAGGTAAGTTGTTCCAGCGCCATTAGGTACTTGGCGTACATGTAACTCAAGTATTTGAGAGTCAGAAGGTTTATTTGCAATAGAAAAAGCCCTACTGCCTTCCACACCAGGAATAGTAAGGTTTACATACTGACCAGCTTGAAATTCAATCGCTTTATCTAGGGAAAAAGAGATACCCTTTATAGTCGGTGATAAATCTTTTATTTCGGTAACCGTACCAATAAAATCCTGTATGGCATATCCCATAAAGTCATCATCAACGTCTATGTCAGCTTCGATAACCATGTCTGATTCAGGCGTACAACAACAAGCTAACACTTTACCCTCTTCTCGCTCTACATCCATTAACGCAAAAGGTGATGCATTACCTAAATCACCTTCACCCTCTAGCACTTGTACCTTACAAGTAGCACAAGTACCATGACCGCAAGCAAAGGGAATCCATACACCTTGGCGTAAAGCAGCGTCAAGAATTGTTTGTCCTTCTTCAACCTCAATTATATCGCCGGTTGGTTCAACTGTAACTTCGTAACTCATGATCTTCTACCTTTTACTTATTAAACACCCGCTCCAGCATAGCCTTTTAGCTCTGGCGTTTTAAAACGAACCAGAGATTTATGGTCAATACCTTGAGATTCAAGCGTGGCATTCATTTGTGGTTTAAATGGTTCATTATTTAACAGCCATTCAGCAGTATCCCAATTGATTTGGGAAAATTCAGGATGCTGACCAAAAGCTTCGGGTAAGACATTTTCCATCACAGCAGCAAAGGGTGTTGAAGGAGGTAAAGGAAATGCTTTAGCAGCACAAAACATACGGTGTTCATCCCAACCAAAATAAACAAGCTGGTTACCACCAAAGTTTTCAACACGATCCATGCGTTCACCTTTATAGTTGGGTTTTAAAGCATAAACTGGCATAATTATTCTCCATACTATGAGCCACGCGGGTGGCTCAGGTTATTAGTTAAATTTTATTTTTGATCTAAGAACTAGGCTTTGCCTTTCCATTTATTCCAGCGCTCTTCGTCTGGCGACCCTTTCATATCCATATTATCTGCACCAACATTTATTTTGTAGAATTCACTTAAAATATCACCCATATCTGGACCACCACAGTTGCCTTGGAAGATTTGATGCACAGGCAACCAAGCCTGAACATATTTTTCAGGTTCTTCTTCGAAAATGTCACAACAGCCATCAGAACAAAAATGGTATCGTTCACCTTTATAAAGTGTATCGCGCATTGAGTTTTGGTTTGGGTTATCCATTTCAGTAAACAACATCGGGATCTGACAGGTTTGACATAATTGAGGTAAACCTGTGGTGTAAAAACGCTCTCCTTTCGCTTCTTTCTCTTTGGCTAATTCCCACAATGGGCGATAATATTTGTCAAAGGTGTCCGGGTATTTTTCTGATAGCCAATCAAGCTCTTCATCTGAAGGGATCCACGTATGGAAGCCAGTCGCATGTCCGTGAGTATAGAAAGTCCACCAAGCTTGATGTGATATATGCTCTTTTTCTTTCTCGATAACTTCAGAGTACTTAGGCATTGTAATGCCGTAACGGGCTAAATCTTTAAATAACGCACCACCAGCCTCTTCAAAGTATACTTCCCATGCCTCTTTCCAAGACATCACTTTGTTTGGCAGCATGTAATCCATCATCATCGAGACGATAGTCAACAGGCGAGTACCACGCCAGAACCATTTATCAATCCATTTTTGTACAATAGGAAGGTTGTCTTCGTGTTGTTCCAACATGAATTTAATAACTTCTAAACCTAGTGTCATATGACGGGCTTCATCTGACTGCGCAGAGAAACCAAAAGTTACTGTCGCCATATCACCGTTATGCGCCGCTCCAGACATAAAAGGAACGAACAACAAGTTGGTTAATACATATTCAAATGAGAAACCGATTGCGACCATAAACTCAAATGGCCCAGCAGAACGCGCATCAGTAAAGAATGAACGTGGAACAGACAAGTACCAAACACGATCATGCTGATGACTGAACTCCTGCAAGCCATCGAAAAACTTGTTGTAATGGCTCATTGCATGAACTTGAGTTTGAACATGACGTAATTCATCTAAAGATTGCATTTGACAGGCTACACGAGCACCAACACCACTAAACTGACGTCCCACTTGAGCAAAACCTTGATAAGCTTGATATTCCAAAGGGGAAACGCCGGTCAAAAATAATTTCAATGCATTAACATAACGAGGATCAGAAACATTTAAATGACCGTCATTTTGAGAGAAGGCATCAAAAATAGCATATAGTTTTTTTTCTTTTTCAGCCTGGTACTTCCAGTAAGAATCCATGGTTAAACGGAACGGGTCTTCCCACTTATCCCAGTCGGTAATTTTGATCCCTTCAAACTCTTCATAGGGGAATGCTTTTTTTCTATCTTCGTAAGAAAAATCCCAATCTAGATCTCGGGTAAGCAAACGGTATTTGTCTTTTATATTTAATTTTTTAGCAGCCATGTTGTTTTCCCCTATACTTTCCACTCAAGAATAAATAGATCATCATCTTCATCTACGTTGCCACCAATGGTGATCAAGTTGAGATGCAGTTCCTGTATATCCCAGTCCCGCCCCATTTTCTCTTCTACTACTTCACGAGCTATTACCAACTTATTCTCTCTTTCAATACGAACCATTGCTGGCATGTGAATAATGGTACAATCTTCATTTACTTCTTCAATTGCCTCGACAATATAGCGAGACTCATCATTATCTTGTAATGCGATATAAACTTTTGACATTATTTTAATCCTCTATAAATCGACTATTTGCAAAGACCTGATTTATTTAAACGTTTAGTTAAAGTGCTAACAGCATGCTCTAATGCACCTTCACCAACCATTTCAGCTGCTAATGGAGCTAAAGCGATGGTTGCTTTGTTTTTCCAAACATGAATCCATTCTTCTAAATTAGCCTTATTTTCTGCTGACTCTGCCGCAGCTATTTTCACGACACTGTCAACCCAACGGCTTGTGTCTTTATGCCAGTTACGAATAAATTCTGTAAGCATGCCAACATCTTGTGCATTATTTTCTTGTAACCATGCATCAAATTGATTGAAAACCAAATCGGCTACTAAGGTATCTAACACCACATCTTGGGCAACAAAAGATTCAAACCAATCTTCAACGCAAATATTTGCTTCACAGTAGGCTCTAACCCCTTGCCATGCAGCGTCTTCCATCCAGTGGTGCTTCGCTTTAGTTAAGGTCTCACCGCTATTACTATCTAAAATAAGACCAATTCGAGAAAGGTATTGGGCATTACCCAAACGATCCATGCCGTTATATAACAAGGCTTGTGTAATTGCAGTGCCGTAGCCGTATGAACTACCGTATACGTTATTTAAATTGGCTGCTTGTTCAACATAACGAAATGGTAATAATAAGCGAACCAGTTTTTCTTTAACGTCTTCTGAAAGAAATCGTGCTAAATCACGCTTTTCAAAAAATGCAAAGTTACTCTCTGCAACTTCTTGTTGCTTCGCTCTAGCCTGAACATAAGTACCGTAATAGAACTGACGAGGGTCCTTAAATGCATACCAATCTTTCATCACTATTGCTGTACGGCCACGATCGTTAAGCTCAAATTCAGGTTGCCATAATGGCCGATAGTGAAAATTAACTTCTGAAGCAACATCATAAGTCGCTTCTTGATAACGTGTTGCAGGTTTATCACCAAAACGACGTTCAATATGAGCAAACGTGTTTCTAACTGGTTCTAACATTGCTGTTCTTATTTCAACAGACATATACTTACCCCTTCTCAGCGTATTTTTTTTGTTTAATCAGCATTTTGTTGAGAATGCTGTTCATTGCGGTTTTTTGCCATCAGTGTGTCTTCACCGTAGCGCCATTTTTTCATTTCAGTATCGTTAGCATCCTGTTGCTCTTGTGTCATAAACACCACATTGTTAGCCTGACAAAACTGTTCAAAGGCCTTTTTTGGTAAAACTAACTCAACGAATAAGCTTGGATCACTAATGGCAAAATCAAACTCCACAAAACGTGAATTTTCAGCACTACGTACCCGAACATATTTAATCATTTGTTCAAAAGTAGATTTTTCGTTTTTTACAGCACGGGTATGTTGTTGAATATCCCCCATAATGATCTCCTGTTATTTGTATTTGAACAGTCATGATGTAGCAACGGTTGTGCCAGTAAACCAAAACAGTTCAAAAATGAAAAAACAAAAACCAAGTAAACAACTGTTTTTATTGAACTATTAAGTTTCAACTTAATTTGAAATAGGATATTAAAGAGACTAATCAAGCCGCAGTTGTTCATTAAAGTGGTTAATGAAATAATGAAATAATGATTGGAAAATTGATCTTATGATTGATTTTTAAATTGTCATTAGGTAAAAAAATACAACTTTTTAGCTTGTATTTTTAATACTGGTTCATCACAATGGAATACTATTTAAGCTAAAATCAGCGTCGAAAAATAATAATAATGGCAAATAAATCATTGATCCTACCAGATACTCAAGACCTACTTGAAAAAATTCATTTTGATAATAAAAAGGGGAAGATTTGGCTAGACGAGCAACGTATGCTCCTTATCCACTCGGCCGTGATGGGCCTGTTGCGCAAAGAGTTAATAGAAACATTAGGCATTGAACGGGCTAAAGGTTTTCTAACTCGTTTTGGTTACCACAGCGGAATGCGAGATGCTGAATTAGCCAAAAAGTTACGTCCAGATATGCCTGACGAAGCCGCATTTATGGTAGGACCTCAATTGCATGCCATTGAAGGGATGGTCAAAGCTATCCCAACCGTAATGGATTTTGATATTGAAAAAGGTGAATTTTACGCTGAGTTTGATTGGCTCAATTCTCATGAAGTAGATGCACATATTGCTAATTATGGCACTTCGTCTGCTCCTGTTTGTTGGACCCTATGTGGCTATGCTAGCGGTTTTAGCACTTATTTTATGAAACGACAGATCCTATACAAAGAAACTCAGTGCGCCGGTGCTGGCGCTGAGTACTGCAAAATTATAGGTAAACCAACAGAAGAGTGGGAAGATTCAGCCGAAACAGAAAAATACTTACTACCCGATCCCATCATAGAAGAATTATTGGCCTTACAACAAGAGGTTACTGAACTAAAAGACCACTTTCGCAGCACCGAATCAGAAGAAGATGTATTACTCAACAGTGTTGGTCATTCTGGTGCTTTCAAAAACACCTGCCACCTCATTAAAAAAGCAGCAAAAAGCAAGGTAACTGTGCTACTACAAGGTGAGACTGGTGTTGGGAAAGAGGCTGTAGCTAAAGGGCTTCACACCAATAGCGACCGACTGAAACACCCCTTTATTGCGGTAAATTGTGCCTGTATACCACCTGACCTGATAGAAGCTGAATTATTTGGCGTGGAAAAAGGCGCCTATACTGGCGCGACCCAGTCACGCGAAGGAAAATTCGAGCGTGCTAATAATGGTACCATTTTCCTTGATGAAGTTATTGAATTGTCGCCACGGGCTCAGGCCTCTTTATTGAGAGTATTACAAGAAGGAGAGCTAGAACGGGTTGGCGATATTCGTACACGAAAGGTAGATGTACGCGTTGTTGCTGCAACTAATGAAAACCTTGAAATTGCCGTTAAAGAAGGTCGTTTTCGTGCAGATTTATTTTATCGCTTGAATGTATATCCAATTCACGTTCCTCCCTTAAGAGATCGTACGGAAGATATTCCATTACTTTGCGAACACTTTCTTAAGAAGTACAGTGCTATGTATAGTAAAAAAGATTCTGGAATTACCGATAAGGCCATGCAAACACTGATACAATATAAGTGGCCCGGTAATATTAGAGAGCTCGAAAATATGATAGAACGAGGAGTTATCCTGGTCGATAATAATCAAAAAATTGATATGGCGAGTTTATTTCCATCACTCTCAGAGCCGACCCACCCACTTAACATTATTAACAACCTAGGGCAGCTTTCTGAAAAATCACAACCAGATGAAACAGATGAAACAATGCATGTGGAAGAAATGCTTGGCGAGAACTTCAGCCTTGAGGCATTAGAAACACAATTAATCAACAAAGCGATGGATCTGACCAATAATAATATATCTAAAGCTGCTCGAAAACTTGGCCTTACCCGCCCTGCTTTAGCTTATCGTCTAAAAATGTTACAGGAAAGTGAGTGACCTTATAGCTGTTTGATCGGCAAGTTGAGGGTTAATTCAAGGGTTTTTCTTCTTTATTTCGTACAATAAGGGTCTTCTGATGGCAAAAAATTCCACATAGGAACTAAATGAATTAATAGGAAACGTGCTACGTCTATTTATCTTATCTTGATTTATTTAAAAAACAAAAAAAATGCATCTATAAAATAGATGCATAAAAACATGAAACACTAAGGGAATAACATTACTGTTAAGTAAGAGTGTGCTTTGCAAACTAAGTTCAATTTACTTGCAAAAAAATTAAATGTTTAGCAAGCCAAGTGTAAATACAACACTTTTGGTTAGAATGGTCAGGCTAACTAATGCCACAATATAGTCATTAAATATTTTCTACTAAAAGCTATTCCTCCGACAAAGAACTAACCCGCTCGCGTGGTAGTAAAGGTGGCCTATCAGGGGGAATAGGTAATTTTTAGTACAATAAATGAAAAGTAAAAAGCTCCTTACGATTTATAAAATAAGGTACTGCTGTAATAATTAGGTTTAATTACAGGGTGTTATCGATTGAATGTCAAGCAAAATTCGGCACCGCCCAGCTCAACTGAATCAGTAATGGTAAGCGTAGCATTGTGTAATTTGGCTATCCTTGCAACAATCGCTAAACCCATACCGTAACCCGGATTTTCATGAGAATGTTCACCACGAATATATGAGATTTGTGTTTTAGTGGCGAGTTTACGCATGGTCATATCTTCGTTGATGCGTTGGCGTAAGGGCGTTGAAAAGTATGGACTGATGTTCATGAGGTATTCTCCAATCTAAGGTGAGGCGACATGCCTCAAGACTTAGAGCCGGAAAAAAGCAAAAATGTTATGGGGATAAACTGTGCTTGCCAAGGGCACCATTACCGCGCGAGCGGTTTAGTTCTTTGTCTGATCTGCTGTCTTTAATCTTGTGCTTTATAAGTGCATCGCTGATGTCAACTGTGTTGTCGCTTCTACATTGTCAAAAAACGCCCTAATAATGATCTTTTAAATAAACAAATAAACCAACTAATACATATACTTAAAAAGATAACCTCTAACTAGCCTAACCACTTTGTAGCACATGTGTAGCACTGAAATGTAAAGAGCTACATTGATTCAGTATACCCAACTAATAAGCTGTAATGTTCCTTACAGACTATTAACAGCTTATTATATTAAGTTTAAGTCATAATGGCTATTTTACAATGACTTAGTACCCACAACCCCCTTACCATTCAAAGTAGACATTATGTATACACCTCTTCAGATATAAAAAGAAAATAATTCTTTCACATCCGAAGCGAATCAATTTTGAATGACTGTCTCTAGTCTAAAATTTTTAATCCAACTCCTCCTATAACCGTAGCTATATGTGAATTAGGATGAATATAAAACTTTATTTCAGACGCTTGACCTATTGCAATAGGAGCACTCCAAACTAACTTTCCTGATAATTTATCTACCATACTTATTGTTTCGGCTCTTAATAGCGTATTTCTACACTTTAAATCATGGTTAAAGCAAACAGAGTTTGAACTGTCAAAATACAAAGAGTAGTCACTCACAGATCCATCTGTAAATGCAGGACGCTCCTCAAGCTCCCAACTTACGGTGTCCAAAATATAATATTTATCATCTGATGATGTATATATGAGTACTTCTAGTTGAGGATCTTCATCGAATTGGATGAAGTCAAACTTACTCACATTAATATTTTCTGCTAGGCCCCAGTTATTTTCGCTACCATCGTGCAAGACAACAAACTCGTTATTTGTAACTGTAAGTATTTTTTGGTTAAGAGCATCTACGATTAAGGTTTCATCAAAATTAGAAGGTGATATAAAGCTAGTATTCATGCCACCAGCTGAATGACTTTGTTGATAAACAATACCACTAATATCATTCAGTATTAACATATCATGACTGGCTGAAATCAATACAACATCATCTTTTACTTGAAAATTTTCAAGAACATAATTATCAAAACGTCCTTGAACGCTAGCTTGCCATATTAAATTTCCTGTTTTACCATACTTTGCAATATAGGGTTCGTCATTACTTCCACCAACAGCATAATAGTATAACTCTTCATTTACGCTGCTAGTTCCAATGACTTCATCATAATTATAACCTATACCATTGTCCGTTATTATTGATATATCACTATCACCACTTTTATTGAATTCTCCTTGTTTACTTGGTGTGTACGTGTAGTTTTTATATACAGTAGCCGTATCACCTGTAAATTCAGCTATTTTATTATTTAGAGCAAGTTCAGTGAATGAGGTTTTTAGATTATATTTAGTGATTATATCTTCTCCAGCAACAGATAGAGCAGATACAGCTCCCTCACTTTCAGAAAAATCTGAATGCTTTTCTGCTAAAAACTCGTCCTTATTATCACCATCTAAATCTAAGGTAGCGAAAATTGAGTTAAATCTATATTCCTCAGGTTCGGTAAATATAGATGTTTGAACAATACCTGCTGAGTTTATATTGATTAAAGTCCACACCGCATCTTTATCGTTATAGTAAATCAATTCTGTATTTTCATTTGCATCTAAATTTACATCAAACCAATTCTTAGTAGTAATAACTTCAGATAGGACAGTACTTATTAATTCACCGTCAATCCAATTTAATAACTTTAAGCTCCTATCAGTATTTTCAGCGAGTAGGCTACAGTTGTTAGAATCTGTGGTATTAATTTGCTTGACGATTTTTGAGTCCGTAGATAAAAGAATTTCATTATCAATAATGCTATAAATTCGTGAATCTGTGATTAATTCATCCACTCCATCTTTATCAACATCGCAAAAAGATATGAAAGCCCCATAAGTATTTGTTACATCATATAGTTTCTCATAATTTTTAAGTGAGTATACTTTAGGGTCTACACCACCAGTCCCAGAACTATTTCCATAACCTATTAGCTCTATTTCTCCATCCCCATTCATATCTCTGAAAGTAATTTTCTTCCATAAATCTTTATTAGCGTTACTAACCTTACTTAATTTTTTAGTGTTGTCATTCAATACCCATAATTCAACACGTTCATCCGAAGTAATATTTATATCTTCAGCTACAAAAAAGTGCATTAATTCATTGCCTAATAATGTTGTTCCTCTATACATAAATGAAGTTGGTACAGTAGTAAAAGGGTTGAAAACAGCAATTTTGTTTTCATCATCTAAGTAATATTCAACAATTCCATCTTCACCATTATCAATTATTAAATGCTCAGCTCCAGATGAGTCCACATAAGTGTATTTATTCCCCGAAATTGAAAAGGGGGTAAGTAAAGTATGTACTTCATCTTCATGTAAGCTTTCTACTGATAATGTACGCTCTATGGTAGTAATTTTATCGGTATTAAAAACATCAATAGCAAAGTTTACTTCTAACGTTTTGCTAAAGTCAGGCACATGGGCTATCCAAGAAATTTGACCTGATGCATTTACAGTCATCCCTGCTGGACCATAAGCTAGTCTGTAATGAATTGGCGTATCATATTGATCGTTAGAATGACTTATTACAGCAATATATTCTTCGTCTATAGATAAACTCGCTGCAGAATCAGTAAGATCGGCAATAGGACTTCCTTTAACAATATAAAAGCCCTCTGTCACAATATCTATATTACCAGCACTATCGGTTACAGATAATTGAACTGTGTATTGACCAGGAAGATCTGTAACAAAATTAGATGTGCTATCTTGCGAAATAGTTGCCGTTGAATCTATTGGCTTACTTAAAATTGACCAAGAATAATAAAGGGGCTCTAAGTCAGGATCTGAAGACTCAAAAGAAGATATTTCAAATGTAGTGTTTCTCTCTGCGCTTAATGAATCTGCTGTTATTTTTGCTTTAGGGCTTTCATTTATATTATCCCAAACTGTGTCAGGAATATTGCTCAAATCAATTGTTACAGGGGTCGTCTCATTATTATAAGTAAAAGAAATAGTCTCTTGTAAGGTTATATCTATTGCAAATGAATTTATGCTTGCGATTTCCATCACTTTGCTTTTATTATTCATATCTAGAGTATTAATGGAGATTAGTCCATAGTTTGATAAATAGACATCACCTTTGTAGCTTAACTGATTGAAATTATTAACTTCTTTTAACACAAGGTCATCAAAGTATATTTGCTCTCCATTATCCTCAAGTAAAAATTGAACAGTAGAAGAAAAAGTACCGTCACTAAGGCTTTTTCGTATTTTCATATATCCATTCATAGAGAGGCTTTGATCATTTACTAAATCAGTAATAGATAAGTTAGATATTATATCCATATCGTGAAGTGCTGATTCAGCTATTAATTTAATTATATGTAGGTCAGTTGTTCCATTTAATTTAATTCCTTCTTTTACACAGTTATCATATTTCACTGTTAGGTGTTTATCTTTAACTACTTCAATTGTCTCTTCACTGCCCGTGGAGCAATTGATATCACCGCCAGTATTATTAGATTCAAAGGGAAAAATAGGTATTTGATGATTAGTTTCACCATAGATAAGAGAACTCAAAAGATCTAATCCTGACGTTATTTCAAGAATTACTTTCGGTGCATCAAAAGGAGCAATCTCAAATTTTGAAGATAGCCCTGTATAGTTAATGAGTATTGTGGTGATGTAGTAGCGGGAGGTGTACTTTTATTTTCAATAGTATCACCTTCAGAACCACCTCCACAGGCGGTTAAAAAAAAGATAATGAATAAAGTAAAATGAATTTTGAATATAGAGGTGCGTTGGCACATAAAACTTCCTTGTGTATTACAACATAATGCAAGAAGAATATAATAAAGTAGAAAGCTAATCTACTAAATCTATTAGTTATTTCATTGACTTCTATTTATTAGTACAGTTATTTACAGAACTCCAAGTTACAACAAACTTCGTTTGTTCTTTCTAACCGCCAACTGAAAAATCGAGTGGTTATCATCTGCCCTTGATAGAGCAATCCCTTAATGGTTTGAATGATATTTCCATCATAATTTCCTAGCTTGCATTCACCTGTTTCAGTATTAACGACATTGTCATAGGCAAGTTTTAACGGTCTATCTTTTCGATTAGCAAAAACACCGCCCATCGCATTAATATAATCATGCCATTTACTTTCATCAGCCGCCTTACGTGCTTTTTCAAGGACTGAATCAAAACCGAGTGATTTTTTTAAGCGCCTTAATTCGCGCCAAACAGAAACACTTGCACCACCAATTTGTTGAAACTGTCGAATGCACCAACATGAAGACCACGCATCAACACGTTGTGCTGCGGTGATAGGGTCTTCACCGTAAACACCTTTGCCTAATCCTTCACCATCAATATTCTTTGAAACGTACTTAGCAATGTAGCCTGTAGCACTGCCTTTTTTAGGGTCGATTAATTTAAAGTCACAACGGTTTTGTGCTGCACCTTTTTCATCACCATCTTCTTGCAATGAATAATGACTAACAACACGTTTAACGTCATCAACGTGATGTTTTTCCACAAACAGGAGAATATGCCAATGGGGTGTACCGTCGTGTTGTGGATCTGCTACGCGAAAGCCATAAGGTTTAACATCATTTCTATTCCATTCTGCCCGTATACGCGACCAGACATTGCAAAGATATTGATTAGCCTAATAAGGCGATAACGTAGTAAAAATAATCAACAAGCGCTGTCTGAAAGATTCGAGATAAAATTTAACCAGGAATGGTCAACAGACCCTAGCATTGAACAAAAATATTATCATGTATTCAAAAATACAACTGAACAAAGAATACATTACAAAACATATCACTAGTAAACGTTCAGGGAAGGTTGAATGATATAGGTATTAGGTATAAAATTAACCCAAATCTAGATATGTATGTTTGCGTTAGATGTTCAAACCCGACGATTAATTCGGGTTTTTTTGTGTCTTAAAATACAGATTAATCTTAACAACGCTCATACCAAAATTTATTAATAACCATAGCTTTTCAAAGTAACAACAAGGCCACTACAGGGATTTCACCATGAAAAAAATTATCACCGCAACTTCAGCCATATTATTGCTACAAGCCTGTACAACATTTGATCCCTACACAGGGGAGAGCGAAACTAGCAAGACCGCAATAGGCGCAGCAGCAGGTGCAGGCATAGCAGCCGTAGTTGCCTATATAGACAATAAGGATAAAGACAGCAAAACACGCAATCAACGTATTCTAGCTGCAGCAACAGGCGGCGCCGCTATCGGTGGCGGTATTGGCTATTATATGGATTCTCAAGAAGCGAAGTTACGTAAACAGCTTAGAGGTAGTGGCGTAAGTATTCAGCGTGATGGAGACAAAATAAACCTGATCATGCCTGGTAATATTACCTTTGCGACTAACAGCGCTAATATTAACACCAATTTTATTAGTGTATTGAATTCTGTTGTTTTAGTACTTGAAGAGTACAATAAAACACTTGTTGTTGTCTCTGGACACACAGACTCTAGTGGTTCAGAACAACACAACCAAAAGCTATCTGAGGCGCGTGCAAGTTCTGTTGCCACTTACCTTCGGGAACAAAAAATTATAAGTGACCGTTTAGAAGTAATCGGCTTTGGTGAATCACAACCTGTAGCAGATAATAAAACACCTGAAGGGCGTGAACTAAACCGCCGCGTTGAAATAACATTATTGCCAATTACTGCCCCATAGCATTGTAATGACAATTGATAATACTGTTTTAGCCTAGGCTGCTTAGCAGTGTAATAACCTTGATGACCAGAGTAGCCCTACTCTGGTCATATTAGTTTAATGTTAGTTACTATTAAGCGGCTAATAAGCAATTAAGTTCGATATTGTAACCACCTACTATTAGCTTTTTACCCACAAACGCTTAAGAATCGCAGTTAATGACACAACTATATGCAGATTAATCATGTATTCTTGTGTTACTTACATGCAGCTAACTATCAATTGATAGACGCTTTAGCTGAATAGATTCTTTAAATGCTATATATTTAGCAAGTAGTGCTACAATGATTACAGCGAATATCACCCTCACCCACAGTATTGCAACAATATCCGCACCTAGTAATAAAACCAACAAGGTATCTTCTATTAAGCTGTGAGCCAAGCTTAAGAAACTAATTGAAAGCAGTACGTCTTTTTTACCAATATTATCTTTTTTCACCTCTGAAATTAGTAATCCAGCTCCGTAGCTTAAGCCCAAGGTAATTCCGGTAATGGTAATATTACTAGCGTCCTTTGTGATGCCTATTAATTTAAAAACTGGCGATAGTGCTTTTTTCAACAAACTTTCAACGCCAATATTTTTAAGGATTCGCAACAAAATAATCAATGCTGAGATAATAAAGAAGATAGTAAGTAACATTTGCAATTGCTCTATTCCCCATTGCATTAAAGTTTGCTCTTGTCTTTCATTTTGCCACAGCAACACAGCTACCTGCTGTTGATAATCCATCGCAGTATAAAGCCAGTTCACTATAGCTGCCAAGAGCAAACCGCCTCCTAACTTTAAGGTTATTGTTAGTCGCCAGCTAACCCCTACCATTTTAGCAACAGCCCCTTCAATGGGAACAGAGTGAGAGATTAATATTAAAATACCAATTACTGATACTTGCGCCACAGATAACTCTAATTGTGAGGTAACAT
>Ga0209395_1002544_pt1 | contig 23631 bp, 19 predicted proteins | sample GOMGulsemesocosm_3_FD_184635 | JGI IMG/M metagenome (GOLD analysis project Ga0209395, IMG submission 184635) | Methane-oxidizing microbial communities from mesocosms in the Gulf of Mexico - GOM9D Gulf of Mexico (SPAdes) (version 2) | ecosystem: Environmental > Aquatic > Marine > Cold seeps... | reverse complement strand
TTCATGGTATTGTTCGTGAATTACAAAACGAAAACATTGATGTAATTAACTACACATCAAACGAAAAATTATTTATTACAAGAGCATTATCTCCAGCTAAAGTAACGTCAATTGAGTTACATGAAGATGAAGGTAGAGCAGACGTATATTTAAAACCAGACCAAGTGTCATTAGCAATTGGTAAAGGTGGATTTAACATTAGATTAGCTGGTAAATTAACTGGTTATGAATTAGACGTATACAGAGAAGGTGCTGAGGATATTGATGACGTTAGTTTATCAGAATTCTCAGATGAAATTGAAGCATGGGTAATTAAAGAATTAAATTCTATTGGATTAGATTCTGCAAAATCTGTACTTGAAATGGATGTAAACGATTTAGTAAAACGTACTGATTTAGAAATTGAAACAGTAGAAGATGTGGTAAACATCTTAAAAGCCGAGTTTGAGACAGAGTAATTAACACTTATTTTCTCTCATCAGACGTGAAATAGTTATAAGTTCAAAACTTTTTTCACAGAATGGCGTAACAAACAACTATCTAATTAAACTTAGATAAATTAAATAATAGAGCTTAACAAATAGTATGGCAGGTAAAGCAAAAAGATTAAACAAAGCAGCTAAAGAGTATAATGTTAGTATTTCTACTATCGTTGAATTTTTAGGTACAAAAGGTTTTGAGATTGATTCAAAACCAAACACCAAAATTGAAGGTGGAATGTTAGATGCTTTAGAGGTAGAATATGCTGCGGATAAAACGGCAAAACAAAACTCTAAAAAAGCATCTGCTTCAAGATCAACAGAAACAAGAGAATCGATATCTTTAAAAGATATGAAAGTTGAAGATGCTGCTCCAGAAGTAGTTGAAAAAACTGAAGATTTTAACGTAAGTGACTTTAAAGAGTCCACACCAATTCCTAAACCAGAGGTTAAGAAAGAGGCTACACCTGTTGTTGAAGAAAAAGTTGAAGCTGTAATTGAAAAAAAGGCTGAAATCAAGGAAGAAGTTAAACCAGAAATCAAGCCTGAGGTTAAACCAGTAGAAAAAACTATTATTGGAGAAGGTGACGTAAAAGTTGCTGTTCTTGGTAAAATTGATTTATCGTCAATTAACCAAAAGACACGTCCTGATCGTAAGAAAAAGGAACCCAAAGTAGTTAAACCGCCCGTTAAACAAAAGGAAGCTAAAAAAACTCATAAACCTGCCAAAAAAGTTGAAGAGAAAAAAGTTAAAAAACCTTTCGTTCAAGAGAAAAAAGTTGAAACACCAAAAGTAGCTAAGGAACCTGTAGTTATTGAAACTATTAAGGCAAAATCAGCTGCATTAACTGGACCTAAAATTATTGGTAAAATTGTTCTTAAAGAGGAAAAGAAACCTGCTAAAAAAGAATCATTTGCTGATAGACGTAAGAAACGTAAGCGAATCAAAAAGGTTGTTGACGTATCAAAAAAATCAAACCAAGGTACTGGATACCAAGGAAAAAATAAAGGACCTAAAAAACCATTTAAGCGTGCTGAAAAAGTAGCCCCTACTGAAAAAGAAATCCAAAAAGAAATTAAGGATACTTTAGCAAGACTACAAGGTAAAGGTAAAAGTAAAGGATCTAAATTCCGTAGAGAAAAGAGAGACGCTGTTGCAACTAAACGTGAGGCTGAATTAGAACAAGAAGAGTTAGAAAAAGGAATCTTGAAGTTAACAGAATTCGTAACGGTTTCTGAATTAGCTTCAATGATGAACGTATCAGCTACTGATGTAATCGGTAAATGTATGGGACTTGGTATTTTTGCTTCTATTAATCAAAGATTAGATGCTGAAACTATTCAATTAGTAGCTTCTGATTTTGGATTCGAAACTGAATTTATTTCAGCTGATGTTCAAGAAGCAATTATTGTAGAAGAAGATAAACCAGAAGATTTATTATCAAGAGCACCAATTATTACGGTAATGGGTCACGTAGATCATGGTAAAACTTCTTTATTAGATTATATTAGAAACGCCGGAGTTGCTGATGGTGAGGCCGGAGGAATTACACAGCATATTGGTGCTTATTCTGTAACAATGGAAAGTGGTCAACAGATTACATTCTTAGATACACCAGGACATGAGGCCTTTACTGCAATGAGAGCAAGGGGTGCACAAGTTACCGATATTGCAATTATTATTGTTGCGGCTGATGATGACGTAATGCCACAAACTAAAGAGGCTATTTCTCACGCTCAAGCGGCAGGAGTACCTATGGTATTTGCAATTAATAAAATTGATAAAGACGGAGCTAATCCTGATAAAGTAAAAGAACAATTATCAGCAATGAGTCCATCAATTTTAGTAGAAGAATGGGGTGGTAAATACCAGTCTCATGATATTTCAGCTAAAAAAGGATTAGGAATTGAACAATTATTAGAAAAAGTAATTTTAGAAGCAGAAATGCTTGATTTAAAAGCTAACCCTAATAAAAAAGCAATTGGTACTGTTGTAGAGGCCACACTGGATAAAGGTAAAGGTTATGTAACAACTGTATTAGTATCTTCAGGAACTTTAAAAGTTGGTGACTTTATTATTGCTGGTCAACACTATGGTAAAGTAAAAGCCATGGAAAATGACAAAGGACAAAGAATTAAAGAAGCAGGACCATCTGTACCTGTTGCCATATTAGGATTTAACGGAGCACCTTCAGCTGGTGATGCATTTAATGTATTAACTGATGAAAAGGAAGCAAAAGCAATTGCTGTTAAGAGAGAGCAACTGAAAAGAGAGCAAGGTCTTAGAACTAAGAAACATATAACTTTAGATGAAATTGGTAGACGTTTAGCAATTGGTGACTTTAAAGAACTTAACGTTATTGTAAAAGGTGATGTTGATGGTTCAATTGAAGCCTTATCTGATTCTTTACAGAAATTATCTACTGAAGAAATTGAAGTTAACATTATACATAAAGGTGTTGGACAAGTTTCTGAAACTGACGTTACATTAGCAGCAGCATCTGATGCAATTATTGTTGCCTTCCAAGTTAGACCATCTATGCAAGCTAGAAGAATGGCTACAGAAGAAGGAGTTGATATTAGAATGTACTCTGTAATTTACAAAGCTATTGATGAAATTAAAGAAGCAATGGAAGGTCTATTATCACCAGAAATTAAAGAAGAGATTCTTGGTTCTGCTGAAATTAGAGAAACATTTGCTATTACTAAGGTTGGTACAATTGCCGGTTGTTTCGTAACAGAAGGGATAATTACTCGTAAAAACCCAGTTAGAGTTATTAGACAAGGTATTGTTGTTTACACTGGTACATTAGGATCATTAAAACGATTCAAAGATGACGCTAAAGAAGTTAAGAGAGGATTCGAATGTGGATTAAACATTGATAAATATAACGCTATTGAAGTTGGTGATATCATTGAATCATTCCATGAAATTGAAGTTGCTAAGAAATTAAAGTAAACTTAAATAACATATAACAAAAGCCCTTTGATTAACTTCAAAGGGCTTTTTTATGTTTAATGTATTCTGAGTAACTCAAGATCTGTTATCACAAGACTTTTAACCCCAGCATTACTCCTCTTCGTTTTTATCTTGATTACTATCAGTTTGTGTGGGAAGATAAATATAATTGACTTTAAAGGGCTCATATTGATTCGTTAGATCAGACTCAACATCTACAACAGTTTCCCCTTCTACTTCAATAGTCACAGGCTTGTCTAACCAAAATTCCTCTTCATATTCATATCCTAACTCCTCCTCCACTTCATACCTATATTTTGCAGGTTGTGGCCCAGAATTTCTAAATACGCCTGCCATTATTAATCCAGAAAGAAAACCAAAAAAGTGTCCCTCCCAAGAAATAGAAGGATCTAAAGGAATAACGCCCCATATAATACTTCCATAAAGGAAAATCACCAATAATGATATACCCGCCACACGCATGTTCTTTCTATAAAACCCACTAGCCACTAAAAAAGCTGTTAACCCATAAATAACACCACTCATTCCAATATGGAACGTTTCACGGCCAATTAACCATACAACAAGACCAGTAAAGATGTATATAAAGACAAAAACTTTACTTGCCACAGTCCGGTAACTATAAAATAATAGCCACGTTAGAACAAACATAGGAATTGAATTATTCAAAATATGTGAATAATTGTCAGTACTATGAATAAAAGGTGAAGTAAAAACCCCAAGTAAACCAGAAAAATGCCTTGGCAAAAGTCCAAATTTATATAGTTCTAAATGAAAATGAAAATCGTATAAAAATACGATAACCATAGTTGTAACGATTGAAAAAGCTATTCCAAAAGAAATTCGAGTAATTTTATTATCTTGTCTATGCACACCACATCTATTGCAATAATATTGCCGTTAGGAAATGTGTGACAAAACGTCTTAAAACTCTCTTATTTCAATTTCTAGGTCATCCAAATATAAGGTTTCCTTATCTGCATTGAAGAGATATGCTCCAATCGTATCATCTTCACCTTTTTCTATCCAATATCCAACTTCCACATTCAGCCAACCTTCCTTAGGTGTTTCTTTAAGATAGTCATTGTTCATTATTAAGTAAAATACTTTATCCTTGATTTTTTTATTGGCGTGAGAGATAATCAACTGTGGTAATTCACCACTTGGCGACTGTAGTTTAAATTTAATAACCACGCGCACACGATTAGATAAGTTCACGGGTTGATCAATTAACAAAGAAATAAACTTTCTACTCACTTTAACCGATTTAGGTTTAGAATAATAAAGCGTATTGGACACACTATCCGTTTTGAAATTATTAGCTTTTGTTAGTGTAAAATCATTAAAAAATTTCAATTGATACGTTATAGACGTAAATTGTTCCAAAACAGATGTCGGCAATACCTTGTTATTGAAACATGCATATTTAGAATGTAAATTGTAACTCAACAATTTAGATTGCAAATCCTTTAACTTTTCATCATTATCAAATTTTTCGATACTCAAATTCTCTCCAATTTTAAACATCATATTATCAGATAATAGTATGTCTTTTTCCACATAGTTAGTTAACCTTTTATTCGTGTACATCATCACAAAATCATCTCCTCTAAATCCTAAATTTTCAAGCGTATCCAATCCGTTGTTCTGTGAAATTGAAAATGTCGGCAGATTTAAATTAAACGTATTTTTTAGAAGCGCTTGTAATCCAGAAGGCACATCTTTTTGTGATATGACACTTTTAATTGACTTTGATCTACTCAGTAATGGTGAATATATCAACAGTGGTACATGAAATTTTTCAAGCCTTGAATTATCACTCATAAATTTTAAGGAATGATCACCACATATTATAAATATAGTATTTTCAAATAAACCAACTTTTTTATACATTTCAAACAGTTGCTGCATACTATAATCGGCATACAAAATTGTCCCAAAATCAGATAACTGTTTGATGTATTTTTCTTGCTGACCATTTTCAATTGTTTCACGGATAATTTCCAACGCTTCTTCATCAAATTTAGACTGATTTGTAAACGCATATGGTTTATGAAAAGAAGTAGATAAATATAAATTCAAAAATGGGTGTAATGAATCATAATTTTCTGACATAAATTCAACCGATTGTTTAAAGACTTCATAATCTTCAGCTCCCCAATTTTTCATGTCGTACTGTTTTTCTCCGGGTACATCTACATGATCAATTAGGTTTGGAAGAAAATCTTTTTGACCCAATACGTGATCGAATTTTTGAAACCTAACGTATTCCGCCATGTTGTCAAAATGTTTCCAAGCTCCACAATAAAACCCTGTTTGATAGTTATTTTGCTCTTTTAACACCAACGGCAAAGAAAGATGATCAGGCATATTCCAAAGTAAATTCATGAACCCCCTTTCACCTTCTGGTAAGCCTGTCATTAAATTAGGTATTGCACCAAACGTTCGTTCCGCATTCGCAACCATGTTCTGCCAATACAAACTATGTTCAGCTAAGGAATCTAAGAAAGGGGTGAAACTTCCCAATCTTGCATCTTTTCCGGAATATTGTTTGCCTAATGATTCTGAAATAATAAAAACGATATTTGGTGGAGTGTCACTGGACTTAAAAAAAGGACTTAACACATCTTTAACCTCTGATTCATCATAAAATGGGAATTCAGTATCAGGAACAAATCCATCAGAATTCATTAACTGATCATTTCTATACGTAAACCAACTATTAGCAAAATAGTAAGCTTTATTACTAACAATGTGGAAATTTAACTCGCTATCATACCTATTTTGTTGAACTGGATTTATAATCATTCGACCAACGCTTAATACAATTAAAACAATTGAGCTAATTTTTATCAATTTATAATTGAAAACTTTAGTTAACCAATTAAAAACAAATAATAGAAGTAATACAATGGGAATGACACCAAATAAATACACCATTTTAAACCCATAGATTTCAGATATAAATTCAACCTGACTTTGACTCATTCCATAGATATCACTTACGGATAAGGGCGTTAAAGATTCATTAAAATAAAAAACTAGCAAGACTTGAAACAACACTCCCGTTAAAAATGCAGCCAAAACAATAAATCTACTAATTTTCACATTCAAAAAGAAGACTAATCTCTGTATAAGACCTAAACAAAGTAATACAATACTAACAGTGAAGTAATCATGAAACAAACCTGATAATTCCCATAAATGTAAATCGCTTGACACCGTATGAGAAGATAAAATCAAACTCCACTCCACCACACGAATTATTGTAATTAACAAGAAAGCAACGCTCACACTATTAATCCACTGATTCAGTTTTGATTGCTGATAAATAGGAGTGAACATCTTAAACATTTTACAATATTACTATAAAATGGATTGTTCCAATGTTCTAATGGCAAAATTTTCAGAATCCATTTCTACATTCACACCAATAGGCAGTGTAAATTTTGGAACAATATGACCTATGACAGCTCCTTTGTAAACAGGGAACTTTGAATTTTTAAAATGCTGATTGAAAATTTCAGTTAATGAAAATGATTCACTTGGGAATTCTGGCGTACATTTAGTAAACGCACCAATCACCAATCCATTAATTTGATCAAAAACTTGTGCTTGTTTTAATTGCCACAACATTCTATCAATTCTATATGGTTCTTCACCTGTTTCTTCCAAGAACAAGATTTTATTTTGCCAATTAGGTTCATAATCTGTTCCAATCATTGAAGAAATTACTGTTAAGTTACCGCCAATCAATTGCCCAACTGCCTTACCTTTTGATACGGTTTCCAAATCCTTTGTATGAGTAGAAGGGTTTTTCATGATAAATGGTTTTCCATCTACTACTGTTTTAAACACATGGAATGTAGAAAATTCTTTCCAAGATGAATAACCTACAGGCCCATGATAAGTTATTAAACCCGTTTTTTGTTGAACTGCAATTAACAAAGATGTGATATCAGAATAGCCCATTAAAATTTTTGGGTTCTCTTTTATGAGTCGATAATCCAATTTATCTAAAATTCTTGCACATCCCCAGCCACCACGCATAGCAATAATTGCTTTTACCGTTTTATCTCTAAATAAGCTATGTAATTCTTGAACTCTAAATTCGTCATTACCAGCTAAAAACCCATCTTGTTTGTACAATGTTTTTCCTAATACCACTTTGAAACCTAAGCTCTTTAATTTAGATTCAAATTTTAAGATTTGGTGACTATTGAAAATGGCCCCTGCTGGAGCGGTTACGGCAATAACATCACCTTTTTGTAATCCCTTAGGACGTATTATCAAACTAGAATCTTCCAAATTAAATGAAGATAATGCAAGTGATCCAACAGCCAATAAACTTGATTTTTGTATAAACCCTCTCCTTTTCATCCCATCTTATTATTCATCAACTCTCACACATTCAACAGAATCAACTGCTCGTCTCAAAAACCTTAATAAATGAAGCATTTGAGTATGTGCTTTTCGCTTACCGTATTTAACAGTTGAAAAGATAGAACCAAATATAAATAAACACAATGGGATAATAAAAATCCAAGTCGTGTCATCATGAATCTGCCATTTAACTAAGGAAAAAATACCCCCAAACATTCCAATCATGATAATACCAATATAAAAAAAAGTAAACATAGTCCAAACTTTATCATTTGGTCCAATCACACCTCTTATGTAAGTTTTTTTGTCATATTCATCCCATTCACATGTTAAATTCATTACTGGACTCCAATAATGCCTTTCTTCAAATGGCACCATCAATTTGACCTGATTTGTATGGTTAGAAACCTTTATTGTTTCATCATTATTTGCATGAGAAATAAGCAATTCTAACATTTTATCTTTACTCTCTGGCGTTTGTAATTTAAACCGGGGTTTTATTTTACCTACAGCAGTATGATCGAGTTTATTAAATGGCATTTTTTGAAGTTAAGATGTATGCTAAGATACAAATTATAAAGGGCAACTACAATTATTCTCAAAACTTTGTTCATTAATAATCAAGCTACCCAAGCATGGCACGTTTTTAGACTCTATTTTTGTAATTATGAAATTATATCTAGTTCCTTTTCTTATACTGCACACATCTTTTTGTTTTTCTCAAATGCTTGACAATTCTATGGGAGAAACATTTAGTAACACACCTTTTTTCAATACCGATTTTATTAAAAAAAATAAAGTAGAACGCATTACAGGTTATTATTCAACCAAAGCAGAATTAGCAATTATAAAAAAATCAAACAATATATATGTATATCAATTTAACCAAAAAGGTGAACTGATTAAAGAATTTAAAACAAAAAACAAAGACACTATCGTTAGTCAATATCGTTATGATGATAATGGTAATCTAAGTGAAATACGAAAATCTGACAAATATGGATTTCATTCATACCATTATACATACGATTCAATTCACAGGATGACAAGTCAAGAATACCGCCGTGACATAAACAAAACGAGCGATATAATAAATTTTGAACTAGATAAAAGTTATTATATTTCAAGTGAATTTTATAGTTACACAACTACACCAATTGGTCTAAAAAAAGTATATCGTAACAGTAAAAATAAAATATTCAAAACTGAATTTATATACAAAGATGAAGACGGGTATTTATTAAAAAAAGATCACCAATTGAAAACGGGTTCGGGACGTGGATTGACTACCTATAAATATGGAGATAAAGGACTAATAACAGAAAAATTTACAGAAACGTATATCATTGGAAAAACAACGACAAAAATGGTGTTCGAATATGATGAGTTTGAAAATGTATTAGCGCAACACTACCACAGAAATGGTAAGTATTTAACCGAATATCAAATTATCTATGATGAGAAAACTCTACTTTTATCTGCCATTTTAACAAGAGATGTCAACCTAAATTTTATTACCATATTAAAGTTTTCAGATTATACGTTTTTTGGCGACAACTCAAGTGACGAGATAAAAATTAAATAACCTCTACCCTTCAAATTCCACTACATTTCTCTCCGTTTCATACAATCGTATTTTCAAATCAAATTCTGGATTTAACTTTGCTTTAATTAATTTCCAAATTACAACTGAAATATTTTCAGCAGTAGGAATTAAATTTTTAAATTCTTCTGTATCTTCATTCAAATTTTTGTGATCAAATTTATCTTCCACTTGAGACTCAATAATATCTTTCAATAATTTTAAATCAATTACATACCCTGTTTCAGGATCAATTTCACCTTTCACCCAAACTTCTAAATTATAATTATGACCATGAAAATTGGGATTGTTACACTTACCAAATACAGTTTGATTTTTGTCGAAAGACCAATTCGGATTATATAACCTATGCGCTGCATTAAAATGCGCTTTTCTACAAACACTTACTTTCATACTAAAACTAATTATGATGTAAAAATATGATTAATTATCCTGATAGGTATCAAAATCAGCTAGTTTTCTATTTAATTTGTATCGATTCAAAAATTTTTTGCTAAATTGCACTTCAAACTGTATTTATACCTGGTTAATACGCAGAATAATGAAAAAAACATTTTTAATCCTACTGACACTTATCTTGATAATTTCGTCTTGTAATGATTCAACTGAATCAACTATACCAACTATTGAAGATGATACTGTTGATTTAGAGAACCTAGGTGCCTTAGATATGAATGAATTTTCTTTTGTTCCTTTCGGTTTAAACCTAACGGTTTTGTTACCTGAAGTTCAATCCTCTACAGGTGCTTCTATTAAACCGGAAGTTATTCATGAAGATGGAAATTATTTATGGAATTTAAATATTGGAAAGAATTTTAATTTAGTAATTGAAGATTTTGGGAAAGAAAAAAATAAAGTTCTTGAAGAAAAAGAATATTTAACTGGTCAAGCTAATATTTTTCAATTCGAGTATTTAGTTGACGAGCCTACGATTATTATGTATAAGCGTGAATTACATGAAGATCAAGGTGGGAAAAAATCTTACCACTGCTATGGAGAAATGGAAGTTGACGGTTACACTATTGTTTTAAGAACCGTTGAAAATGGAGGGTTTAAGCCAGTAGTTTCTGATATGGTTGCTACAATTAAATCAGCAAAAGCAGTAGTTAAATAATAGTATTACTCTATCCAAAAAAACAAATAATTTACGATTATTGAACTTTTGATTATTGATTTAATTTTAGTCCAAAGATTAATGTTAATAAAAAAGGAAAAATCCTTCACAAATCAGTTATAATTAGACTTATATTTGTTAATTATATTTTAAAATTTACAACTATTATGAACTTTATTATTTCAAGTTCTACCTTATTAAAAAACCTACAAAGCATTAGTGGGGTTTTAAATTCAAGTAATTCTTTACCTATTTTAGATAATTTTTTATTCGAATTAAATGATGGTACACTTACAATTTCTGCATCAGATTTAGAGAACACAATGAAAACTGTTGTCCAAACAGATGAATCTAAAGAAGATGGAAGAATAGCTATTCCAGCAAAATTATTGTTAGATATCTTAAAGAATTTTTCTGACCAACCAATTTCTTTTCAAATTAATAAAGAAAACTTTGGGATTGAATTATCATCAGATTATGGTAAATACAAATTAGTTGGTCAACAAGCTGATGATTTTCCTAAGTCGCCAGAAATGGATGATGTAGAAGTAATTAAGATTTCTGGAAATATAGTTGCTAACGCCATTGAAAAAACAATTTTCGCTACTGGAAATGATGATTTAAGACCTGTGATGAGTGGTGTTTTTTGTCAATTTTCAACTGAAGAATTAATTTTTGTTGCTACTGATGCTCATAAACTAGTAAAATATACAAGGTCTGATTCTTCAGCAAGTAAATCTTCTGATTTTATTTTACCGAAAAAACCCTTAAATTTATTAAAACAAAATTTAACTGGTGAAGAAGAAGTTGAAGTATCTTATAATGAATCTACTGCTAGATTTGTGTTTAATGACTTAGAATTAACTTGTAGATTAATTGATGGGAAATACCCTAATTATGAAGCTGTAATTCCTAATGTTAATCCAAATGTGTTAACTGTAGACAGAGTTTCATTTTTAAACTCAATTAAAAGGGTTGCTATCTTCTCAAACAAAACAACTCACCAAGTAAAATTAAAAATTGCTGGTTCTGAATTAGCAATTTCTGCTGAAGATTTAGATTTTTCTAATGAAGCTAAAGAACGTTTAACTTGTAATTATGTTGGTGACGATTTAGAAATTGGATTTAATTCAAAGTTTTTATTAGAAATGCTTAATCATATTAAAACTGATGAAGTTACTTTAGAAATGAGTGAGCCTAATAAAGCAGGAATTTTAACGCCTAGTGGAAACAGTAATGAAGATGAGCAAATTTTAATGCTTGTTATGCCAGTAATGATTAGATAATAACTCTAATTCAAATATATTTAACCTCAACTTGTTATACATGTTGAGGTTTTTTATTGCATAAAAAAGCCTACATCAAATTAATGATATAGGCTAATACTTTAGGTGTTTAAATCTTAAAATTTAAATTTAATTCCAATATTAATACCAAAACTGTTATAGTTTGAAGACTGTGTAGTAGTTTTGTAAGGAGCTGTTTCTAAATCATTATCGCCAGATAAAACTTCATCAACAAATACTGTTTCCTTATCTTGAACAGACATAAGATCAATAACTTCAACTCCTTCATCAATATAAGATGTCATTGTCATTTTATCAGTTTTAATACTCAAACCAACACCTTGTAATTCTCCAAATATAGATAAGTTGTCAGAAATACCATAAGCTGCACCAATAGTACCTGTGAACCCTAAGCTAAACCTTCCAATACTTGTACCTTCCATAGAGCTTCTTATTCCATCTGAATCTAACATATCTACATTGTAAACAGTTGAACCACCAACCGGCAACATTAATCCACCTTTGGCGTACACCTCTAACGCGCTTACCGAACCACTTGAAATTACCAATTGAGGTAAAATTCTTAGTTGACTTCCTTTAGTGGAAAATTTATAACTAGAGCCATCTAAATACTTTTCTTCATCTACTACTATAGTAGAACCCATCAAATAAGTAACACCTACTTCAGCTCCAATATGCTCATTAAACATAAATCCACCTGCCAAATTAATAGGAACTCCTTGTCCAAACGTTCCATTAATTGTTGTTCTTTTTGATGTACCATCTATAAATTCAAAGGTAACAGGATCAATTGATGATTCAGTTAACTCTTCATATGAAGAACCAATTACATTACTTGATCCACCTGCATAACCAACGCTTAATGATGCATATCCACCTTGAGCTGTTGCTACTGAAAGAGCAAAAAATGCTCCCATTGTCATTACTACTTTTTTCATAATCTATTATTTTAGTTTTACCCAATGTAGTAATTATATGTTAATAACTTGTTACCGTTCATACCTTTTAGTCTTTATACATTACCTAATCAGCAATTTATAAATACCTTTGTCCAATGAAAATTAGTATTACAATATTATTTACAACGCTACTGTTATCTATAAATGCTCAACAAAAAGGTACATATTTTGGTAAACTAGTAAATCAAAACACAAAAGTGGTTATTCCCTTTTCAAAAGTGTTTCTACTTAATTCTAAAGATAGTGTTTTAGTTACTGGTGGTTTAACAGATAAAGAAGGAACTTTCATAATAACTCCTATTGATTTTGGAGACTATATTGTAAAAATTACTGCATTTGGATTCAAAACATTATATATTCCAAATTTAACTCTAAACAAAAAAAACAATACTATTAACGCTGGTGATCTAGAGTTATATGAAGACATTGAATTATTAAACACAGTTGAAGTCACAGCAGAAGAGTCAGAAATGCAAACTGCTATTGACAAAAAAATATTTAATGTTGAAAAACAAATAACAGCAACTGGTGGTACTGCCTTAGACGCCTTACAAAATGTCCCCTCTATTTCGGTTGATATGGATGGAAACATTAGTTTAAGAGGAAGCGCCAATGTAACTATATTAATTGATGGTCGTCCTTCATCTGTTACGGGGGGTGATAGAAGCGGAATTTTAGAAACAATCCCAGCAAGTTCAATTCAAAATATAGAAATCATTACAAATCCATCAGCTAAATATGATCCTGACGGTATGTCTGGAATAATAAACATTGTACTTAAAAAAAACAAATTAAAAGGATTCAATGGTAACGTTGAAGCTGGGATTGGTACTGGAATAAACTACAATGGCTCATTGAATTTAGCTTACAGAAATGAGAAGTTTAATATCTATGGTGGTTACTCTATAAACCATTATGCAGGGTATAGAAACTTTAATCAAACCACCGAAACCTGGAGTGATTTAGGATATAATAAATTAATACAAAGCAGAGAAGGGACACACTTAAAACATTCAAATTTAATTAAATTCGGAACTGATTTTTATTTAAACGAAACAAATACCCTTGGCTTTGGCGTAACAGGTAATATATCTGATAATAATAGAACAGGTGATATGCTTTATTTATCATATGACTCTTTAAGCTTAAACAACACTTGGAAAAGATTAACTGATGATCCAAAATCTAGACAAGGGGCCGATATAAAAGTGTTTTACGAAAAGAAATTTTCAAAGAAGAAACAAAAGTTAACAGCAGACGCTAATTATTCAATTGGTGAAAGTTTCAGTCAAGGTTTTTATTCTGAAGACAGTTTAGATATTAATGGATTAATCACTAATTTAGGTTTTCTAAAGCAAAACAATACTATACCAACAGAATACTCCAACTCAACTTTTCAACTGGATTATTATCACCCTCTTAAAAAAGGAAAATTAGAAACAGGATTGAAAAGCTCTTTTAGATATCGAAACCAATCTTTTTTACAAAATACATTCAATAACACAACAACAATATTTGAAGAAGACGTGGCCTTAACAAACACATTTAATTATGGCGAACAAGTACATGCAGGATACTTTATTTATGGTTTAGATTTTGAAAAAATTAAATTTCAAATAGGGTTAAGGGCAGAGCAAGCATTCGTGGATGCAAACATTAAAGAAGACACCCTAGACTATAAAAACGACTATTTTAGCCTATACCCTTCTGCTCATATAAAAAAGCCATTAGGCAATAACAAAGAACTAAGTTTAAGTTATTCACGTAGAGTAAATAGACCACGTTCTCATTCTTTAAATCCTTTCCCAAAATATACGGATCCTTTAAACCTTAGAAGAGGAAACCCTTATTTGAATCCCGAATATATTAATAGTGTTGAATTTGGTTATTCATCTTACGGAAAGAAGTTAACGCTAAATGGTTCGTTTTACTATAGATATATGACGGATATGATTCAAAGGGTAAAAACAATTGAAAACAACTTAGTATCGGTGACTTCTTGGGGTAATTTGGATGAAGGACATTTCTTGGGATTAGAAGCAGTTGTAATTTACAAACCCATGAAATGGTGGAGAATTATGGTGTCCACTAACTTTTCTCAAAATTATTTAAAATCTGATGATGCTGAATTAAACAACTCAGGTTTTAGTTATACAGCACGTTTGTCACAAACCTTTAATATAAAGGATAACTGGTCTATACAACACACTGGCTTTTTTAGATCGCCTAGAATTTTATCTCAAGGAAAAACGTTAGCCATGTATTCAACAGATATAGCAGTGAAGAAGTCAATCTTCAAAAAGAAGTTAGCATTTAGTATAAGAGTAAGTGACATTTTTGATACCCGTAGATTCGCTTTAGAAGTAAGCGAAAATCAATCTTTCTCAACTGAAAGTGAATGGAATTGGGAATCTAGACGATTATTCTTTTCTGTATCCTATAAATTTGGAAAACAATCTATGCCTAAAGCCAAAAGGCAAGGTTCTGGAGGTGGAGGAATGGATATGTAATCAGAGAGACACGAGATCGCTCCGATTTTAAATTTAAGACACGAGATGACATATTTTATTAGTACAAAATATAAATTTGTATCGAGAACAGAATGGCACAAAACAAAAAAGCACTTTGAAATTAATCAAAGTGCTTTTTTTATAATTAAAGTTTTAATTTACTTTAGTAATTTTACTCTTACAGCAGTTGGTCCTTTTTGACCCATTTCTACTTCAAAGTTAACTTTATTTCCTTCTTTAATTTCACCGTCACAATTGTTAATGTGAACAAATAAACTTTCTGACGTTTCAGAATCTTTAATGAAACCATATCCTTTTTCATCATTAAAGAAAGTAACGTTTCCTGTTCTGATTGGATCCATTTCTGGTAAATCCTCTCTTTTAGGAACTCCTATTTGAATATTTTCAGCTTTAATAACTTTCTTCTTAGCTAATGGATCTGGCGGAGTATCAACGATTTGTCCGTTTTCATCCACATAAGCCATCATTGATTCTAAGCTTCCTCCATTTGATTCCGCTTCTTTTCTCGCTAATTTCTTAGCTTCTTTCTCCTTACGTTTTTTCTCTTTTTTATTTCTTACTTCTTTTTTGCCAAAAGTTTCTTGTGATCTAGCCATAAAATATTATATCTCTTTTTTTTACAAAAGTAATGAATTTTTATCAATTACGAGCTTAAAAGCTCTAATCCATAACAGTTAACACAAAATTTCCTTCACATTATCTTTTATTTTTTGACATAAATCATCCGTTGGTAAATCATTTTCATCTTTACCAAACGGATCTTCAATTTCCTCTGCCAAAATTTCCATACTCACTAATACATAAAAAACAAATATAGACACCAAGGCTGAATAATACCCAAAGCTAGGAACAAATGACAATGGCAATGTTACTACAAAAACAAAAATAAACTTTTTTAAAAAAGAACTGTAAGAGTAAGGAATTGGCGTGTTCTTAATTCTTTCACATGCCCCTGTTATATTAGAAAAGTTTTTTAAATTATCATCAATTGATAAAAATTCCTCTTGTGTTAATTCACCAGTTTTCTTCATTTCACTTAACCTTATGTACATTTTTTTTGCAATAAAAGATGTTTTATGGTTAATATATTTAATCTCTTCAAGTTCGTTTGTTTCTAATTCCAACTCATTTAATAAAACACCTGAACGTAAATGTTCTTTCATTGCAAAAGCATAATTTGGAATCATTCTACTAAAAAAATGTTCAGTTTCAGAATTAGTAGTCATTGAACCTATTTTAATGGCTAAATTTCTGGAATTATTTACTAATTCGCCCCATTTTTTTCTCCCTTCCCACCATCTATCATAAGCTGTGTTTGTCCTAAACACTAATAGTAGGGAAAGAACAAAACCAACTAAAGCAAACACGTCTTTCAATTTACTCAGTATTTCTAAATTCGATTCAGCTACAAAAGATTTAAGTAGAAAGGCTAAAATTAATGTAAACACACCGATATATATTAACTCTTTCCAAATTACAACAAACGTATCACTTTTGTGAAACGCAAATATATGTCTGAACCAAAATTTAGGATTGTATTTTATCATTTAGATATCTATTTTGGGACTAATTTAAATAATTGATAGGAATATTAAGTAAACTTTTCCATTTTTGTATTCCAATGAGTGAATTATTAAAAAAAATAAATCATTTTTTACGTATAATGAAAGCGATCTATTTTAGAAAGCTTATTCACATTACTAGAAAAATAAAACTACCTGGTTTTGAAGGTATTTCTGTTTGGGAAATTCTCGTGTTTTTTATTTGGACCATTAGAAAAGGATTAGTGGGGACACGCGCATCATCATTAGCTTTTCATTTTTTCTTGGCCATGATACCTTTTGGACTCGCGCTTGTTATTTCAAGTGCATACATTCCCTTTTTTGATTTACGAGAAGACATCATCCCTATACTCTCTGGTTTTGTTCCTGAATTATTAATAGGTAATTTTATTGATGGGTTAGCTGATTTAGAAAACTCAACAGTGAACTCAATGATTTCTGTTGGTTTTGTTATGGCACTTTATTTTATATCCAATGGGTTTTTAGTCATGATTACTGCATTTAATAGCTCTAAAATTGAGTTTGAAAAAAGATCATGGTTGTCTACTCGGTTAGTATCTTTAGGATTAGTTATTGGCTTTTTATTTTCTATCATTCTAACCTTATTTTTTATTGTCTGGGAACGCAAGCTTCTATTAATATTAGGTGAAAACTTTACATTTATTTCCGAAAATTTTAATCTATTATACTACGGTGTTACATTTTTAATTATCGGAAGTTTGCTCTATTTTTCAATTTCGTTTTTGTATTATATCGCTCCTTCAGATCGTTCAACATTTAGATTCATGTCAGCTGGATCAACCTTAAGCACGTCATTAATTATTCTTATCTTCTTAGTATACTCGTACTACGTTACGCATTACGCAAATTATAATGCCTTGTATGGATCTGTTGGAACGATAATCATTGTTTTACTTTGGATCTATTTTAATGCTTATGCTTTAATGATAGGTTTTGAACTAAATGCAAGTATTCATGGTGCCCTGATGAAGAAAAAAACAGAAGAAATTGAAAACCACCTAACAGAAGAGTAACCAGTTTTATTAATTCAATCAGTCAATCATACAGTTAAGCTGTATCTCCCCTTTTAATACACCTTTTAGGAACTCAATATTACTACTAATTCTAGTTTTTTAAATCACTATTTCATTCATACCTTTGTGGGGAACAAATATTGTTCAAGGGGTTTTTATTTATCCTCATCCTTTAATTAGGGTGAGGATTTTTTATTTAATTTTAGATCTATTTCAATTAAATAAATGTAATTTTACTTTTAACTAACTTAAATAAAATTAAAATGAAAAAATCAATTCTTAGTATAGGATTATTATCTACTATTCTTTTCTCGTGTAACTGTTCAGATAGCTGTTCAGATTCTTCAAAAACAGAAGTATTAGAAGCTACGGAAGTATGTACATTCAATTATAATTCAGAATCAACAGTAATTGGTTGGACCGCTTTTAAGTTTACTGAGAAAAAAGGAGTAAGTGGTATATTTAATGAATCTGAAGTGCTTATTGCTAATCCTTCTGAAGATATGTTACAAACTTTAGCTGGTGCAAGCTTTACAATTCCTGTATCTTCAATAAATTCTGAAAATCCAGTAAGAGATGAAAAATTAAAAAATTCATTTTTTGGTGCAATGGAATCTACTGAAATAATTTCAGGTCTAGTAAAATCAATTTCTGATTCAGTAGCTGTAGTTGAAATCACAATGAATGGCCAATCAAAAGAATATACTGGAACTGTTTCTACTGAGGGTTTAAAGGTATCTTTTTCGGCAACACTTAACATGACTGATTTTGAAGCACAACATGCTATTGACTCTTTAAATACAGTTTGTTCGGCTGAACACACAAGTGAAGACGGAAGTAGTAAGTTATGGTCTGAAGTTGATATTAATGTGGAAACTACATTAGTAAAGACTTGTAAGTAATTAAACTTAACTCAATTGATAAGCACGCCTATTAAATTAGTCGTGCTTTTTTTGTTAAACTCAAAATTCACAAGGCAATCAGCTCAATTCTTTAACCTTTATTATCTTTGTGTTGTAACACAAAAATTAACGTATGAAAAACAGAAAATTAAAACTTCAAGAATTAGGTAGGATTTCAGTTGACGAATACAAAGCATCTGAAAAAACACCCATTATCATTGTGTTAGACAATATTAGAAGTTTAAATAATATTGGCTCTGTTTTTAGAAGTTCAGATGCATTTAGAATTGAGAAAATTTATTTATGTGGTATTACTGCACAACCTCCACATAGAGACATTCATAAAACTGCATTGGGTTCAACTGAATCAGTAGCGTGGGAACATGTTGAAGATACAGTTGAATTAGTGGAGAAATTAAAAGCTGACAATGTCATTACACTTTCCATTGAACAAGCGGAAGACAGTGTGAAATTGGATGAATTCAGTCCAGTTAAAAACCAGAAATACGCCATTATTATGGGTAATGAGGTGGATGGTGTACAACAATCTGTCATCAACGCCTCTCATCATGTTTTAGAAATTCCACAAATTGGAACTAAGCATTCATTAAACATCTCAGTTTGTACCGGTGTTGTCTTATGGGACTTATTTAGTAAAATGAAATCTTTATAGTTTATTTTTTAAACACCTTACCATGGAAGAAAAAAATATGAAATTTGGAACAAAAGCAATTCATGCTGGTGTTAGCCCTGACTCTGCAACAGGCGCAATAATGACGCCTATTTACCAAACATCTACATACGTTCAAGATGGAATTGGGAATCATAAAGGATATGCGTATTCAAGAAGTCAAAACCCGACTCGTCATGCGTTAGAAAAAAATTTAGCGGCACTTGAAAATGGTAAACATGGTGCTTGTTTCGGTTCTGGTATGGCTGCTATTGATTGTGTGTTAAAAATGTTAAATCCTGGTGATGAAGTTATTTCTACCAATGATTTATATGGCGGAACGTATCGTATTTTTAAAACGATATTTGAAAAATACGGCATTAAATTTCACTTTGTTGGCATGCAAAACGCTGACAACATTGAAGCTTACGTTAATGAAAATACAAAACTAATTTGGGTAGAAACACCAACTAACCCCATGATGAATATTATTGACATTGCCGCTACTGCGAAAATTTCAAAAAAGTATGGGATTATGTTAGCTGTTGATAATACGTTTGCCACACCCTATTTACAAAACCCTTTAGATATGGGTGCTGATATAATAATGCATTCCGTAACAAAATATTTAGGCGGACATTCTGATGTAGTAATGGGTGCCTTAATTTGTAATGACGACACCATTGCGAATGAAATGTATCGCATACAAAATTCAAGTGGGGCAGTAACTGCTCCAATGGATTCTTTTTTAGTATTGAGAGGTATTAAAACACTGCATTTAAGAATGCAACGTCATTGCGAAAACGGAAAAGTAATAGCGAACTTCTTAGCTGCACACCCAAAAGTTGACAAAGTCTATTGGCCAGGTTTTGCATCACATCCTAATCATGAAGTTGCTAAGCGTCAAATGAGCGGTTTTGGAGGAATGATTTCTTTCACTTTAATTGGAGACAAAATGAAAGATGCACATACCGTTTTAAATAAATCTAAGTTATTTGCATTAGCTGAGTCTTTAGGTGGCGTAGAATCGTTAATTGGCCATCCCGCTACAATGACACACGCGGCTATTCCAAAAGCAGACAGACAAGCTATTGGTGTGGTAGATTCTTTAATTAGATTAAGTGTTGGTGTGGAAGATGCTGAGGATTTGATTGAAGATTTAGAAAATGCATTGTCGTAAATAAACATACACTTATAATACATGTAAAGAGGTGACCAAAATGGTTACCTCTTTTTTTATCGGAAATTTTATGTACCTTTCTAAAAATCAATATACTCTATGAAACACATTTATCTTTTTTTATCATTAGTTCTATTTTTTAGTACTTCTGTTAAAGCACAATCTTTTGAATGGGCAAACGCCATTCTAGGAGTTGGTAGTTCTTCTAGTAATTCAATCACAACTGATTCAGATGGTAATGTTTACACCACAGGTTCTTTTCGCCAAACTGTAGATTTTGACCCTGGAGTCAATGAAGAAATTTTCACAGCTATGGAAAATGCAGATATGTTTGTTAAAAAGGTAAACTCAAACAGTGAGCTAATTTGGATAAAAGTGATGACAGGACCAGGTTCTTGTTATGGGAATTCAATTAAAATAGACAATTTTGGTGATATCTATATTTCTGGTGATTTTTCGGATACTGTAGATTTTGACCCAAACAATGGGATTACAACTGTTTATACAGATGAATTTAAAAGTACATTTTTATTAAAGCTTTCACCGAATGGAAACTTGATTTGGATAAAAACACTAACTGGAAGTGCCTATACTCACTATAATTCCTTAAATTTAGATAAATCAAATAATATTTACATGACAGGTAGGTATACTGGAACTGTAGACTTTGACCTTAATGGCGGAGTAAACAATTTAACTGCAAGTTCAAGTGCTATATTTATTTTAAAATTAAATAGTAATGGTGATTTAATTTGGGTGAAAAATATGGAGAATGATGAACTTAATAATAGTCTTGCACTTGTAATTGATACATTATATAATGTTTATTGTGTTGGAAAGTTTACCGACACTTTAGATTTTAACCCTGGAACAGGAACGTTCAATCTAATTTCTGCAGGTGTTTCTTCCGCATTCATCCAAAAATTAGATAGTAATGGCCAATTTTTATGGGCTAAAAAAATTGGAGGAGTAGGTTATACAGATGCTACCTCTATAGATACCGATTTATACCAAAACATTTATATATCTGGCAATTTTGGAGATACTACAGATTTTGACCCAAGTACTGCGGAATATCTAATATATTCAAGTGCTAGCAGTTCTTATGTTGAAAAGCTAAATTCAAATGGTGAATTTAGTTGGGTAAAAATAAATGAAGGAATAGCAAATGGGAATAGCCATATCTCTGCTATTGATGTAGATAATTATGGTCAAATTTATACTACCGGTTTTTTTAGTGGTAACATTAATTTTATTGATAATAATCAATTAATAGGCAGTATATATGGAAGTATGTTTTTGCAAAAACTAAATACAAATGGAGATTTAATTTGGTTAGAAAAAATAAGTGATAGTTCTCATTGTGACCCATATTCAATTCATGTTGATTCTCAAAATAGAGTATATACAACTGGTCATTTTCATGATGTAGTGGATTTTAACCCTTTTATTGGAATAAATAACTTAACCACTATGAATGATTATGCAAATGGTTTTACTCTAAAACTAAACGATTGTAATACAAACACCATTATCAGCTCTGAAAATAATATATTATCGGCTGATTTAGCTAATGCCACCTATCAATGGATTGATTGTAATACTAACACAGAAATCATAGGAGAAACAAATATTTCTTTTACCCCATCTGAAAATGGGTCTTATGCTTGTATTATTAATAACGGTATATGCTCAAACACATCAGAATGTATTGAAATTTCAACCATAGGATTAACTGAACAAGAACAATCGATAGTTAAGGTTTATCCCAACCCTAACAACGGGAAATTCACAATCAATACTACATTAAATTCGAATATAAAATCCATTCAAATACTAAATTCATTTGGCCAATTCGTTCATAATATTCAACCATCTGACGTTTCAAATGAAATTAACATTCCTAACATATCAAACGGATTATATATTTTAAAGGTTCGCTTAGAAAATGGACAATCGATTCATAAGAATATTTTGATACATAAGTAATTGTTATTACAATGTATGGGTTGACTATATAATTCTCCTGGCTGGTTTATATAAAGATCGTAATTGAAACCTGACTGGTGTACTCGAATTATACTTCAAAACCAAAAATAAGTAACCTCACAATTGTACACCGCATGGGTTAACGAATTGTGTTTGTAATAAACCCATGGGGTGAACTATTTATTCAATATCTCCTGTAATTTCGATAGTTTCTTTTTTATACTCCAATTCAGCCTTAAGATTGGATATATTTCCAAAGTACTGCTCAACTAATTCTCTATTCAAGGATGTTTTTTTATTTGAAATTAATCCTAGATAAGAAGAGTATATATATGATTTATAATCACCAATATCATGATGATTAGAATTTGTATTAATATAAATGATAGTGTTTTGTAATTGTTGATTGTCTTTAATTTGGACTTTCTTATAATTTCTTTGAAACAAACTTCCAGTTCTTTGTTCACTTTTGTTAATTGCTTTTGTGTAGGCATTAAATAAGTTGGCGAAAGGTTGTTGTAGTTTTGTTTCATCATTAATATACTTTTCATCTAACTCACTTTCATCCTTTATTTTGATTAAAAAATGGAAATGATTTGGCAGCAAACAATAGCTGTGCACCTCTGCAATTTCATTGATATACTTTTTCACCAATTTTAAAAAGTATAGGTAATTACCTTTATTAAAAAATACTTTTTCTTTATTATTGCCTCTATTATATATGTGGAAATAACATCCATACTTTAAAAATTCCATTACCTAAATATAACAATTATATATTACAATCATTTTTGTGACACACAACTAATAACTTATAAAACTAAAAACTCCCTTAACACAGAATGTTAAGGGAGTTTTTTTGGTTTGTTGTTGAAAGTTATCCTTTCGTTTTTTAATCTTAATAGTTCAAGTTGAACTTAAATTTTATCACTCTTCCG
>Ga0209395_1002541_pt1 | contig 23652 bp, 29 predicted proteins | sample GOMGulsemesocosm_3_FD_184635 | JGI IMG/M metagenome (GOLD analysis project Ga0209395, IMG submission 184635) | Methane-oxidizing microbial communities from mesocosms in the Gulf of Mexico - GOM9D Gulf of Mexico (SPAdes) (version 2) | ecosystem: Environmental > Aquatic > Marine > Cold seeps... | reverse complement strand
GCGAAAAATACAGTCAAATTTGACTGATGGTGAACACTTAGAGGTAAAATAACCAAAACCCAATGCGTGAACAAGGGAGGTGTTCACGATGGTAATAATGAGCGTTCATGATCATGAGAATACGCATGAACTAGAACTCGATCCAAACAACACCCAAATTTTATGCAAATCATGCAATCTAGCAAAGAGTAATAAGGATTGCGAGGATTATAGATTATGACTCAAAAACAAAGGATATTGGAATACCTAAATACTCACCGATCAATGACAACACTTGATGCAAGGCGAGAGCTAGATATTATGCATCCTGGTAGTCGTATTCAGGATTTAAGAGAAGATGGAAACGATATTGTTATGCATCGTAGAGTTATAGATGGTCATAATAATGTTGGTGGGGGGCGACGCAGAATTCGGAATATAAACCCCGTTAAGGATTTTCTATTATGCGTAAAGATCTAAATTCACCGTGTTTTATATTTTTGTTTTCATGCCAAATGTAATCATCTGTTAGTCTAACGTGCCTCCAGACCAATGGGGATAAATACTGATACCAACCTTCATTGACTTCTTTTTTCTGGTTTTTTAGATCTATCATCTTCACGGCTAAAAATATTGTAATAACCAACAGGCTATATTTACTTGGAATCTTGTTTCAGAATAAAGTCGGCAAGGGGTTTATCTACATTGGTAATGTGGATGGTGAACCAGTCTTTTAGACTTTGTAGGAACACCAACTCCCCACCTTGAATAAACTGTGTTTTAAGGTACGTCACTTCATTCAATAAATGTTCATGTGACTTTTTATGGTTAATTTCATCTTCACTCTGATAACTATATTCATGCATTAACTGCTCTTCAGTCTTAAAATGATAATCAGTAAAACTGATTATTGCATCCAATAACAGAGTTATTTCTTCTGTTGTTTTTTTATTATGCTTAAGAGCATCATTCATCTCATTTAACATGCTGACAATTTTGAGATGCTGTTCGTCTATGATTGCCACACCCACCCGAGGCACTTCATCTAAATTAATCCAAGGTGTATTAGAGCGCTCTTGGTTTTGTGAGCTTGAAAGGGTGTAAGTGTTTTTACCTGCAGCCTTACTGTCATACATTGCTCTGTCCGCTGCATTCATTAGTATATCAAGTTCATTGCCATGGTCTGGGTAAATGGCAATGCCGATGCTAATACCAATACCACTGCTGACCGTTGAATTTAATTGAATAGCTTCAGCAATGTTATGGATAATTTTTTTTGCAATCACCTCTGCATCTGATGGATGTTTAAGCGTACTTAAAATGATAGCAAATTCATCACCTCCCATACGAGCTACCGTATCCATGCTTCGGACACAGTCTTGCAACCGTTTTGCGATTACTTTTAAAACCACGTCACCTGCTTCATGCCCGTAGGCATCATTCACTGGCTTAAAGCCATCTAAATCCAAAAAGAGTAAAGCAACCATTTCACTTTTTCTTCTGGCTTGTGAGATGGCTTGTGAAAGACGGTCGTAAAATAGATCTCGATTGGGTAGTTCGGTGAGTTTGTCATGATTCGCTAAGAAACTTGCTCTCGCTTCTGCAGTCTTACGCACAGAAATATCCGTAAAGGCACCCACATAATGCGTGATAATGCCCGCACTGTCTTTTACCACTGTGATATTCAGTTGCGCCGGGTAGACCTCACCACTCTTACGGCAATTCCAAACTTCACCTTCGTAGCCTCCTGTATTGACAATCTGATGCCACATCGCCACGTAAAAATTTGCATCATGATAAGTCGATTTAAGTAAACGTGGATTTTTGCCTATGACTTCTTCGGCGGTGTAATTAGTTATTTTAGTAAAAGCGGTATTAACCCGAACAATAATATTGTTGGCATCGGTAATCATAATGCCTTGCTGCGATTCAAAAACGGAAGCGGCTAAGGCTAGATCTGCATTATTTTCTTCTAGTTGTTGGTATTGACTATAGAGGCGTAAGAACACATGAACTTTAGCCTTTAAAATGTGATCGTCTATGGGTTTGGCCAGATAATCGGTCGCCCCTACACTATAACCATACATTTTATTACTTGTTTCTTTATAAGCGGCGGTTAAAAAAATTATCGGCGTATCAGCAGTACGGATATCGGCACGTAGTTGCTCGCATACTTCATAGCCATCCATTTCAGGCATTTGCACGTCTAGTAAAATTAGTGCGTAGTCGGTCTCAAGCGACATGGTTAAAGCATCAAAGCCATTATCCGCTTCGTGCAATTCGGCATCGATGCCTTTTAAAATAGCGCGTATGGAAAAGCGGTTGCTTGGGTTGTCATCGACAATCAGGATTTTAGCTTTAGCACTCATGGTTTTTCATCCACCGATAGCAACAGGCTAATTATATCATCTAGGCTAACAATATAATCGACCGCAACCTGCTTAATCACTGCATTAGGCATGGTATTAAATTCAGCATCCGCCGAGTTTAATACTATGCACAAACCACCGAGATGTTTAACCATTACCATACCCTCAGCACCGTCAGAATTTGCACCACTGAGTATGACAGCAATTAAACTGGCTCCAAAGACTTCGGCAGCGCTTTTGAATAACACGTCAATACTTGGGCGCATTGTTTTAGCAAAAGCTAAGACCATGCCACCAGCACCACAAGCAGGTTCACACAATGTAATAAAAGGTTTTTGGAGGTTACTTAATTCATCTCCGTATGTAAGTTGAGCTAAAAGCAAGGAAAGTTCAGGAGGTGTAAAAAATGGCTATATCACCGTTAAGTGTTGAAAAGTTGAAGTCGTCCTTAAAAGCCCTCTCCAGCAGGAGAGGGCTTAAGAGCTAACAAAATCCACACTTAACGGTGATATAGCCTTTTTTTATGGATAAATTAAACGCCCCAAAATAACTTACTTTTTTTATGGTATCAATAGAACTTTAGACTCCCCACTTTGTCTTATTATTAAAGGAAGTAGAAATATTTGTAATTAGGTTAGTTGATTCTTAGAATGGATAATCAAATAAATATAAGTATTTTATAATATTAGGTATTTGTAATATTATTTTCGCTGAAAGGCATTTTAAAAAAGGTGGTACTTATGAAAAAAATACAAAACATTGCAACGATTCTTTTGTTCATGATCAGTTCGTCTGTTTTTGCTCATCATCCCGCAGCTGATATGGTTGATGAGGATGTTTATGAGATGATTGACGAGATGGTTGCAGATACGCCACATGCTGATATGACTTTTGATGATATGGATGATGTTACTGAAACAACTATTACGAGTAGCTCTATAGTTACTTTGGATAGATTGCTAGACGATGGTTTGGTATCTTATGTCGGTATGCTTGATGGTGATGTGTCGGTCTCAATTGATTTTAACGATGATGGTTCAGCAACCACGACTATTACACAAACTTTAGTAGAGTAACCATTCTTTAATGTTTTTAAATGCTCTCTTACCCCCGTTTCACTTAAAGTGGAACGGGGGTATTTAGAACAACTATTGAAACATTAAACTTAAATATAATGTCAGCTTAATTAGTTATCACCAAAAGGCCAGTACTAGCGTTTACTTTCCTGTTCTGTTGTTTTTTCCCCTACCGACTGAGAAGATTATTTTTTCTCCATCAATTGCTTTTCAGTACGTTCACGTATTTGTTTCATTTCCTGGCTTCCTGTACCCGGATCATTTTGATGTATTCTTTCACGCACTTGATTTTTGTTACGCTCTTGCATTTGTTCTAAATCTTTTCGCTGATTATTGGCACGGTCCATTCCACGGTTCATTCCCATAGACTTGTTACTGCCTCCACCTGCTGCTCCACCGCCGCCACCTTTTCCACCAGCTAAAACAGGGGAACTAATTAAAGTACTGATAATTATTGATAATACTATTTTTGAATTGATATTTTTCATAATGGTCACCTACAGAGTAGACTTTAAAAATATTTAATTAACTTTCCTTTCGCACTTTATCATCCATGTAAACCATCGAATATGCACCGGTACGGCAACCGTGTGCGTATAACTTAAGGCTTTTGGAAAAATAGGATGTTTGGCGAAAACTAAACCATTGTCCGAAGCTATCTTTGCCGCGAGGTTTGCCATACCGGGCTGCTTGTTCTTCAGCCAAAGACTTTACGATTGCTTTACATACTTTAGGGGTCATTTCTTTATCACCCTGATACTTTCCTTCAATTGAGTATATGATGCCACTCTGGGTAGTCTTTATCTCATACTGCTGAAAATTGTTATCAGGTTCATTGGGTTTGATTTGTATAACCGTTCCAAGTAATTTTGCACCTTCTTTGACTGTGTAGTTTTTTTGCTCTTTGCTCAATACTTCCTTCACCATATCACCAAGGAGACAGCTTTTTGTTCTGCCTTTTTCAAAGCCCCATGAACAGTGAATGTTGAGTTTCACCCGTCAAACACTTTATCGTTATGTTGCTCCTGATGGATCGTTGCGAGAAAGTGGAAAAAAGTTATTGAAAAAACCTTAACTGTGTTTATGTTTCGTTTCGTGTCTCTCCCCTAATTTTACCATTTCATAACTTGATGAAGAATATAAAGCGTTTTATGGCTAATCAAAATAGTTTATATCAGCGCTGATCTTATTGCCTCCAAAATTAAAACGGCTGGAACCGTTGCCGATTCCAGCCGTTAACTCCTTTTTTAAAGATTCACATTATTCAGCCGGGGTGGTCACATTCGCTTCGAATGTTTCAGGCATGATACGTCTAAAGACGATATCACTGCCGTCCTCACCCTCTTCCAACCATGAGCTGTAGAAGCGTGAACCGTCGGGAGTCATGCGCAATTGCACTTCACCCTGCTCAGGCTCGCCCTTGGCAAGATAGTCCCAACGATAGACAGTTTCACCAGCAAGTGTGCCATCACTTTCAGGATTCACATCCCATTCTTTCAGGTAATAGCTTTCACCTTTATCCTGAGTAAAGCTGTAATAAAGATCCTGAGGTACTGCTGATTCCTGCAGACCAGTGATTGGATCCTTTTTGGGGTTGGTTGAAGTTCCGTATGCAACATAACACACTGCCTTATCCTGTATGTCTTCAGGGTATCCAGTTAGTGTTCCATCAGGGTTCTTAATGGTTCCAGGAGGACATACGATACGAGGCTCGATAACACTAGACTGGGCATTAGGCAGTTGAGACAGGTTACGTGCCTGTTCAAATGCGCCTGCTGCGTAAGTGGTACAAACCTCTTCTTTAGTCGCTGCTTCACCATCGTTTTCTGAAGGAGTTGTAAATACCTGACAGTGTGTGACGCCGCTACCATCTGGATCAGTTGTCCAGTTTTTACCACCGTCAAAGGAACGCCTGACTACAAAATCGTAGTTGTCATTACCATTACGGGCAGCCGCCCAGTTAGGTGTGTAGGAATAACCCATAGTAACCAGGTCTCCACGGATTTGACCACGATGTGCTCTGGCATCTTCATAAGGATTGATGGATGAATTATCAGACAGGTTTTCTACAGTCTGTATCCATTCTAATACCTTGATTTCACCATAAGCTTCAACATCGGCATCGCTGTCTTCAGTCAACTCGGTAGGTAACACCGTACTCATATTCTGAGTACCAGCTACGCATACCTGTTGACCATTGGCTGCAGTCGCATAATCGACACAGATGATATTACTGAAAGCATATGGATTGCCGGGAGTTGTGGATACGACACGTCGCAGCATGATATCCGATGGACGTCCCATACCTTCCTGACCTTCTTTGTAAACGATCAGCATGACTGTGCTGGAAGGACCCACTGAGCTTTTACCCTGCAGAATGAATCTCGCACGGCGTGCATTTTCGTAAGCCAGTTGATCATAATCCTGCCAATCAGGGATCTTCACTCCATTCTCATCAGTCAGATAAACCAGATTGCCCTCTGCATCCCGTTCAGGAAAGTTGAGGATATTACCTGCACTCACTAAGTCAGGATTCTGGAAGTCAAAGCTGTGATAAATCGCGTTCTTTCCTTCCTCGGCGATGTAGTCTTCGCTATGAGATTCACCAACGCCTGTTTCATCTGGAGGGCCTGCACCAGCACCTTTAGTCTCTTCATAGTTGATGATAGCCCAGGCACTCTTTGTACCATCTGGTTTAGTGTAGGGCTGCAGAAATAAGTTAACCCGTGAAGCACCGGTATCACCATCTAATAGACGGTTATCATCGGTGACACAGACTTTCATTTCCTCATCATTATTATTGATGAATGTGTAGAATTTGACACAAAGGCCTTCAATTACATTGCCATAGGCGTGAGTTCCATCGCCAACATCAAGGTCTTCTTCCACCACTTCATTCAACAGATTTTTATCATTGACCACATCATTGTCAGATAACCTGACAGGTAATGACATAGGTACCAAGGCCTTGGGTCGTCCGATGAAATCAGGATCGTCATGTTCTGGATCGCCGCCTACCGCAAAGTCGGCATCAACCTTTGAAAAGTCAGCCCAGGTGATATAGCTGTACCAGATATCAGTCTTATGATTGGTTGTTGCACCGCTCCAGCCATGTCCGGGTCCAGCTTCCTTACCAGGCCTTAAACCGGCGGGGTCTTCCTGCCAGCCAAGTGCGAATCCAGCGCCGCCACCGCCACCCATGAAGAGTTGCAGAGCATCGCGTCGTGCTGAGGTTAACCGTTCAGGCTTAAACCAGACTACATCACCGACATAAGCACCTAAACCATTGGTGACATCAGTTTGGGTAGCGACCACACCACGTGCAATCCACACACAGCTATAAGGTAGCTCACCCACTTCAGGGAAACCATCTTCAGTATAGTCATGCGAGCGTTGAGGTCCGCCAACACCCCAGATATCTGCTACATAATATGGGTCATCAGATTTGTAATCATCTTCTAAATCGATGGCATACCCAGGCTTGCCGCCTTTACAGAATTTGCTAGACCAGGCGACGAGGATCTTATTACCCTTGACCTGAAATACCGGCTTTTTCACATCACCATAAGCATCTTTGCCATTGGCCAGCGTGAATGATGAGCGGTCACCGGAACGGGATAAATCGGCCCGTTTCCAGGTGTTGCCATCATCTCTTGAAATGGCGCCATAGGTATCATGAGCACCGGTGGTTGGGTCAGCATCTGTGTAAGTGATGACCAATGGTTTTGCTTCAATCTCGGTACGTAACAGCTTACCATCTTTGTCCAAGTACTCTATTACAGCCGCTTCACCATCAGCCTTAAAGGCTGGAAGCCAGACCGGCATGACGTTCAGTTTAGCTTTAGTGCTTGCCATCTCAGGAGTCTTTGACACATTCTTGCGGAACATATAGGAATTGATATCCTCCTCAAGATTGGCCACAGCATCTTCAGCAGAGACCTCTACTAAACCCATAGCTGAGCAGTTAGCTATAGTTGATGTGATGATACTATTCATTTGCTCTGTATCAGCAAAATCTAGAGCTGCAGAGCCCACAGCCAAGCTCAAGCAAGCCTCTGCTTCTGGTTTAATTGTAATACCCGCTTTTGGATCACCATCAGCATCCAGACTTTGCAGTAATCTAGCTATATTGACTACACGTGGATCTGTAGTGTCTGAACCACCAAAAAAGTCCAGAGGCGTAACACGTTCATCCAGTACAGCCTTGCCAATGTGGACATCACCAATATAAAAATTAGCACTCTCACCGGGAAAGTAGGTGAATTCTCCAGAATCACCGGTTCTACCATTAAAAGTCGGAGAAATCATTACAGCACCTCCAACCGGAGAATCCCTGAAATGGCCGATTTTAGGATGAGTCAGTTTGTATCTGAGCATCGTTCCCCATTTCGATCCTTCAACAGCTATATCTCCATATCCCCAGGCATCCCCTTTTTCTATAACTTCTCCATCTGAGTTAAGCTTAACCAGGTCAGCATGTAGCGCAACGTATTTTACTCGTTGGAGCTGCCATTGCTGTCCCCATTGAAATTCCTGAATTTCATTGAGATCCAGGGTAATAGTTTCCGTTTCCGAAAACATTTCATATTCATATTTGAAAGGGAACTTACTGATATCCACACTCTCTTTTTTGATTGGCAGCTCTTTAATATCGTGACTTACAAATAATTGTAATTCGCTGATGCGCCAGTCCCCAGAGGTATTCACATTTACAATCAACTCCTCTTTATTGTTATGTATGCTCATCACACCTCTGTCTTCGCTTTGATCATACAACATTTTAGTTTCATATAGACCCGGCCCTGCTGGTGGTGATAAAGCCATTGCCGGAATCGCCGCTGCGAGTAATAAACTCAACAACCAAGTATAATGTTTCATGATAGTTACTCCTGTCTAAGTTTGATGCAAAGGCATCAATTCAATTTTTGGATCACTCTAGTGTATAAAGCAATCCTTTCTGAGTAACTTTCGGTAGTTCGGCTTTCCATTAAGGATCCGTAACTTTCTGTGCCTACTTTCCAATAGGTTTAGCTTTTCGTTGTTATTTCAATACAATCTATACGCTTATTTGAAGAGGCTTTCTACTGAGTAGTTTAGTAGGAAATTATAATATACTGATATTAAAGGTATAAGCAATGAAATAAAATAAATTTCAGGCTTTTTGATGGTTACGAGCACCAAAACTGTTGTCCGCTTTTGGCTTAAGGGTAAGACGCCGCTGGTATGGGTAAACCTGAAATTAATGTTAACGATTTAAGTAAGGAATTGGGCGTTACACGTCAAACTCGCAAAAATGGGAAAAAGTTACTGAAAAAAGCTTAACGGGGTTTATATTACGTTTCATGCGTCGACCCCAATTACTTCACCACTTAATAAATTCCATAATAATAATTGACTGTTACATGGTTACGTTTATAATATTAGTTACCATGTAACAAAAAGGAAAAAGGTTATGGCTAAATCAGCAGCAGAAAGACAAAAAGAATTTAGAGAAAGGAATAAAGGTAAAGCTCGTAAACTTGAAATCTTGTTGCCAAATGATGAGTTTTCTTTGTTGCACGATAAGGCAAAGCAACTGGGCTTAACTAAAGCTAAATATGTTGTAAGTCTGTTACACGATAACAACGGTGACACTCAGTGCAATAATGCCATTGACCTTATTCATGAAAATAAGATGTTGGTTAAGGATAATGCTCAGCTAACTATAAGGGCGAATGAAGAACACTTAAACAGGGTCAGTTTGGAAGCTAAGCACGACAAACAAATTAAAGTGCTAAACAATCTAATTTATGAGCTGAATGATAAGCCTTTAAAGGCAAGAAATGATGAGCTAGAAGCTGAGTTAGCGGCTATTAAATCCCAGGTTAAAAACCATACTCATACTATCCAAGAATATGCTCATCTTGAGGGAGAAAATAAGAAACTAGCTAATCAGGTGGCAGAGCTAGAAAAGCAATCAGGTGTAGATCAGGAAAGTATTGTTAGGCTGATAGGGGAATCCAAAGAGAAGGCCAGGTTAGACAAGATAACTATCAGGCGGTTAATCTCTGAGAAAACGGACATCAAACAACCGGAAACTACTAAGAAACTATCTAAATAAAAGTCAGCTAAGAATTGTCTAGTTTGTCACAAAGAGTTTATTCCTTTGAAAAGTACAGCCAAGTTTTGCAGTGGAAAATGTAGACAGGCTAATCATGCAGCTAAGCAGAAAACAATTAGGGCAGATAGTAAATAATGTTTTTTAAATGATACTGATGTAATACTTAGAATAGCTGAATAAGTAATCACTTAGTATTAGGTAATATAAGGGCTATAGCCAATTTGTAATCAGGTTTTGATAGGTTATTAAATAAAGATATGAGTAATCAAGAACAGAGAGAGCGATTTAAAGCCCATAATAAAATATGTGATCAATTAAGAAGTGAATGGGCTAGTCGGGGGTATTGTATGCCAGCACCCAATTTACCTGAATTACCATGGGATTTACGAGACTTAACTTGTGGAGCGAAAACCAGAGCCGGGACACCCTGTAAGTTAAATTCAATTTATAGCAATGGTCGTTGTAAGTTTCATGGTGGGTTAAGTACAGGTGCAACCACAAAAGAAGGTAAAGCTAAGGTTGCTAAGAATGGTTTTAAGCTAGGATGGAGCAAACAAACCCCATGATATGCTTGAAAATGATGGAATATATCTACCTTTTAAATACAAAGCCCTTGTAACGTAGGTAAAACTAGGTATTACAAACCCCATGAAGACGGCAAGATTAGGGCAAGGAGTATTGATGGTAAACGAGATGCTTTTTATTTATCGGAGATAGTTTTCAATAGCAAACCAGACAAAACTATAATACAGGTGATGACGACCTCAATATTTAACAGCTCATGATGGTATCGTACAATAACATTAAGACGTTTTTACCCGAGGTGGAAGATGTTAGATATAATTTGGACGGAGGACAAACGGACGGGAGAGCTTTTACCCGAACTGACAATCAGCTTTCAGCAATGGCTTTCAAGTCTGGCGAACGGTTCCAAAAAAGACCTAAAAAGCCTTCAGACGAACCCGATATGGATAAGCCGCTATACGCAAGCTCGTCTATTAAAAGAGCAGCACTTATCCGTACTCTCCTTGAACGAGAAGCCAAGGAAAGAGGATCAACATTTCTTGTCAATATCAATGACCTATCACGGCAGTTGACGCAAGATAAGAATAAGATTCTTTATAGCAAGGCTAGTGTTAAGGGCGGTAATCAAGGCTTTATAAATATTGTTCAAGTAACATGTGGAAATAATTGGTTAAAACCAACCAAAAGATGAGCAATAAAACCCCTATAAAATAGGACATTCATTAGTAAACTATTCAGCATTAAACCGAACAGTAAACACCATGTAATACTAGGCATGTAGAGGAAGTCCGAATGTCAAAAAAGGTTGCGTGAAATTATGTACTGGATAGCAGGATTATTTAAAGGTAAAAATGAAACCGACCAAAAAGTAACAAAGAAAACCTATGTAGAATAGTCTATTCAGAAGAAAAGTAACAAAAACAGACCACGAAATTCCCATGAGTTATCCAGATGGTTTTAATAAGTATGAATAATGATACTTATAACTCGAATATTATTTATCGAAAACAGATTACAAAGCTAAAAATATAAATGAGTAAACCAACAATAACGACACCACCAGAATATAAGATGGACCATCATGGTCTTGCATTGAGGCGTGATAAGAACTCTAAACCTGAACTTACATGGCAAGATTATGAGTTATCTCCCATACCTCCGTCAGAAGGGGTTATTGTTTGTGGTACAGGACTTACTATATTGCCTGAGGTATTAGAAAAATTGAATAAAACTAAACAAGAAAATTTCTGAACAACTAAAGCTTATTGCACTGGTTATAATTACATAAACAATATTAATGATGCTCATAGATAGGGCATTACCCCCCCCAACTACTAAAACCCTTTGCTCTAAATTGTATAGCTAAGTTGAAATAGTAATAGTATAAAACTGACCACAAAATTTCCAGTTAAACCCTTATTAAATAGTCCGTGCAGCGTAAACATGACCAAAACTGACCACCAAAATATCCAGAGGTTACCCAGAGGTTTTTAGAAAAAAACTAACATGAAAAGTGCATGACTTAGATGTTATTTTCTTAGTAAAGATAAGTTTAATTATCTTTACTAAGTGATGAATCAGTTACAGCTCCCCAATGATCTGGCTTACTATAAACACCTCGTCCATTAGGCTTCATAATGGTGTTTGGTAGTTGGCTTGCTACTAATTCATCATCAGTTATATAGCTACGACTCCAATCAGATAACTTGATTATGCCTTGGCTTGCTGGACGGCTTGAAGATTTTGGCCTTGGGATTATTGAGCCAATTTTAATATGATTATGATGCTCTCTTACTAACTCCAATGCAGGAACAAGATCAGTATCATTTGTACAAATTACAATCTGGTCACAACTATTTGTCACTACGTCATGATAAATACTTAAAGCCATATTCACATCAGTCTGTTTTTCTTCTAGTTTCCAAGCTTCTACAGTGTCAGTTTTATCTGGTGGTTCTTTATATCTGAGCGGCTTACTTCGTTCTACTGAATAATAGCCTTTGATGATTTCAATATTTCCTGGTGATGCTATAAGGGCATTATGGTAAATTCTTTGAGCAGTTTCTGATTTTTTACCAAGCCTAGAGAATTTAGCTTTTATATCAGCGGTAAAGAATTTTACAGAAATGAGTTCTGATTCAGGAACGATAGTCCTAATAAGCTGTTCATCAAATAGCTTGAAGAGATCAAGCCACTTATAAGAGGTTATTTTTAATCTTCCGTAATAAAAATTGAAGCCGTCAATATAGACAATAGTTCGCATCCTTTCCCCTATAAATGACAAAACCACCCGAAGGTGGCTTTATCTCCCTAAGCGGCAGTAATCTACAAGCGAAGGGTCAGTTGTGCTTACAGTATAGTTTTTGCCTTGCATTATCGCAACTTAATTAAATCTATAATCAGGCTGTTTTTTCCTTATCCCTTAGCCTTATTGGTTGGGAGAAAGTAAAATAAGTTCATTCAATTAAAAATATCCGCACTAGATGTCAGAGTAAAAAATAACCTGTTTTTTGTAACGTACCGGACCCTAAGTTACAAAATAGGATTATTTTTATCGTAGTCGATCTATAGTTGCTATAGCATCCTCTTCACCTTCAAAGAACCATTCAGCAAAAACATAAGCATCTTGCCAATTTGGGTATGCCATTTGGAAATGTTCTATTTTCTTTTTTAGTTCAACAATTACTTCTTCAGTAGAGGTTGATTCTCTAATAACAGCATCAAGTACCATGCACTGTATTGTTGTTTTCAATAATTTTTGAAACTTGTCGTATGCTTCTTGACCTTTATCTCGCCCAAAAAATGATTTCTTACCTGTATTTTTAGCAACATCAGCCATGGCCATGACTAATTTTGTTAGTGCGTTATAGGTGTGAGGAAATTGTAACTGTAAAAGTTGTTCATAATATTTATTTCCAGCCATTAACCTCTCCACTAACATTTATAATACTTACTAAATATAGTTTATCTGAGTAATTTAACTGTACTTATCCGTAGTAAATTTATAAACACCTTTACATGTTACACGGGTAACACTATACTTAAATAAAAGTTACACGCATAACAATAAGAAGGTGACTATTATGAAACAGGCAATCATATACATTCGAGTTTCTACAACGATGCAAGCAGAGGAAGGTGTGAGTCTTGATGCTCAAAAGGCTAAAGCGGAAGCCTGGGCACAATTAAACGATTATGAAATAAAGGCTATCTATATGGATGCTGGTATCAGTGGTAAGCGAGCCGATAACCGGAGTGGGTTACAAGATGCTTTAATTGATTGTAGTAAAGATGATGCTTTAGTTGTTTACTCATTAAGCCGGTTAGCCAGGTCTACAAAAGACACCATAGAGATTAGTGAGCTTTTGCAGAACAAAGGGGCTGATTTAGTTTCCATTAGTGAGAAGATCGATACGACTACAGCCGCTGGGAAAATGGTCTTTAGAATGTTGGCTGTTATGGCTGAGTTTGAAAGTGACCAATTAAGTGAGCGAACAAAAACAGCTATGCAATATAAGCGGTCTAAAGGTGAGCGTGTTGGTTCTATTCCTTATGGAAAGATGTTACATGATAACGGAATAGATTTGTTACCAGATAACACCGAGATAGAAATTATTTCATTGATCGGAAGTTTAAAAAGAGATGGTCTAAGCCTGAACAAAATTGCAGCTCATCTAAATAAAACCAAGCATCAACCAAGAGGTAAGAAGTGGTACGCACAGACAATAAAACGAGTTCTTGCAGCATAACCAATATAAAAGAATACAGGATTATAAAGAACCTGAAACGGTTAACTGAACTTACCAGCAACCCACATATATTACTAAGAACAAAAGATTACATTATGGCTCAAACTAACTCAGAACGACAAAAGGCATATAGAGAAAGGCAGAAGGCAGAAAAGAAGCGGCTAGATATAATGATCTCACCCGAAGATATGGAACTGTTTACTACCAAAGCAAAGACGGCTGGCATGACTAAGGCTGAGTATTTTAGTTGCTTACTAAAGAAATAGAATTATTTACAGGGTCTAAGTTTTCTTTTGAAACCATGCTAGCCCTTTATTTTGCATATCCACATTTTGTTTAAAGCCAAACTTAAAAAATACTTAACATCATATGTAGTAATCTCCTTATCCTTATTGATTATATTAAAAACAATATACTTAACATTATTTTCCCTAGAACATAGCTTCAAAATATCAATGAACTTTTGTTCCAATACTATAAAACTACTCCACGCTGACAGTTCATATTTCTGACGAGCACCTATCCATATTAACTTGACCTGTGGAGATAGCAAAAAGCAATCATCGTCCTCAAAAAATGGAAACATTTTAGTTTTACAAATAGGGCAAATCCATTGACTACCTTTAGGTGGCATAATCTCGCTATTAAACTTAACGCTATATTGGCAATTAGGACATTTTTTTATTACATAACCTGGTGGCTTATATAAATCGTTTTTGCTTTTGTGGTCGTAGGTGGTTCTTTGAACAGGTTTATTTATGTTGGTTTTTTTATCAAATGTATTGAGAGAAGATTTATGTACGCGTGTGTTGATCTGTGTTTCAGGTAACTTAGTATCAGTTGTTTCTTTATCGGCTTCTTTATGTTTTTCAAAATCACACTCTTCAAAATATAACGAATAGTTTAGTAATTTTATAACTTTGTGAATTACAACTATTGCAGAGGTTATCTCTAGCTTAAAAAACTCTTTAGACACATGACAATAATTCAGTTCTGAATGTACACGCTGCTCGACAATGTACGGCTCATCAACAAATACAAAGTATTCTACCTGCCACCTAAAAGGTAAACCTGTACCATCTAGCTCAACACTCCGAATGACTGGGTCTTTTAGAGAAAACCCAACTTTCAACACGCCTTCCATAGCTTGGTTAGACATGATGTACACAAAACCTTTTTTCTGCATTTTACAATCTCACAAAAACCCATTTAGAACTAAAATCTATTCTATATTTAGTTCTTAAATTAGTTGATATTTTTTAACGACCCGACTACTCTATAAATGCACTTAATCAAAGTGTAAGCGGTGGAAATGGTGCTGTAACACCAAAACCACCTATCATATTAACTACACAGATAATTAACATGACTAATAAAATTATAACAAAGTACAAGCTTGCCTACCCTAGCAAGACTCAACAACAACCAATAGCCACTGGTTTAACTTTTGAACAAATAAAACCTATTGTAGATTTGATTGAAGGTGCTGTTATCAAGTTCGATAAGATCGAGGTGGTAGCATGAGTATTAATCCAGAAAAGACGTCTATTCCTGTTTTGGGTTCTATAACAATACCTCAAGATGAATATGATTATTTTTTTAATCATCAAGAAGAGTTTGATGTTTTATATTTTGAAATTCGATTGGGTGAGGGTAAATATAAATATTATCCAATTTCAAGTTTGATGAGTTCAAGAGAAGAAGCAAGGGAGCTTTTGATTCAAGCAAAAGAACACTATCCACACGCAGGAATATCAAAACTAACAATGTTCTTTGTTTCTGAAAATGACGATGGTAGACAAGAGTTAATTGAAAAAATAAACCAGCCAACCCAGTTAAAAGATGTGCTTGGTAGGATGAATTAACAACAAAATAGACTGGCTGTAATAGGCCAGTTTTTAGTTTAAATAGTAGTTCTAAATGAACAACTAAATTTTAGACTATACTTAGAATAACTATTAGTTTTAAAAGTAGAATAATATGATTATATTAGTTGGCTCTCAAAAGGGCGGCTCAGGAAAAAGTACAACAAGCGTAAACATAGCTGCTTTACTTGCTGGCAAGGGTAAAGATGTTGTATTGGTTGATGCGGATAGACAAAGCACTGCTGCAAATTGGTCTAGTGATCGTGATGAATTAGAAAGCAGAGCTAAAGTACACTGCGTTCAAAAGTACGACAATATCAGAGAGACACTTTCTGATTTAAAAAGCCGATATGAATATGTGGTTGTTGATGCTGCGGGGCGAGATAGTAAAGAATTAAGAACAGGTATAACCGCTGCAGATATTCTACTAATTCCATTTCGACCATCACAGCCAGATTTAGACACATTGCCTAAAATGGTTGAGTTAATAGACCAAGCTAAAGATTTTAATCCTGGTTTAAAAGTTTATGGATTAATAACAATGGCTCCATCAAATCCAATGGTAAATGAGGCTAATGAAGCGAAAGAATACTTAGCTGACTATCCAGACATTACTTTGTTAAAAACGATTGTACGAGATCGTAAGGTTTATCGTGATGCAATGAGTGAAGGACTTGGTGTTGTTGAAATGAATAATGCTAAAGCAAAAGCAGAGATTCAATTATTAGTTGATGAGATTTTATAATGTCAAAAAGAAGAGTTCCAGCAAGTGCAAAGTCTAATAAACAGCTAGAAGCGAATATTGAAAAGTTTGCTAATGAAGCGGATAAACCAGAAAAAGAAGAATTAACACCTAAAACCGACAATCACCCTTTAGCACCACGAAAATACAAAAGCATTACATTACCCTTTAATTTGTATGAATTTGAGCGTATAGCCGAGCATTGCGACAAAACAAGGGAATCTAAGCAAGGTTTTATACGACAAGCTATTCTTGATGCTTTAGATAAGTAGTTCTAAAAGTAGTTCTAAAAGTAGTTCTTGATCTAGTTCTAAATACATTTTTAAACTAAGTTAGAATAAGTTAAAAGATAGTTAATATAAGTTACAGGTCAAAATAAACGTCTGTATGCATTGATTTATATGGCCTTGAGTTTTTGAAGCGTTCCTAGTTTACGACTAAACGTTCCTAGTTTACGACTAAACGTTCCTAGTTTACGACTAAACGTTCCTAGTTTACGAGTACCGTTCCTAGTTTACGACTAAGCGTTCCAAGAGTACGAACCTCATTCCTGATAACACAATATCGATGTTTTTAAGCATGATAATAATTAAAATTAGTGCTAATCTGGGTCTAAAGCGTTCCTGATATGCCGATAGTATGACTGACTTATTCCCTGACCGACACCAGCAAAAAGACTTTTTCATTTGTGATGTTTTTGATTCTTTCAAAGACGATATTGCATCTATGGAGCATCCTGTTTTTTCTTTATCAAAGAAACCAGATCATAGACTGTATGAATATCAGTACAATGATGTAAATATCAAAATAAAGCCAAGTTTCACGGGTATGGCGACAATTTTTGATAAGGATGTATTGATGTATTTGGTTAGTGCCTTAATGAATGCTAAAAACGCAGGAGAGGCGATTTCCCAGACTTTAAGGTTTACTAGCTATGATTACCTTGTTTCAACAAATAAAAAGACCGGTGGCGTTCAGTACAAGCAAATAATAGAAAGTTTGGAAAGACTCAGTGGTACAAGAATTCAAACCAATATAAAAGTAAATGGTGAAGAGGTCACCGAAGAGTTTGGATTGATTGATTCATGGAAGGTTGTAAAAGAGGATGGAAAAGGTAAAGCTATTGCTAGTGAAGTTAGGTTATCAAAGTGGTTCTATAATTCAGTCTTGAGTGACTCAGTTTTAAGTATTGATCGAGAATATTTCCGATTAAAAAAACCGACTGATAGAAGAATATACGAACTCGCCAGGAAGCATTGTGGAAACCAAGTGGCCTGGAAGATTAAGCTGGAAAAGTTGAAGGCTAAAATTGGTTCTACATCGACACTAAGGAAACTACGCCATAATATTTCTAACCTAGCAAAATCAAATCATCTGCCTGAATACAACGTCAGCATAGAAGATGATGTTGTACTGTTTACTCGAAAAGAACCGCCCAAAGAACATAAGACACCTTCACGGCTACCTGTTTACATTTCTGATGAGGAGGTTAAGAAAGATGGTGGTAGACCTGGTGAAAGTACAAAACAGGTCAAAGAAAGGTTAGCAAAGTTAAAACAAGCCACAAAAGGAAACAATAATGCTAGGGTTAGAATTAAATAATGATTTGCTTACAGGTAGTTCTAATGGGAAAAATAACTTATCAACAGTTGTTACTAAAAGACCAGATGAATTGAAAGTAGCAATTAACGCATCTTCTGATGAAGAAATACTGAAGCGTATAGAAATATTATTAAGAAAAATACCTTTAGTAAGTAGTGAGAAAGATAAAGTTGTTGAATGTGCAAAAAGACAAGTTAAACAGATAAGATCGAAGAAGCAGAAAAATAGCTTAGGGGGACTGGTTACACAGGGAAAATCAGGCACAGGGCTTGGACTTTAGAAATACTAAATTTAGGTCTAAAATAAATTCTATTTTTAGTTCTAAAAGTAGAATAAGTATTGGTTGTAATAAATATGAATAATGAACCCGGTAAAGATGAGACGTCAGAAGAAACACCAGTGAATGATATTGTCGATGAATTGGGTGGGGCAGCAATTAGGTTAATAGACCTTATTGGCAAGTCTGTAGATAAAGGAGAAAAGGCATACAATAATTTTAAAAGTGAAGGGAAAGACAAAGAACTTTATTCAATGATTTCTTCGCAAGTAAATACAGTGGTTACCAAGATAAAAGAAAAGATAGGTCGTAAAAGCTAACTAAGAAAAGAGTCTCACTAATTTAAATATAATTCTATATTTAGTTCTAAAATTTATTTTAAAAGTAGTTTTAAGTGGTATTGAAATGTTACTAAATGATTCAACATGGTACAACATGCTTAATCATTATAAGTTTATCTTGCTAAACTTATTGTTTACTGGGGCTACAGAAGTTTTTTGTGTTCAACTAATTACTATATGACAAAGAGCAATAGTTAGATATAATCAGGGGGAATTAAAGGTTTTAGACATAAAAAAGGCCTGTTTCTACTACCAATAGAAAACAGGCCTTCAAAATATTTTTTGTGTACTTCCTTTTTATAACAAAAGCCGACTTTTCGAAGAGAACGGTTTTTGATTTGTAGCTTTTGCTAAACTACGGTTTCTATAGTAGTAAAAATTCTTATATTTAGCAATATGGAAGCGAATACTTTTTGTATTCATAAGTTGAGTTAAATTTAGAAAGCTACAATCAAAATCCGCTATACCCTAAGTCGGTCATTAATTAATCATTAACCAATAGGTTTGATAATGACTCAATCTAAAATAATGAATACCGCTGAAATTGCCGAAGAATATCGCATGTCAGTGCAAACCATCAGATCACGCATAAAGCAAAACAAATTTCCAAAGCCTATGTCTCATACGCGTGGATTTAAGTGGAAGCGTTCTATTATCGAAGCATTTTTCAACGAGCAATAAAAAACCCTCGAATCAAATTAACAATTGAGGGTTCAGACTTGCTTAGTTACTCACAACAGAGCGACTATTATAGCAATATCTGTATGCCTCAGGGAATGAGAAATATGCACGATATAGAACTATGCAGCGGTTATGGGCGTTATCACACAGATAGTCCAATAGCTCCTAATGCAAAGCCATTCAATAGAATCACCTACAACGGTATTATTGATATGGCTAGAACGCCACCATCAACATCAAAGCCACAAGCACAGTGGTTTATTCCTTCAACATTACTCAGTCGGGCAAAGGCTGAGCAAATGGCTAAAGGCGTATTCTATTTGCTCACACTGGACATAGACCACAACGCCCCAAAGTTTAGTGAGCTTCGGAGAGTGCTTTCTTTAGTAGTTGGGGGTAGTTCTTTTCTTATTTACACCTCAAAATCAGCAACGGACACCAACCCAAAGAGCCATATAGTTATTCCTGTAGTTGCTCCTTTAACTGGCTACCGTTGGAAACTCTGCCAGATGATCGTTAATGATAAGTTTCAGGCAGAGGGTGTTGAGCCAGATCGTAAGACCGAAGATGCAAACCAGATTATCTATCTCCCCAATAAGGGGAAGTTTTATGATCATTCTGTGGGTTCGGGTGAACTATTCAATCCATTAACAATATGGCGACCTGAACTCTTTGCTAAGCATGAGCAAGTTCAGGAAAGTAAGAAACAGCGTCTAGCAGTCCAACAAACCCCAACATCTAAAACAGCGTTATCAGGCGACAGCTTAATTGATGAGTTTAATAATCAATACCAAGTTGCAGAGATTCTTACTCAGGCTGGATATGCTCAGAAAGGCCAATCATTCAAACACCCCAACAGCAATACAGGTAATTACTCAGCTTCTATTAAAGATGGCAAGGTCCATACCTTATCAAGTGCTGACCCTCTGTTTCTCGACGGAGGGGCGCACAGTGCCTATGGGGCTTTTGTCATATTGTTTCATGATGGTGATAGTCGAGCGGCCATGATTGATGCTGGTGATAACTGGATTGAGGTTGATGGTGTTAGTTGGAATAAGGCTCAGCAACGAGCTTACATGGAGGGTAAAAAATGAATGATATTAAAGCTCGGATAGAACGAGATATTAAGAAAGATATTCCAGATGTGAGCCTTGATAAATTAAGAGTTAATGAAGAGGTAATCAACAAAATTGTTAGCCGTACATTCTGGGATTCTCAGAAAAACAAATTCTTCTCGATGACTAACAAAAATGTATTAAATGCCTATACAGAGAGATCAGCATTTAAGCATTTATGTGAAACAAATGGCAGTATTTTTAATAGTGATTACATAAGAGAAGAAGCAGATAAAATACAACTATCAAAAGGGGAGACAAAAGAACTTTTAAATCGGTGTAAGGCTCATTTGTTGGATTACATAGTGGTCTACAGTCAGAGATCGTCAATAGAGATGAGAGTTGACATGTTTGCTGATTGTCCTCGTATAGAAATGCAAGCGGAGACAGCTATGGTGGTATTTTCTCATGTGTCTTACCCAGTAAAAAGAAGGCCAAATGAAGAGATCATAGCTGACTATAAAAAGCATTTTCCTTTATTAGATGAGTTCCTGGGGTTTCTTATAGCAAGTCGTTTTGCTAGAGATCGTAAAAAGTCATTTCTATGGTTTAAATGCCAGTCGGACTGGGGGAAAGGTTTTTTAATGGGCGTTTTAGGTGAACTTGGCTTATCGGTAGAGCTATCAGTTAAAGAGATTGAGAAAATGTTTGAGGGCGCACCTGTTGGGCGGTCAATGACAGATTTTAAACATTCCTTAGCTCTTGTTCTAGATGAGTTTAAAACCGTTAAGTCTGAACTCAAGCAGCTACAGTCAACAATAACATTAGCACCTAAAAACCAATTAAGCTTTAAGGCTGAGATATTCGCAAAGCTATTCTTTAGCGCGGAGTCTGTTGATTCATTGGTAGGTGAATCTGGAGTAGAAGATCAATTTATCAATAGGTTTAATTTGTTTGAGTTAAAGGGCGATTTAACCAGAAGAGCTGTATTTATTAAGCATGGCTCAGGTGCTTATTTTGATAGCGTATTGTCCTATGTTGCATCAACCCTTAATGCCAGCATTGAGGATAAAAAGAAAATAGGGAAAGCTCAAGCGGAAAAGGATTCAGAGAATTACTTAAATGACTTTATGGGAAGGCATGGATTAGGTTTAAGTCATACACGGTTGTCGGATGCTATGGAGGATATGGCTAGAGAAATAGCCTTGTTGGTTTTTAATGAATCGAAATTATCAGCATCAACTATAGCGCAAAACCATATTCTTAAAGACGACAATGGAATCTATATAGTACGCCCAGCAAAACTCATCGAAAACTGGATTGACGATAATTTTAGCTTTAGTGAGAAAGTAACAATAAGTAAGAAAAAATCAGAAATTGTTGCCGTTTTGTCAGTAGACGGGAAAGGTACAAAGAAAATTAGGATTAAGCATGAAGGGTTAAAAAGTTGTGTACATGTGAGACCTGATCTTTATCAAGGCCATACAGCTAAATGGGTGTAGTGAATAAATGGGTGGTCTTGGGCTGTTACCTTGTTACCTAACTGTTACTAAGTAAAAAGTAACACTTACCTTTAGCTATATAGGTGTCTACAGAGGATTGTTACCAAGTTACTTAATATTTTATATATTAATAATATTAATAATATAAAGAAATATATACAGGGGTATAGGGGGCAAAAAGTAGGTAACAGAGGTAACAAAAGGAAAAAATGGCTGTAGGGCAGATAGATAGGCTATTAGCTGTTACTAAGCAAAAAGTAACGGAAGGAAACAAAAAGGAAACAAAAAGGTAACACACTACCCAACTACTAAAGTCTCTTGCTCTAAATACTCAAAGCAGAGTGATTAAAAATAGGTATAGAAATGACAGAAGTACAAACGAAATACATAGTTGAATCTACAACGATCAACAGTGAGTTGAAAAGGCTCAAGGCTGAATACCTGGTGCTGAGAACACATGTTCCATTGGCTATTGGGATTAGGTCGGATTTGATACCAGTAATCAATTTGAATAGTCGAAATTCAAGAAAGGTTATTCGGCTAATTTGTAGCTGTGATGCCTATCTGAAAAACTTAGCCGGTGGCGGTGATAGGTTTGGTCTTGATGGAAGAGTGAAGGGAGCTGTAACAGAGGCCGAGGTTAAACAGGCTAAGGAAAGGCTACTTGAAGTAAAAATTAACAATCTTAGTAAAGAGAAATCGAGCAAGAACATATTAAAACTACGGAGAAACAAATGATAGATAAAAAAGTATTTGAAACAATGTCGTCAAAGTCGCTTGGTCATGCTGCATACATGGCAAAGCGTTGTCCATTGGACGTAAGGAATCCAGAAGATGTTAAGTCAGCATTAGCAACTACAGTGCTTGAAGTGGCAAAGGCTGTTGATGCTGGCAGAATTAAAATTGAGGATGAAGAAGCAAAAGCTTTCTTACATGGCTTGATGTCGGTAGGTATGAATATCTTATTTGATGGTGAGGTTAAAATTGAAGAAGCAAACATGCATTAGTAAGGTGGCCTTGCTAAATGCTCCAACATTTAACAAAGCCTGGCTATTAATCGAGAGAGACCAATTAGCCGATGTGTATATTAAAACATCGGCTGCAATATTAACAATTTTCAATCATGTCGGGAGACAGTAAATGAAAGTAGATATTAGTAAGAAAGATGAATTAACAATCGAGTCTTTCAGCGGTAAAGCAAACGGTGGTAAGCCATTTACAGGAATTAGGTTCAGAATAGGTAAGAGAAAACCTAAAACCTTGTTTCATTTTCATCACTCAAAAGCGTTGGCTATTATTGACGCGTTGCAAGACTGTATAGGTGAAATTGACGAGAATAAGGGAAGTTTCTTTGAGTCGCCACAATGGCAGCGTCTACGGTATGAAACATTAAGGAGAGATCGTAAGTGTGTTTTATGTAGTTCCATAGATAATTTACATTGTGATCATATCAAACCTCGTTCTAAGTTTCCTGAACTGCATATTCTCACCCATCATGAACACCAATTCTTAAGCATCATGAACGCTTATTATTATCCATCGTGAACACCCATTATTATTTGAACGTGAACGTTTTAGCTGATATTTAATAATCAGTGTTCACGATCAATAATAATCTTCTACAGGCATTGATTATTTCCACTGCTACCCTAGCTGATTTTCATATCAGGAAAGGCAATGGCAACAAAGAGAATACCAATGCGACAATTACGAGAAATATTAAGACTTCGATTGCATGCCAAACTCAGCATGCGTCAAATTAGAGATAGCTTGAGATTAAGTCTAGGTG
>Ga0209395_1002537_pt1 | contig 23685 bp, 15 predicted proteins | sample GOMGulsemesocosm_3_FD_184635 | JGI IMG/M metagenome (GOLD analysis project Ga0209395, IMG submission 184635) | Methane-oxidizing microbial communities from mesocosms in the Gulf of Mexico - GOM9D Gulf of Mexico (SPAdes) (version 2) | ecosystem: Environmental > Aquatic > Marine > Cold seeps... | reverse complement strand
GGAGCGGCGTCCCATCTATAGCATCTGTAACTGTTCCTCGTACTGATTGTGCTTGTAAACTAGTGATTCCTAGAAAACAAACTACAAAAAGCTTTAATACATTTTGCATCATTAAAAAATTGTTTGAGTTAATACAATGCTAAATGTAAGTTAATAATACGAAAACGATTGAATATTTCGACCAATGTTTGCTCTACATCGTTGTAGGAATCGATTTCGCACATTAAAAACAAATTACACGATACAATTCACAAACACCACATTGTTGATTTTTTCATATTCACAACCATAACTAAAATTCTTTAAGAATAACAAACCAAAAACCCAACTAAAACAACATATTAATATACTTATAACAACACAAAAAAACAATCAACAATTAAAAGGATACTCAGAGATAGAACAAAAACCTTCAATGACGTTAAAAATTCGACTAGATTTTTAGATGTTTGTCAAAAAACATAACGAATTACAGAAAAATAAAGTAACCTACCTTTTCTGTAAAACAACTCACAAAAAAACTCAAATCATAAGATTTGAGTTTTTAAGTTTTTTTTATTTTTATAATTCCTATTTCTTCAAGCCCTTCGCCTTTAAAAAATCAGTCAAATTCTTTTCGTTTAATTCTTTACTATCTCCATACTGCACACGTAATTCATCCAATCGTTTGTGTAAATCTGCTTGCACATTTTTATAATTCACATCATCATATAAGTTATTCATTTCTGAAGGATCTTTTTCTAAATCATACAGTTCCCAATAATCATTTTTATAATAAAAGTGAATCAGTTTATAACGAGCTGTGCGCACTCCATAATGACGTTGTACAAAATGCTCTCCAGGAAACTCATAATAGGTATAGTAAATAGCATCTCTCCATTCACTTACTTCTCCACTTATTAATTTACGAAAGGACTCCCCTTGAATATCTGAAGGTATGGCCGTATTTGCATAGTCTAAAAATGTAGGTGCAAAATCTAAATTCTGAATTAGATCATTTACTACAGTTCCTGGTTTGATTTCCTTTGGGTATTTCATCAAAATAGGTGTTCTAAAAGATTCTTCGTACATAAATCGCTTGTCAAACCAACCGTGTTCTCCTAAATAAAATCCTTGATCAGAAGTATAAACAACAATGGTGTTTTCTGCCAATCCATTGTCTTCTAAATAATCTAAAATAGTTCCTACGCCATCATCTACCGATTGAATGGTACTCAAATAGTCACGCATGTAACGATTAAATTTCCACACCGCTAATTCTTTTCCAGTTGGATTTTCTTTTTTAAACTCGGCTATGATCGGGTCGTAATGTGCATCCCAAACTTTTTTCTGATCAGCATCCATTCTATCATATTGCCCTTGGAACCCTTTTCTATAAGGTGTTTTTATAGCGCCTTCTTTGTCCAACATTTTTAAATCGTATACGACATCCATGTGTTTGTAAATACCCATTTCATGCTGTGCAGCAGCCGGTCTTCCTTTATAATCATCAAAGAAATTTTCAGGTAGCGTAAATGTGACATCCTTAAACAAATCCAAATACTTCGCTTCCGGCATCCATGTCCTATGCGGAGCCTTTTGGTGGTACAATAATAAAAACGGTTTGTCTTGGACACGTTCATTTTGCAACCAATCCATCGCAATATCCGTTGTTACAGATGTAACGTAACCTTGGTATTTCTTTTTGACACCGTTCTCAATAAAATCAGGATTATAATATTCTCCTTGACCTGGAAGGACATTGGAGTAATGAAACCCTTGAGGCAATCCCTTCAAGTGTATTTTACCAACCATTGCAGTTTGGTAGCCCACTTTTTGTAATTGCTTCGCAAAGTTATCTTGGCCCCAATCAAATGGTAAAATATTATCTACTTTCCCATTTATATGGCTGTGCTTTCCAGTCAACATCACAGCTCTACTAGGTGCACAAATAGAATTGGTCACATATCCACGATTAAAAATGGCTCCTTCTGTGGCTATTCTATCAATGTTCGGTGTGTTATTTAAGCCATGTCCATAAGCACTAATCGCCTGGTATGCATGATCATCACTCATAATAAAAACAATGTTTGGTTGTTTTTGAGTTTCTTTGACAGTTGTCTTTTTTGTACAACTAGCGAATACGAACAAACAACACGCTAACAAATAGTTAAATTTCATAAATTAAAATTATTTTTTAAAGTTTTATCTTAAGCTTTTTGATTCATCCAAAGTTAGTGTTTTTACCTCAATAAGCGTATTAAAAACCCTTATTAATTAGAGTACTGAAAATCACACTTACTTTCAATTCACTCAGGCAGTAATTTAAAAAGGGATTCCGATACCTGTTGGTATGAATTACTGTTTTATGGTAAAAGTTTCCTTATCAATTCCAATCCCTTTTAAGGTTAACGATTTCCATTGTTTTGGCAATACAGCATCTTTCTGAATCAATCCGTCATCCGTCATATGCAATCCTCCAAAACCGAATAATACGGTTTGCAACATTCCTCCTGCTCCAGTAGCAAAATAAGGATTATTACTCGTTGCCGATTCAGACAAAGCTCCAAAAGGAGCACGTTTATTTGGCTCATAAGAACGCTTAAATAAGCGATATGCAGTATCTCCATCTCCCATACGTGCGTATAAAACTGCTAATACTGAATGACTCATGGCTGGGCCTTCTGGTGCCAATTTTGGTTCGTAATATTCAATATCTCTTTTTATAGCCTTTTTCTTGGTGATAATCTCTAGTGGATAGGCTAATAAATTTGCATCAACCTGTTTAATGATCTCTCCTTTATAACTACGATGCTCCTTGGTCACCCCATTTTCTATGGTGTTAAACACTAAATTATCAGCTACGTTTTTCCATGCTGGATTTTCCTTTTCTCCCACAATTACACTTGCTTTTATAGCGAATTCTAAAATCGTTTTTGCAGATCCATTTGTAAAAGCATTATCATTGGCATGGTGGGCAAACTCATTAGCACCTACCACATTATTAATACTAAAAGACCCTTCTTTATTTTCAACAGCACGACTCACCCAAAAATCAGCCACTTCTTTAATCATTGGATAACCTTTTGTTTTCAACCATTTTTTATCTTGAGTGATCCGGTAATAATTCCAAAAAGCAATGCCTATATCCGCCGTAATATGATGTTCAAAAGTTCCTGTCAATGCCCATGTTGGCGTTGCTTCTTCTCCTGTATCATCTGATTCCCATGGAAACATAGCACCATCAAAACCATAGGTCATCGCACGTTGTTTCGCTTTTTCTAACTTATCAAAACGGTAGTTTAATAAGGAATTTGCAATTCCTTGATTTAGGACCAATAATGGAGGATACATCCATAATTCCGTATCCCAAAAAATATGTCCGTTATACCCTCTAGAAGACAATCCCATAGGTGCGATACTCAAATCAGAATCTGCACGAGAAAAGCTATACAAGTGATACAAGGCCAAACGCACGTCTAATTGTGAATCTAAATCTCCTTCTATTTCAATATCACTTTGCCATAAATTCTTCCATGCCTTTTTATGTTGATTTAAAAGCATTTGCTTGTCATTTAACATGGTATAAATCACAAAACGTTCAGATTCACTTTGTGCATCATCAAAATCCTGTGAGGTACAAATGGCACCGGCCCATGCAAAATTATAAGTTTCACCTGCTGCTATTTTTTTAGAAAATGATAATTCGTGATGTCTTAAGTTGAGTACATTATGTTTCAATTCCGGTGTTTTTCCATCAAACATAAACGTCGTAGAAGCCGCCATTGTATGTTTGTCAAAACGGGTTTTCACCACCGTTTGCATTACAGGCATTCGAGCTTCCAAATCTTGCATTATTCTAAATGAATTTAAGTTACCCTTTAACTCATTTGAGGCAGTAATAGCTCCAAATACTTCTATATTAATTGCTTCATTCGCTATCACATTTACATCGTTCATTACCACATACGGTAAATTACGCATGGCATAATACGTATAACTAATCGTTGCTTTATTCTTAAAGGTAAAACTTGTCGTAAAAGAAGCCGTTTTCATATCCAGTACTTGCTTCCAATTACTAATATTATCGGCATTAATTTCTTCGCCATCTACCAACATACGCAGATTCATAAAATTAAGTCCCGCTACAATTTTACTCACACCAAGTTCCGATTCCTGCTCGTACACATTATTCAAAATAACGGAAGAAATTTTAAAAGGCTCGCTTGATGGTAATATCCCAACACGACCATTTGCCACCGTTATTCCAACATAATCCTGGGAGTTAGTCGCTTCTAACATCCATCCCTTTTCTTGTTCATTTTGACTAAATCCTACAGTTGTTACAAAGCATAACAACAATAAAAATTGACATTTTAATAAATTCATATTCATCTATTCTGTATTAATTATTGTTTGAATTAAATAAGTTTTCGGAAATAGTCTTCAATAGTTCCCCATTGTCCGCATTAAATTCCCAAAACATGAGTCCTCCCATTTCTTCTTTTTTAACAAAATCAATTTTCTCCTTTAAAGACTTTACACTTTCGTAAGTAATAAATAAAGAATCTTTTTTACGCCATACATAGGATGCTTTGGCGCCTTGATCCCAATAAGAAATAAAAGTGTTGGTTTGTATACTATCAGCAATCTGTTTATAGGAATAGCTCCCCGACGCTCCCATTGATTTTTGATATAATCCATTGTTTAAAGGAGTTACTTTTTTACGCCACCTGCCATAAAACGGCACCCCTAGTACAATTTTTTCAACTGGTATCTGTGCCATTATATGTTCTTGAACCGCACGTTTTGAACTTCTCCCCTTTGCATGATCAAAATTTGATGCATATAAATTAGCATGATGCCCAATAGTACCAGTACCTCCTGTATAAAAATCATAGGTCATAATATTTATAAAGTCCAAATATTGTTGGGCTTCTTTCATATTGGTATGGTCCAAGTATCCTTGGTTTGCACCAGTTGCAATAGTTAAAAGATACTTCTTATTTTTTACAGACAAAGCATCCAGTTTATTTCGTAATAATTTTAATATGTCCGTAAAATGCTTTTTGTCTTCAGGTCTGTAGCCGTTATTATCTCCTCTTTGCCCAGGATATTCCCAATCCAAATCAATTCCATCAATATGGTATTTTAACATAAAATCAACAGCGCTATTTGCAAAAACCTCTCTTGATTCTTTCGTTAACACCGCATCTGAAAAGTTTTTTGACCAAGACCATCCTCCAACAGATATCAAAATTTTCAAGTCCTTATTTACTTTCTTCAGCTGATTTAACTTTATTAAATCTACCGTATCCGTTTCGTGTCCAAGAACAACCTTTCCGTCTTTGATATTCGCAAAAGCATAATTTATATGGGTAATTTGATTCGCTTTTTCAAAATTGTCTCCCCAATTATTTTTCCAACTGGTTACATAAGCCACAATACGTTTTGGACTGCTACTTGTTTTCGAATTTTGCACTTGCGAAGAATTACTTGTGCATGCGGATAAAATCACTATAAAAAAAAGGCTAACAAAACGAATCATAATTAATTATTTTAAGGTGTTAAAACAGCATCAAACAATACTAGTATTTTTCATTTAGTAATTGTGGATACTCATGGTGGATTTTCAATATCAATTCGCCAAACAAAGTATTTGCCCATGCAAACCAATCTCTTGAATAATCTTCAGGGTTGTCTTTATTTACGCCCTCATGCATAAATCCTTTACCGGCATGTGTTGCTTTTAACATCGACAAGCATTTCTTAATTTCTTGAGGATCGGTACTCGTCATGGCTCGCAAAATAATTCCCATAGGCCAGATTTTAAACTTGCCCGTATGTGGACTTCCTTGCCCTTCAAAAACGTTTCCTTTTAAGAAATAGGGATTGTAATCACTCAACAGAAACTTCCGTGTATTTGCGTAAATGGCATCTGTAGGTTGATGTGCGCCTAAATAAGCCAAAGACATAAGCGAAGGCACATTGGCATCATCCATATAATTTCTATTTCCAAATCCATCTACTTCATAAGCATATATATTCCCAAAATGCAAATGTTCATTTACGGCAAATTTTTGTACGGCTTCATCCACTTCTATTGCCAATTCTTTACATTCATTAGCAAATTGAGGATCTTTTAATTCTGATTCATAAATACCAGCTAGCTGGTTTAAAGACAAGACAGCAAAAATATTTGAAGGAATTAAAAAAGGATACATGGTGGAATCGTCCGAAGGTCGGAACATAGACCTGATTAAGCCATTTGGTTTTACAGGACGCCCTGTACCATCAAAAGGAGGAGAATCAATTACAGAAGTAGTTTCTCTACTAAAATAATAGTCGGATTCCTGTGTTTTAAACTGTTCCGTTTTAAAGGTTTTTACGATCAATCGCATTGCTTTATCCCAATCAGCAGTAAAAATAGTACTGTCCTTTGTAATTTGATAATACTCGTTCGCCAAGCGTACCACATAACATAAAGAATCAATTTCCCATTTACGCTCGTGTATACCCGGCAACATTTGCGTAATATCAGATGCCCATTTAGACACCTTGGTTTCGTCCTTGTAAAAAGCATTGGCGTAAGGATCCAATAGTACACATTTTGTTTGTCTATTGATCAAGCCTTTTACTAAGTTCTTCAATTTTTCGTCCTTCGTAATGAGAGGCATATACGGCCAAACCTGAGCGGTAGAATCACGTAACCACATGGCATCAATATCTCCAGTAATTACAAACGTGTCCGGTTGCCCGTCAATAATTTCATAGTCGATAGTAGTATCCAATGTATTTGGAAAACAATTTTCGAACATCCAAGCAAGTTCCGAATCTTTGATCAAGGGTTTTACTGTTGCAATTGTTGCTTCCACAGCCTTGCTAATAAAATTCCTGTTACTCCTAGAAGGTCTATTTGAAATAAAATCAATATTCGTATTAAAAACAGTTCTCGGCATGGCCATTGCTCCAGCTGTGAACAATGTACTTGCTGCTATAAAATTACGTCTTTTCATCCTTGTATATTTAAAATTATTCGAACGATACGTTTACCATTACAGGTAAATGATCTGAGGGGTATTTACAATCTTTAGAATCGCTAATAACAGCAAACCTATGTACAATTACATTGTCTTTTGATGTAAAAATATAGTCAATACGATCCGTTACAGGTTTTTCAAATTTAAAACCATTAAAAGTTCCTTGTGGTCCAAAAGGTTTGTGAATAGAGGTGTATTTAGCATCATTAAACGTTTTAGATAAAAACTGAATAGGTTTACTTTCAGGTAATAAATTAAAATCACCCATCACAAAAAATGGCACTTTGTTTTTATTTATCGTTTCAATTTTTTTAGCAATCAATTTAGCACTTTTTATACGTGCTTTATCGCCAATATGATCAAAATGGGTATTAAACACATAAAATTGAGCGCCAGTTTTTTTATCTTTTAACAAAGCATAAGTACAAATTCGTTCCATAGATGCATCCCATCCTACCGAAATTTCTTGAGGTGTTTTTGACAACCAAAAAGTATCACTAGCCACCACTTCAAATAAGCTTGCATTGTAAAAAATAGCACTGTATTCTCCTTTCGTTTTGGCATCATCTCTCCCAACTCCAACGTATTTATAATCTCTAAACGCGGCTTCTAAATAAACGATTTGTGAATGTAACCCCTCTTGAATACCAAAAACATCTGGATGGTAATAAGAAATTTGATTGCATAAATATTCCTTACGTTTTTCCCATTTATTTTCTCCATCATGGGTGTTATTGTAGCGAATATTATAGGTCATTATGTCGTAGTTCTGTGCTGAAACCGTCACTACAAAACCAATGACTAGTACTAGTAAAGAAATGTATTTTTTCATGTTTAATTATTTTTTAATAAATCTAATTGCTTGTCCTCCCCCTGCTGCCAACACTAATTTTAATGTTGATGTAGCCGTTACTTCTTGGCTTGAAATAGCGATGGCTTGTGGATTGGTTTTCCAATCAGCATTTTCTCCATCGGCATAAATTTCTGCGGTATATGTAGCATCGTTATCTAAAAATGACAACGAGACTTCTAAGGTACGTGCATGCTCATCGGTTACACTTCCTAAAAACCAAGTATCACCTCCTTTTTCTTTTCTAGCAATGGTGATATACTCCCCTATTTCTCCATTTAAAATTTCAGATTGCTCCCAGTCTGTTCCAAAATCCTGAAAGAATTTAAAGGCAGGTTGGTTTTCATAATTCTCTACCAAATCGGAAGCCATTTGTAAGGGACTGTACAGCGTAACGAATAAGGCCAACTGTTTTGCTAACGTTGTATTTACACGTGATGTACCATCGTCTAGTCCATTCCACTTTACCCTATTTTTTGCGTTTTTATACAAAATATCAAAAGTACCAGGTGTGTAATCTATCGGACCTCCCAAACCTCTTGTAAAAGGCAATACGGTATGATGTTCTGGAGAATTTCCTTTACTCCAAGCGTTCCATTCCATCCCTCGAGTTCCTTCTCTTGTCATCATATTAGGAAACGTTCTTCTAATTCCAGTCGGTTTGATTGGCTCATGCGCATTGATCATAATACCGTACTCAGCAGCCGTTTCTACAACTTTTCTATAATGATTTACCATAAATTGTCCATGGTGAAATTGCCCCTTCGTTTGAATACCACCAGCATACCCTGTTTTCACCGTTTTTACACCCAATTTTTGATACAAACCAAAGATGTTTTCAAAGTTATTTTCAAAAGATGTAGCCGCTCCTCCAGTTTCAACATGACCGATAAAGTCGATGTTTTTAGACCTTGCATATTCCGTAATTCCTTTTAAATCGAAATCTTCATAAGGAGTTACAAAATCAAAGGCATCCTTTTTTCCCCAGTCTTCCCAACCGGTATTCCATCCTTCTACTAACACACCTCCAATATTATTTTCAGCCGCAAAATCTATAAATTTCTTAGTTTCTTTCGTGGTTGCTCCATGTCTTTCTCCCAAGGTCCATGTATGAGTTCCTAAATGCATTCCCCACCAAACTCCAATGTATTTCATAGGTTCAATCCAAGAAGTATCTTTAATTTGATTGGGTTCATTTAAGTTTAATATCATATTTGACCCCACTAAATCAGCCGCTTTCTCTCCTATTTGTATGGTTCTCCATGGAGAGAACATCGGTGTTGTTGTTTTCACTTTCACGCCATCAGGCCATGGCACCAAATCGCTTTCAAACGACAAAGCATCGCCTTCAGACTTTTTCAATGTCATTCCTGCATAATTTGTCAAGTTAGCTTCATGAATACTTATCACATAGCCGTTTTCAGCGACAAAAGTTACCGGTGTATTGGCAGATTTCACTGAAGAAATTGGGCCATTTTTATAAGCCATTTCGTAAGAATCAAAATTGGCACGGTTGTACCAAGTTGAGTGGTCTGCCGTAAAATTAAAGGCCGTTAACTCATTGGTAATTTCGATTGTTGAAATATGTGCTTGTGTAGGAATTTCATACCTGAATCCAACACCGTCATTATAGACCTTAAAATGTAGGTTCATCTTTCTTTGACTTCCTTCTTTTTCTTCTAAAAAAACGGTCAAAAGGTTGTAATTATTCGCTACTAACTTATTTGTTCCCCATACTTGTTCCCAAGTACCGTTATGGTTTTCAACAACGGAAGAAACCACTTTAAAGCCGGCTATTAAAGACTCCATATTTTTGAACTCGAATCCTAATTTCGATTTTTTAATAAGCTCGTTGTTTTTAAAAAAGATCTTATAATTTAAGTCTCCATTTAGGGCACTAAATTCTAGGCTAAGCTCCTTATTTGGAGAATCCACCTTAAACTCCGTTTTTTGTGCGCAGCTCGTAAAAACCAAACTCAAGGCCAAGAGCCCTACAAACATTTTCATTCTCTTCATCTTTACTAGTATCTATTAATTTATAATCACCTCATCCGCAAAAATCCACGCTGGTAATCCAGCAGCATGATGCCAATAGGGTGCTTGGTTCATATTTTTTCCTACTACTTTTATATAGCGAGCAGTCGTTTTAGGAAATGTTGCATTAAAATATTTTATATCGTTCACCTTACTTTTCTTAATTAATGGTGCGTCATTTTTAATCACCCCTAATTTACGAAACACTTTATTATCATTTGAGGCAAAATAGGTTACATTTTCAGGAAAAAACACCACATGATTTGTCACTTGTAAAAAGGCAGTAGAAATGGTAGAAATTTCCGTAGCTTTTTCCAAATCGATCACCGCTTCCAAAGAATTACCTTCAAAGCCTAACCAGTTGGCATAAAAACTATTTCCTCCCAAAGCTCCATCAGTCAACACTTGTGGATCTTCTTTAGCATATTTTTTAGGTTTTGTTAATAAACTCACCTTTTTCCCTTTGGCTATATTCGGCATCACGGCAACATCCAATGCCATCATATAGTTATTGTAATATTCCTGCACTGTAAAGCCCATTTCGTTCATCAACGTAATATTTCCAGCTTTACAAGTGGCTAAAAATGCTTCCAAACGATTACTAACTGCTGGATTAATTAATTTTTCAGCACCATCGCCATTCACGACTAAACTTAATTCATTGGTCAATCCTTTTTTTGATGCTTCCAAAATGGCATAATTCACACTGATACTCGCTTCTTTTACACGTTTCGATAACACCGCATTGTCTTTTACTGCAAGTAGAGCATCCCTGAAAAATCCATCATAGGTAGCCAATAATTCAGGATTTAAAAACGAATCAAAACCTTGTGAAGGATCTCCGTATAAAAACAAAAAGAAATCTGGATTTTCTTGTATTTTCTGATGCACTAAGTCTACATAGTTCTTCACATAAACACCTGCATCACCATAATAACCATTGGTAAATTCTGTCAACAAATCATTGTAGTTCAATGTTGGATTCCATAACAGTTTAGCCGTTATATAAGAACGCAACTCGAACAACTCACTAGGATTATTACTATGTTGCTCAAAAATCCATTTGGCATTATTATCACTCAAAAACTCAATATTAGGTTTTAAAGTATGCATGTTTGGGAATGGCGCCAAAAAGTTGGTAAACTGTGTGGTATAATCCCAAATTCTGATATTGTTTGTAATGGCATTCCAAGCTCTAATATCTTCTGCAAAATCAGTACATTTTTCTGTAATTGGACCACTTCTATCACATTCTATAGAGCACAAAGTAATCAATACATTTTCAGAAGGTTGCACTTTCGGGGCCTTTCTTGTATACTGATATGCCAAGGTAGAAATGGTCTTATCAGGAAAAGAGGCTGCAATTTTATTTACAAAATGAATCATGGTTCCCGCGGGACTCTCTTCATTTTTATCAATCGTAGCACAAGCATCACAAGTACAATACTGTTGGTTGTCGTTTTGACTCACAGAAATCACTGATGCTTTTGGGTTCTCCTCAAATACTTTTTTCACAGCATTTTTTACAATTTCTGCAACTGCTGGATTGGTCAAACACAATTGTGTTGGATAGCGTTTACCATCTCTCAAGGCAAAATATTCAGGATGACTTGTGTAGTATTCCTCTTCTGGTAAAAAGCGGTGAAACGTATGCACTCTTGCTTTTGGTGCATAATAAGGAAATGCTTCTGTAGTCACTTTATGCTTTGCTGCAAATTCATGATTGTCATAAAACAATCGTGAATGTACTGTTCTTGTGGTGATTTTAGGGGTGTACGTGTAGTCTATATTTTTCGCAATGCTAATGTTTTTATCAGCAGGAATAGCGTCTGCATTTGGTGCATAAAATTTATACCCTACATACTTTTCTAAAAACTCATAAACAGCATTTGAAACAGCTTCCGAAGAACCTCCTGTAATACGCAAGGAATTACTAGAGCTTGTTATCTTTATTTGATGCTTAGCTATCATTTCTAAGCCAACAAAAATTTCAGATTTCCCCTTACCAACTTCCGAAACAATAGGTAATTGAACGTTTGTACTTTTCTGAATGTATTCTTGTAATATTGATGCGGATTTTTTGACCTCCAAATTTGCGTTGTCTTTGATAACAATTTCAAATTTACTAGTTCCGTTTTCTACAATTTTTAATGTGCTCTCTGTTGAACAAGACAGTACGCCTATCAACATTAAAAATAACATACTTCGCAATCCATTTTTTAGATACATGGTACTTGATTTATAGGTTTATGGTATTATTTTATAACGGTAAATATTGTTTTTTTCAGGTCTACTGAATTGGGGCCCACCATCACTTCAAAATCTCCAGGCTCTACGACATTGTTCATTTTAATATCCCAAATAGCCAGTTTTTCAGGAGTTAACTCAAACTGAACTGTTTTGGTTTCTCCTTTTTTAATGTGTACTCTTTTAAAATCTTTTAAGGTAATTTTAGGAGTGGTAACACTGCTATACAGATCATTTATATACAATTGTACCACTTCATCTCCATCAACATCACCTGTATTGGTAACATCCACTGTTATCTTTAAAGTCTCCGTTGATTTTATCTTTTTAGCACTCATTTTTAGTTCTCCATAACTAAATGAAGTATAGCTCAACCCAAAACCAAAAGGATATAAAGGTAATTCACTTTCCGCAACATAACGGTGAATAGCTGTAGGTTTTTGATTGTAATAAATAGGTAATTGACCAACAGATTTAGGTACAGAAATAGGTAGTCTTCCTGCTGGATTTACATTTCCAAACAAAACATCAGCTACGGCATCTCCTCCCTTTTCTCCAGGAAACCAAGCTTCCACAATAGCTGGCACATTATTCTGAACCCAATTGATAGATAACGGTCTTCCATTTAACAACACACACACTACTGGAGTTCCTGTTTGCTGAATCGCTTTGATTAAATCTTCTTGTTTCCCATGTAAATCTAAGGTAGCTACATCTCTATTTTCTTCAACTAATTCTCTAGATTCCCCTAATACAACAATAGCTACATCCGCTTTCTTTGCAATATCAATAGCTGGTTGGAAATCAACTTTTTTCAAATTCCATCTAAAGTGAGCACGAGCTCCCCAGCCTCCTTCCCACATTTCTATGCGGATTTTGTATTTTTTATTGGCCACAACATCCATTGGGTAGGTCACAATATTGGTTCCTCCTTTTTTCCAATTGTCAATGACTAACACATCGTCTATCCACATTCTAATTCCGTCATCCGAACTCAAACCTAACCAACCATTAAATGATTCTTTGGCGTTTAAAAACCCTGTCCATCGGATAGAAATTTCATCATCATTTACACCAACACCTGGCGACCATGGCCAATCGAAATTTAGCTGTTTGTCTATTCTTGTTAAAACAACATCACCTTCAAGGTTACGGTTGTTAAAATACTCTCCTTTTAAACCATTTTCAGATTGATCAGGAGTTAATAAATTTTCTGAACTTATAATTTGGCCTTTTACCACTAAAGATACCCCTTCTTCATACAATACGTTTGTTCGCTTACCTACGACCTTCTTAATTCCTTCTAATACTGTAGTCGCTACTTTATTTTTTACAGAATATCCCCCTAATCTAGAGGCATCAGCATTTGGGCCTATTACTGCAATCGTCTTTATTTTTTTTGATAATGGTAAGGTTTGCTCTTCATTTTTAAGTAAAATAATAGACTTCTGAGCAGCCTCTAATGCCACTTGTTGGTTTTCTTTCGTATGAAAACGAGTTGCAATTAATCCTTTTTCTGTATAGGGGTTTTCAAACAATCCTAATAAGAATTTCAATCTTAACACACCTCCTGCAGCACGGTCTACATGCTTTACATCCATTTCTTTGTCATTTACCAAGTCTATAATAGACTGTTGCCAAAACTGATTGGTAAAATCGTAAAACTGCATATCTACACCAGCACTTACCGATTGCCGAATAGTTTCCTTAGGTGAATCCGCTGTATAATGGGTTGTTTGGATGTATTTAATAGCCCCCAAATCAGACACTACAATACCTTTAAACCCCCATTCTTTACGCAACACATCTGTCAACAACCATTCGCTTGATGCACAAGGAACCCCATCTAATTCAGAATAAGCACACATAGCACCTAAAGCACTACCTTTGATATATGCTTTTTGAAATACCGGTAAAAAATCTTGACGTGCAGTACGTTCTCCCACAATAACAGGAGAAGAATTCCCTCCTGCCTGAGGTGCACTATGCACAGCAAAATGCTTAGGTTCTGCAATGATAGAGCGGTCTGAAGTTAAATCATCCCCTTGCATCCCTTGTATCATAGCCAAGCCTATTTCACTTGCCAAATAAGTATCTTCACTAAATGTTTCTGCAACCCTACCCCAACGAGGTTCTCTTCCTATTCCTAGTACGGGACCTAAACCATAATGAACTCCATGAGCTCTTGCTTCAGCACCAATTACAGCACCTACTTTTTTCATAATATCTACATCCCAGGTAGCACCTAGACCTATATTCATAGGAAAAGCAGTACTTCCATCATCCAAATACCCATGGAGCATTTCGCACATGATCAATGCAGGAATCCCCCATCTGTTACTTTGGATAACTTCCTTTTGTAAATCATTGATCATCTTTGCTGATCTTGGATACAAATCGTGTATAGCTCCTATTCCTAAATCTCCTGTTTGTGTTACTGTTTTTGAAGCTGAAAAAGATTCTCCATCCTTAAACTCCCAGCCTTTGTACATGTCCATTTGACGTACTTTCTCTTCTAAAGACATACGGCTTAATAAATCATCTACTCGCTTATCTACAGCTAAATTCTTATTCTGGTAGGGGTATTTCTGTGCATGTTGACCATAGGTACTCACACAAAATAACAGTAAAAAAACACTATAAAAACAGTTACGAAAACTCATTTTAATTTTAAATTAAGGATTATAAAAAAAACACAAACCAACAATAACGTTTGCGTATCACTCCTTAAAATTAAATAAATAATCGTTGTACAACCCAACTATTTCGTCCAATGAGAGTAGAAGTTGCATGAATGGAATGATTCCTTAAAAATTCAGCATAAAAAAAGACAGTTCTCCATTTCGAAAAAACTGTCTTTTTTATAAAAACTTTGTTCTTTTATTAGTCCATCACGAATTTTGCTCCTCCACTAATAATACTAGATTTTAAGCCAGTGCTTCTATCGTATTTATTGAATTTTAAATCGATACTTTTTAAACCAAATTTCCAAATATGTGCTTTGGTAAAAATATCCGTATAACGTACTCCAAACCCATACTGATTGGCATTGTACTCCGATAAATCATAATCAGAGGTATAAAATTCATCAGAAGACAAATGTCCTTCATAAGGCGCAAAATAGTCCGCCGCTGTTTGGTTGTAGTACCTATAGGATGGATATAAGGTAAATTTCTCTGAAATTTTAATAGGTAATTCTACACTCGCCGTATGTGATTTCACTCCCCAATCATCGGTATAATACCTATAAAAAGTTCTTAGCACTAAAAACTCATTGATATAATAATTCAATCTACCGCCTAGTGCAATTTTCACTCTGGAATCCGGCAATTTTTCATTTGTATCTGCCAAATGAAAGTTTTCAATAAAAGAATCAGCTATATCACTAAAATATACCCGTTGAAACGGTGTTGACAGTAATCCTTTTTGCTGAACTACATCAAAGGCCAAGGAACCTTGTAGCCTTTTGGAAAGGATTTGCGAGAAATTTAAACCTAGCGCATAGGAATTTCTACCGGTTCCATCAAATTGTTGATAAATGGGATTGTAATTTTCATTTCCAGAAATAGTATTATAAAAGAAAAGAGCAGCGTCTAATTCTTCTCCTCCAGGAGCAAAAGCACGCAATTCCATAGGATAAATATCATTCCAAGAATCAATATATACCGAACCATTTACACTTAACTCTGTATTTTTTTCGTTAAAAAGCTTGGTATAACTTCCACCAGCACCAATTGAAAAATAATCATATTCAGAGGACACAGAAAATTTAGCCGACCACAACTCATTTCTATCATCAGAACTATGAGTATAAATTCCCGTAAAATTAAACCAAAGATCGGCTTGAGAAGCCCCTGAACTTGCCACAAATGGATCTGCTGGCTTGTCTCCATCAAAAGGGTCCACATTACTAGAAGAGGCAGATGAATAGGCCGATATCCCTGCATCTATTGTCAACACGTCATCATCGTTTAAAGGAATAGACACGATCATGGTTCCTGTTAAATCTGTCAACTCTTCTGTTCCAATACCTCCGCTAACGGCAGCATTGTCACCATCTTGAAAGTAAAAGCTAGAGAGTAAATCAACTTCTATTGTTTCTAATACACGTTTTTTATAGGCCGTTTCTTTTTCTTGAGAAAACCCTAATGTTGCCAGCATTAAAAAAATGATACTTAATATTTGTTTGTTCATTTCCATACTTTTTATTCTATTAATTACAACCACAACCACCACCAGTTTTACCTCCGTTTGCTCCTACTGCAGCTTCTCTATACGAATGAAACGTTGATACATTTCTATTTGACGCCTGATCTGAAAGCACCATGTCTGGGTCGTTAATGTTTACTTTTTCGTATTCTTTGAGGACCACACAGGAACTCATAGAAATAATTATTAACACAAGTAACAATACTTTTTTTATCATGATTTGTTAATTTTTATTTTATTTGATGAGACAATTTCTCCGGTATCTTTTATAAGAATACATGCTACATTGGGCAGTTGATTAATTCGATTCATCCCAACCTCTGTTCCCATCACAAAAACAGCTGTTGCTAAAGCATCTGCTAGTTCAGCTTTATCTGCAAAAACAGTAACACTTACAATACCACTAGACGGCATCCCTGTTTTGGGGTTTATTATATGAGCGTATCGTTTACCATCAAATTTAACGAATTTTTCATAATTCCCGGAAGTCACCACCGCTTTATTACTAATAGGCAAGGATGCAAATGCTTTATTTTTATCCATAGGGTTGGTAATGGCAACCATCCATTGCTCCCCATTCGCCTGAAATCCCCACGTATTCATATCACCAGAAGCATTAATAATTCCAGCTAAGACCCCCTTAGATTTCAAAACGTTTTTTGCTTGATCAGCAGCATATCCTTTTCCAATTCCTCCGAAACCTATTTTCATTCCTTTTAATTTTAAAAACACTCGCTGTTCCTTTTTATCCAATACAATGTTCTTATACCCCACTTTTCTAACAGAATTTAAAATGACATCGGTGGACGGCATTGTAGTCATACTCCCATCAAAAGACCAAATCTTGTCCATAGAAGCGTAACTTATATCAAACGCACCATCTGTTATTTTAGAAATCATAAGACAGCGTTCAATCAAATTAAACAACTCTTCATCCACTTTTACAGGAGCTATTCCCGCATTTTTATTAATGAACGAGGTTTGCGAATTGGGATCCCAAGAAGAGATGAGTTTTTCAATTCTCGTGATTTCATCTATGGCCATTTGAATAAAAGGAGCCGCCTCAGATTTACTATTAGCAACCACCGTAATATCAAAACGGCTTCCCATTAACAATTCTGTTTTTGTGTAATTTTCCTGCGACACAAGAACCTGTGTGGGCACAAAACACAAACAGAAAGTGAGAAATATTTTATCAAAAAACTTCATAGTATTAATTTAAAAACTTTCAAGTAATTGAATATAATCATCCGGAGACATTTTCTTATAACTCGTAGTTCCAAGTACATTCCCTTTATTATCCAATACTACGACATATGGGAAATAGCCTTTTTTATTATATTTCTCTGCCAGTTGATTATTGTGAATCTGTAATTCTTTCGTTAATTTGTTTTTTTTTCGCTTTGGAAAATCCGCTTTCAACAGTACAAAGTGCTTTTTAGCATATTCTTTAAAGACAGGCGTAGACCACACATTTCTATCTAATTTAATACAAGGAGCACACCAGTCTGACCCTTGAAAAACTAATATTATTTTTTTTTGTTCTTTGATGGCTAGTTCTTTTGTTTTGGTAAAATTAGTTTCCCATTCCTGCGCCGAAGAAATTCCCATAACCAAACACATCAATATAAATAAATGTTTTTTCATAATTTGCTATTTAAATAAGTAAACGATTAATAATTCAAAATCTTACAAAAGAAAGACAATATTAAAAAAAGACTCGTACAGATGTTACTCATACATCTCAAAAGAATTCCTAGAACAATTTTCAAAACAACCACTTATAAAAGCAATCATAATAATGGAAAGTATTAAAAGAAGCACACTAATTATAAGACCAATAGACGTATAAAAAGTTTAATTATAAAGAAAAAGAACACAAAAAAACCTATTTACGGCAAGCATAAATAGGTCTTATATATATTATAGTAGTTTCTTAATTGATAATATAAATATTTACATCCTCGTAGTTACGCACCACAAAATCAAAGGCAACTTTTAATATTTCGCCCATTGAATTACATTTCTTAAAATATTTATCTCCAGTTAATTTATTCAACCCCATCTTTAACTCTGCCGTTTTTTCTGGCGTAGAGATGGTATCATTAGACATACATTCCAAAATATGGTTAATACGATCTTGTGAGCCCAAGATACGACGTGCTGTTGCCGCACGTTCTTCTTTTTTATATTGTTCTATTGATTCTTCTTGAAGACCTTCACTTACCATCTTTACAAACTCTATGTTATCTGTAAAAAACTGTGGCAAATACACATTTAATTTTCCTTCATAACTCTGTTGGTCAAAATCCATAGCACGAATTCTATACTCCACTTGATCAAAATCATACGAAGCTACAATTACATAATTATACGCTCTCATATCACCCAACAAACGGATTAAACAACGTTCATTAAATTTAACAAACTCTTTAGACAGTCTTTTTTTACCTCTAACAGTAACATTTTCAAGATTTTCTTCAATAAAAACATCGCCAGGAATCCCTAATACATGTTCCTCTATCAATGTATCTTCATACACTAAAAAATTAATATTATTAGGAGATAATATATGTTCTAATTCCAAACCATAAATACGAGAAGCATCCGCTCTTTTTACATATAAATAGGTATGATTATCGTTCAATATATTTCTAACCTTTACACGAAAAGGCTTAGAATTACCAAAAGTACAGTAATCAATGGCATCCACGGTTAAATAAGCCAGGGCATCCTCACCTCCATCTCCATGCAAAATCATGTACATACGTTTTAGACTCAAATCTATTTCGTCACGTTCATGTTCTGCAAAATAGACACGAATCCATAAAGAATCCTCTCCATTTCTATCATAAACAACGATAGAACCAACAAATCTCAATAAATCATCATAAGAAACCGGAATTTTTATATTCCTGTTATATACAGACAAATATTCGTAAAGCTCAGTATTTATAGGGTATGCAGGTTTTTTTTTTGATATCAATTTATCAGCCATGGTCATCTTTTTTATTGATGTTTCAAATTTAGTATATTGCTGTAACAAAAATCAATATTTATCGTCTTATTTTTATACCTAAACAAATCAGCTTTTGGAAACAATTTTAACAATTACCAATTTACACAAAAAATATGGCCCAGTCCATGCCGTAAATAATTTATCCTTTACCATAGAAAAAGGAAATGTTTATGGAATTTTAGGCCCTAACGGAAGTGGGAAATCTACAACTTTAGGAATCATTTTAAATGTAGTAAATCGAACAGCAGGTGAATACCAGTGGTTTGACGGATCCATTTCTACACATGAGGCCTTAAAAAAAGTAGGAGCTATTATTGAGCGCCCTAATTTTTATCCTTACATGACAGCCATCCAAAATTTACAATTGGTTTGCAAAATAAAAGGAATTCCTTTTGATAAGATTGAAGAAAAATTAAAGGTAGTAGATCTCTACGATCGAAGAAATTCTAAATTTAAAACTTTTTCATTAGGGATGAAACAGCGGCTAGCCATTGCTTCTGCCTTATTAAATGATCCCGAAATACTAATTTTAGATGAACCAACAAACGGTTTAGATCCACAAGGAATACACTCTATACGAAAGATAATTCAAGAAATAGCCGCGCAAGGAACCACTATTTTGTTAGCTTCTCACTTATTAGACGAAGTAGAAAAAGTATGCTCTCATGTGGTTATAATTCGTAATGGAATAAAATTATACTCCGGTAGAGTTGATGAAATGACAGCGACTAAAGGATTGTTTGAACTAAAAACAGATCAAGAGCGCGGAGCCCTAGAAAAAGCATTAGAATTACATGAAGGCATAGGAAGTGTTTCTTATGAAAATGAAGTACATGTTGCTAAATTAACCCAAGAAATAAGCGCTTCGGAAATAAACAAATACCTATTTGAACAAGGAGTTACTTTATCTCATTTAGTCAAAAGAAAACCAAGTTTAGAGCAACAATTCCTTACCTTAACCAACAACAAATAATCATGTTACGACTTTTAAATATAGAAATTCACAAACTAAAACACAGTAGGGCTAGTAAGGTTTTAATCATCCTTTATTTTGCTTTACTAACTTCAATTTCGCTAATAGCAGCCATAAAATTTGATATTGGACCAATTCAATTCCATTTAGCTGACATGGGGATTTTTAACTTCCCTTATATTTGGCATTTTAACACGTATACTGCCTCTATTTTTAAATTTTTCCTATTACTAGTCATCGTATCCATGATGGCAAATGAATATAGTAATAAGACTTTAAAACAGAATTTAATTGATGGGTTGAGTAAAAAAGAGTTTATCCTTTCCAAGTTTTATACTGTCATTGCATTAGCAGCACTATCCACTTTATTTGTCTTTTTAGTGTCGTTAGTTCTCGGATATATGTATTCTGACTATACAGAATTTAGCATTGTAACAGATGATATCGAATTTTTATTCGCCTTCTTTATAAAATTAGTAGGATTCTTTTCCTTTGGACTGTTTTTAGGAATCTTAATCAAGCGTTCTGCTTTTGCTGTAGGAGCATTATTGATTTGGGCCTTTATAGAAAATGCCATTTTAAAAGGATTACTTTTTTGGAAGCTAAGAGATCATATGGACGATATCATGCGTATTTTCCCATTAGAAGCCATGAGTAATTTAATTAAAGAACCGGGTAGCCGTTTGGATGCCGTTAAATCCATAGGAAAACAAGTAGGAGAAAATTGGGGAGGAAAAATATCCGTCCAACCTCTCGACCTATTAATAGTCATGATATGGACAGGAATATTTATTTATCTTTCTTATATTTTAGTTAAAAAGAGAGATTTATAAAGCGCTTAACATAAAACTAGAACTATTGTTACGATTAGTTTAAATACCCTTAATTTATTAAGGGTATTTTTTTATATTTGAGGATAATTTTTTAATGAAAAATTCATAACATCTAATCTGTTTCAAAAAGGCAACAAATTAGAATGTTCCATTTGTATACCTAGTAATACAGAAGTAGGACAATTCATAAAATAGAAAATGACACATGAAAAAAATATTTTTCCTCATATATATATTATCAAGTACTATCGTTATGGGCCAAGGAGAAGCCAATCATTGGTTTTTTGGTCAAAACGCACATGTTAATTTCAATAGTTCACCTCCAACCACGGGAACGGGAAGCCTAAATACGAACGAAGGTTGCTCTTCCTTTTCTGATAGTAATGGAAATTTACTTTTTTATTCCGATGGTTCTACCGTTTGGGATAAAAACGATGCTATTATGCCCAACGGAAGTAATTTAAAAGGACATCCTAGTAGTACGCAATCTGCCATTATTGTACCTAAACCAAACGATGCAAACCTCTACTATCTATTTACTGTAGGAGCAAGACTTCAGGAGGGTGGAGAATTCGGTTTTTATTATTACACCATTGATATGAGTACAAACAATGGAAATGGAAGTGTTGTTAATGGCCCCGTAAATTTAGGAGGCACCTACAATCTAGATTGGAGTGAAAAGGTAACCTCTGTAAAAGGGGGCGATTGTAATTCTTTTTGGGTAATCTCTTTAGTTTACGACAAGTTTTATGCCTATAAAGTTGACCCAACCGGTGTAGCAAGTAGTCCCGTTATATCACAAGTTCATTACAATTCTACAAATGTAAGTAGACGAGGATATCTTAAAGTTTCACCTGATGGAAAAAAACTTGCCAGTGCCACTTTCGCTTATAATGGCTATAACGGAGGTCCTCAAAACGGAAAATTACACCTTTTTAATTTTGACAATAATACAGGAATTATAAAAGATGATGCCACTACGTTAATTTCCAATGTTTCCGCAGACGGAGAGCCTTATGGTTTGGAATTTTCACCAAATTCTACGTTCCTATATACATCCACCATGACCACTTCCCTAAACAAATTGTTTCAATTTGATTTAAGTGAACAAGATATTCCAGGATCTAAAACATTGATTAATTCTCAAACAGGTTATAGAGGCGCTTTACAATTAGCTCCTAACGGAAAGATATATGTTACCGTACCTCCAAGTTATACAGAGGGCACCCAGTTTCTAAACATCATTCACAATCCAGAAGAAAAAGGAGCTGCATGTAATTACCAAATAGACGGACTTGATTTATCTCCTAATTATGCCATGCAAGGACTTCCCCCTTTTATCGCCTCTTTACTTTTACCCATTAAAATCACAGAAGTACAAGATACGTCCATCAACTTAAACAACAATACCAAAGAAATTTGTACGGGAGAAAATTTAAATATTACTTCAGAAATCATCACAGGAAACCCTACTTATGAATGGTTTTTTAATGGAAACCCCTATGCTCTAGGAAAAACACTTGACATTCAAAACATTACTCCTTCTGATGCAGGACTTTATGAATTAACAGTAGAAACCATTGATAATTGTGGTTTCAATAAAACCTATAAAGGAAGTGTCACACTCACAGTCAATAACCTTCCTTCAGTAATTAATTCAAACTATGATCAATGTGATTTTGATAACAACTCTTTAGATGGAAAAACGATTTTCAATCTTATATTAAGAAAAGAGGAACTCACAAATAATGATAACAATTTGAGTGTAAAATTCTACGAAAGTCAAATAGATTATGACAATGATAACTTCCTGTCAAATGAATCCAATTACACCAATACAACAGCGTTTTCTCAAACTTTAATTACAAAAATTACTGACAACACCACAAATTGTTATAGCCAAGGAAGTATTATTTTAAACGTATCTCCAACTTCATTAACTACGTATGACGATGTTTATTTTTGTGAAGACGACTTGAATGCTTCTGACCCAATTCTTGTAGAAAGTAAAGGGGCCGGTTTTTCTAGTTTTGATTTTGATGAAAAAATAACTGAAATAAAATCTTTATTTACCCCAATTTCAGTTAAAGTTGATATCTATACATCTTCTGCTGATGCACAAACTCAAACAAATCCTATCACTGGAATTCAAGAAATAGTTTCACATTTGTATTATGCGAGAATAGAAAATGAAATCACCAAATCCTGTGTGGGTGTGGGTACTTTTAATACCGTTTTAAATTATTTACCGGACATTACCTTTAGTCAAAAAGAACAACTACTTTGTGTTAGTAATCCATTAGATGAACCACAAACAAATACAACTTTATTAAGCACACAATTTGGTAAAACAATCGAATATTTTACATGGTACCTCAATGGAGAAGAGATACCTGGCGCCACAAAAAGCAGCTATCCTGCAACTGAAAAAGGGACCTATTTTGTAGAAGCCTATAAATACTATATCAACGACCCTGCTAGTAATTTGGACGATACTTATT
>Ga0209395_1002536_pt1 | contig 23693 bp, 18 predicted proteins | sample GOMGulsemesocosm_3_FD_184635 | JGI IMG/M metagenome (GOLD analysis project Ga0209395, IMG submission 184635) | Methane-oxidizing microbial communities from mesocosms in the Gulf of Mexico - GOM9D Gulf of Mexico (SPAdes) (version 2) | ecosystem: Environmental > Aquatic > Marine > Cold seeps... | reverse complement strand
GGATGATGATTTTGCTTCTGTTATTGCTATGGCTGGCGGATTATTACCTTCAGCTTATCCGAAGTCAACCATAGTTGAACGCTATAATCAGAGTAATTTACGCAGTATTTTAAATATCGATTTGTCTGATAAAAAACAACGCAGTGAAAAAGTACAAGCTGGTGATTATATTAGAATATTGAAAAGCTCTGATCTTTATGAAGAGTCGATCACGTTAATTGGTGCCGTAACTCGACCTGGTAAGTATCAATGGCGATCAAAAATGGCCTTGTTAGACTTATTACCTCGCGCCGACTCTCATTTACTTGCCTATGCCGATTTAAACTACGCGATAATAGTGAGAGAAAAGGACGCTGCAAAAAATATTGAAGTACTACAAGTTAATTTAGCTAATATATTCTCTACTGAAAATTCAAAAGATAACTATATTTTAGAAAAAAATGACAAGGTTATTGTCTTTTCCAGCGCAACCAAATCATCAGACGAACGTTTATTGTTAGATGAATTAGCTTATACTAAAAAAGAATTATTGGCGAAGGAAAGAAGGTTAGCGATAGAAAGTAATAAAACTCGTGAATTTTGGTTGAAGTTCGATCAAACCATTTCTGCTAAAGATGATTCTGATGCGTTAATTGAACAGTCGTTATCACAAATTAGTGGCGGCGATGTAAAAGAGCAACTCAACATTCGTGATGTTGCTTTATTTTCGAGAAAGAGACTGCTCGTTCCCATTATTAACAAATTACGTCGTCAAGCGGGAGCGGGAGAGCCTATACAGCTAATTGAGGTAGATGGTGAAGTTAAGTTCCCTGGAATATATCCTATGGGCAAAAACTCTAGAATCAAAGAGCTTATAGCTGCTGCAGGTGGTGTGAAAGAGTCTGCATATTTGTCTAGAGCGGAACTAACTCGGACTGAATTAAGAGGCATTAGCTCAACCAAAGTATCAAAAAATGTTAAACTTGGTAATGCACTAAAAGGTATTGTTGATGATAATTTACTGGTACAAAGTAAAGACCGTTTAAATGTTCATCGTATTCCATCGTGGAGTGAAAACCATGTCATTGAATTGCGCGGAGAAGTCATGTTTCCGGGTAAATACACTGTTCGTCGTGGTGATAAACTATCAAATATCTTAGAGAAAGCTGGTGGACTAACCACTTTTGCTGATCCGAATGGCTCTGTTTTTTCTCGAGAAAAACTCAAGGCACTTGAACTTCAAAATTTAATCAAGGTAAGTTCAGACTTACGAATTGAAATGGCAACGAAGTCTCTTTCTAGTAACAGTACAGTTACTTCATATGCAGAAGTACAATCGTTGCTGGCTGATCTAACAAAAGTAGAACCAATAGGACGTCTCGTTATCAATTTACCACAAATTATTGCTAAAAATGATTATGATGTATCTATTGAAGGCGGTGATGTTCTTTATATACCAACTCGTAAAAACTCAATTAATGTCATGGGGCAAGTGCAAGTAAATAGTTCACATATGTTTGATTCATCTCAAAGTGTTGAAGATTATATTAAGCAAAGTGGCGGTGTTAAAAAACGTGCTGATCAAGAGCGTATTTATATTATTTCATCGAATGGAAGTATAAGAATGTTAGAAGAGAGTAATTGGTACTCATCAGGTGACAGTTCAAATTTAAGACCTGGAGATTCAATTGTTGTTCCTCTTGATGCAGAGTACATGAATAACTTAACATTGTGGACTTCTGCAACTACCATTATGTATAACACCGCTGTTGCCATTGCTGCGATTAGTGGTATTTAGTATTTGTTTTAAATATGAAAGAATATATATTTCAACTAAATTAGCTCTTAATTATTCGAAACGTTAGGGCTAAAATAAATACATAATATGTTTTAACAATGATTTAAATGCAAAACGCAGAAAAACGCAGAAAAATGCTTAAATATATTAATAGGGATATTTAAGCATTTTGACTTAATAAGATAGATAGAAGGTTGCGACCTAAAGAATTATCGTTAACCTTATCTGTACAATTGAGCTTGTCAGATGATAAATTATCTATTGCCGATAATAATAATATTTCCGTATGTTTAGTGTTCAATATTGTCGAATATGGTAGGGTATATATCGTAAAAATAAAGTAATAGAGCTTCAGGAAGTACAACTTATATACAGTCAATTTGAGTTTGAAAGCATTAAGCATGCATAATAAAGAAGAAATGCTATGGTAGTTCAAGGCTGAAGCTTTATTTAAAAGAGGTGATTTCTATCTCAGTAAGTATGGGCTTGAAATGAAAAATTGAGCCAAGTAGACGTTTTGAGTAGCCGAAATTACAGAGAGACTAAACAGTTTATTGCAATAACTCACCGAAGTCTCGATTGGTTTAACTAAATATCGGCTAAAGTCTATTAAAATGGAATCGGGTAGTAATGCTTACCAAACTTTTGTTGCTTTACAATATATTGGTGTTAAGTCTGAAATTGAATTTATTGAATAGCGAAAAATAATAGGTTTACGTAAATTACTAGTTCATGACTTCCTTAATGTTGATAAATCAATTATTAAAACGATGGTGAAAAATGAACAATATCAAACGGTAGTATTATTTTACGAAAAGGCTGTTGATGCGTAACAACGTGATACCGAAATATCATAAATAATCAGAACCATGGATAAATGTTAGACCTCACACCTACAAATAAAAATACAGGCACAGTGATGATTCAGCATGAAGATTAGTCATTACTGATAGTGCCTAGCTCTCCGTCATCCTGAACTAGTTTCAGGAACACGCAGTTAAGAGAAGAAACACTGATACAGAAATAAATTCAGCATGACTGTAATAATTTTATATCGGCCAATAAAGGAGCGAACAATACAGACAAAACGTCACGGGGGACTTGCCTATATAGATGTAGTACTCAGTTTTACTCAATAATCATGAAACTGTGTGTTAGGTCCAAGTATTTACAGATTCAAAGCAAGAACATATTAAATAATCTGAACATCGGAATGCAAAATACAACTCAGAAAACACAAATAATCTAAGATATAAACTGGAAAAGAATAAAAGGACAACTACAATACCAACAATGTAAATAAAATGTTAAAAGGGTTTTTAAGTGAATACAATAGTCTATGTTTATATTCTACAGTCTATGGACGGAACCTACCATACTGGTTGCTGTGACGAACTAGCACTTGTTCTAGCTAAATATAATAAATATAAAAAACTACTCGTTGGAATTAATGCAAATTTACCTGTTAAATTAGTACACCAACAAAAATTTAGAACAGAACAAGAAGCAAAGGCAATAGAAACAGAAATGAGACGGTGGAATAAACGACAAAAACAATCCCTAATTAATAATGATTGGCTAGAAATATCTAAATTAGCTAAAAAGTTTAACTAATAAAACAGTATTAATACAATATTAATACATTAGCCAGTATAGTCTGCATCGTCAAACTCAACTTGCCTAAACTGATGTGGGAACTTAGGTTCATTCAGAAGGCATATATCTGTGTTTCAAGATCTCTAAAGCAAACATTAGTACAATAATTAAGTAAATTAAGAAATTAGGTATAGAAGTAAAAAACTATTATTGCAGAGCCACCTAAAACTAAAGTAAGAGAAAATTATACCATAGGGCATTTATGTTACGACTAGAAGAGCATTGCTCTTTACACATAGCATTAGAAAGCAGTATAATCCGACGAAGTTCTCGTAGGGATAAACCTTACCGCAATTAAATACCTATAATGGAATATGTGCCAGTGCCAAAAACTGCAAATCAATCAACTCAAAGTAGTGAAGAACTGACAGGTACTACTTTTTCTCCAGAAGCATCATTAATTTCTCAGCAACTATCGCAACAGTTTGCTTCAAAACATAATTCAGATGGTGAAATAGATCTTGCTGAATTGTGGAATGCTATTTGGTTAGGGAAATTGACTATCATTGCTATTTCTTTCATATTTGCAATAACTTCGATAGCATTCGCCATTTCTAAGCCAGATATATATAAAGCTTCAATATTGCTATCTCCTGCATCAAGTGAAGGTTCAGGAGGCATCGGGGGGATTGCTGGGCAATTAGGTGGATTAGCTAGCCTTGCCGGTGTTAGTCTTGGTGGTGGTACTGACAAAACAGCTATTACGCTAGAAATTATGAAATCACGAGCATTTCTTGAAACATTTATTTTGAAGCATGAATTGTTAGTACCATTAATAGCAGCTGAAAATTGGGATAGACATAATGAGCGACTTGTTCTCGATAACGATATTTATCATGAAAGCAGTAGTGAATGGATAAGAGAAGTATCCTACCCCAAAACAACTAACCCATCTCTCTGGGAAGGATACCAAGAGCTGCTCAAATTGATATCTTTTTCTCAAGATCAAACTACCTCACTAGTAACTATTGACATAGAGTTTTATTCACCAAAAATAGCAAAACAATGGTTGATTTGGTTGGTTTCTGATGTGAATGATTTTATGCGTGAACAAGATGAAAAAGAAGCAGAAGCATCAATAAATTACTTAACCAATCAACTTGAAAAAACAGAGATAAGTGCCATGGAAACAGTGTTTTATCAATTAATTGAAGAACAAACGAAAAATATGATGCTGACCAAGGTTTCACCTGAATACGTTCTTAAAACAATTGACCCTGCGCAAGTCCCAGAAATAAAAGCAGGGCCTAAGCGTGCATTAATTGTAGTATTAGGCACAATGTTAGGTGGCATGCTTGCAGTGGTATTAGTACTTATTAGATATTTTAATAATAAAAACTGTTAATAAGACCTGTAAATGAATAAAAAAGTGAAGTCTAACCTGGGATACCTATATTAGCGGGTGCTCATTTAAATACTCTACGATATTATAATTATGTGTTTTAGACTTGGAGCCTATTGGAATGAATATACAATAGCACTTAGATGCATGAATTTAAAAAACAAGGGTTGGTTAAATTCAAAAAATGCGCAAATTTTGATGTGGAATTATTCAACGTTAACGAATTGAAATTAATTAAAAATAGGTGAATTTGGAAATGCTATCACTGATTGGTCGCGAAAAAGAGTTGTTTACAAAAGATATCACTAAGCATGAAACAGATTTGAAAGAAATAATTTCAGATTCCTCATTTTTAGTATTAGGCGGAGCAGGTTCGATCGGACAAGCTGTAACCAAAGAAATTTTCAAACGTAACCCAAAAAAACTGCATGTTGTAGATATCAGTGAAAACAATATGGTTGAGCTGGTTCGTGATGTTAGAAGTTCATTTGGTTATATTAATGGTGACTTTCAAACTTTTGCTTTAGATATTGGTTCAATCGAATACGATGCTTTCATCAAAACCGATGGCAAGTATGATTATGTACTTAATCTATCTGCATTAAAACATGTTCGTAGTGAAAAAGATCCGTATACCTTAATGCGCATGATCGATGTTAACATATTTAACACTGAAAAAACGATGAAGCAGGCAGCTGAAAATGGAAGTAAGAAATACTTCTGTGTTTCAACAGATAAAGCAGCTAACCCAGTTAATATGATGGGAGCTTCGAAGCGTATTATGGAAATGTTCTTAATGCGTCGCAGTGCAGATATTGCTATATCAACGGCTCGCTTTGCTAACGTTGCTTTTTCAGATGGTTCGTTACTTCATGGTTTTAATCAACGTATTCAAAAACGTCAACCCATTGTTGCTCCTAAAGATATCAAACGTTACTTTGTTACTCCTCAAGAGTCTGGTGAGCTTTGCTTAATGTCATGTATATTTGGTGAGAATAGAGATATATTTTTCCCTAAATTAAGTGAATCACTTCATCTAATTACTTTTGCAGATATTGCAGTTAAATACCTTAAGAATATGGGTTATAAACCTTACCTTTGTAAAACTGAAGATGAAGCAAGAGAATTAGCTAATAAATTACCCCAAGAAGGTAAATGGCCGTGTTTGTTCACTGATAGTGATACAACGGGAGAAAAAGATTTTGAAGAGTTTTTTACAGATAATGAAACACTTGATATGGACCTTTTTGAAAACTTAGGTGTGATCAAGAATGAAGCTTTATTTGTTCCTGAATTAGTCAATGAATTTGAACAAGCCATTGCTAAGCTAAAGCAAGAACGTGCTTGGACCAAAGATGAAATTGTTAAACTATTTTGTAAAATGCTTCCCGCTTTTGGACATAAAGAAACAGGTAAATACCTCGATAGTAAAATGTGATAAATACAAAAATACTTAAGAAATACTATGCATAAAAAATTAATTAACTTTGTTCAAGAAATTTATCAAACAAAAGAGTATATTCCGCTTCATGCTCCAACGTTCGGCGGTAATGAAAAAAAGTATGTAAATAATACGCTTGATAGCACTTTTGTTTCTAGTGTCGGTAAATACGTCGACCAATTTGAACAACAAATAGAAGCCTATACAGGAACAGCCAAAGCGATAGCAACAGTTAATGGCACTGCTGCTTTGCATACTGCCCTATATATGGTGGGTGTAAAGGCAGGTGATTTGGTTATTACTCAGGCATTAACGTTTGTTGCCACCTGCAATGCTTTATATCATATGGGGGCAGAGCCTGTATTTGTAGATGTATCGAGGAAAAGCTTAGGTTTATGCCCTGAGGCGTTAAGGTGTTACCTCGAAGATAATGCTTTTATTAATAATGATGGTTTCAGCCAGCATAAGGCAAGCCAACAAGTCTTTCGTGCTGTAGTGCCTATGCACACTTTTGGTCATCCTGTAGAGCTAGATGAACTTATGGCTGTTTGTGCTAAGTGGAATATTGCTTTAGTGGAAGATGCCGCGGAAAGTTTGGGGTCTTTTTACAAAGGACAGCATACTGGAACCTTTGGTTCTTTTAGTGCTGTTAGTTTTAATGGCAATAAAGTGATTACCACTGGTGGTGGTGGCATGGTTTTATGTAAAAATTATGACGAAGGCATGCATACTAAGCATATAACTACAACGGCTAAAGTTCCTCATCCTTATGAGTTCTTTCACGATGAACCAGGATTTAATTACCGCTTACCTAATTTAAATGCTGCGCTTGGTTGTGCGCAAATGGAAGTATTACCTAACTTTTTAAAGCAAAAAAGAGCGTTAGCGCTGCAATATAAGGCTTTATGTAAAGACTCTGACTTCAAATTTATTGAAGAACCAGAATATGCTCAATCCAATTATTGGTTAAATGCAATAATTTGCCCTGATGTGGCTAGCCGTGAAACTTTAATTAAAGAAACAAATGCCAATGGTGTTATGACACGTCCTGTCTGGAAATTGATGCACCGATTGCCGATGTTTGAAAATGCTAAACGTGGTAATTTATCTGTATCAGAATGGATAGAGACTTGTTTAGTAAATATACCGAGCTCGCCTGTAAATAATGGATGATAAGATGAAAAAAATAGCCGTCTTTACAGGAACTCGTGCTGAATATGGCCTGCTATATTGGCTGATAAAAGATATTCAATCTGACAGCGAGCTTGAACTGCAGCTCTTAGTATCTGGTACACACTTATCGCCAGAGTTTGGCAATACTTATAGTCAAATCGAAGAAGACGGTTTTGTCATAGATGAAAAAATAGAAATATTATTATCTTCTGATACAGCGGTAGGTGTTGCCAAAAGCATGGGATTAGGTGTTTTGGGTTTCACTGATGCATTAAACCGCCTTCAGCCTGACGCTTTAGTTATTTTAGGCGATAGATTTGAAGCGCTAGCAGTTGCGCAAACAGCGATGATATTACGTATCCCTGTTGTTCATTTACATGGTGGTGAAATTACTGAAGGTGCTTATGACGATGCAATTCGTCATGCAATAACTAAATTAAGTTACATTCATTGTACATCCACAGATGAATCCCGAAATAGAGTTATTCAATTAGGTGAAACACCATCAAGAGTTAAAAATGTAGGGGCAATAGGTCTTGACCATCTCTCACGTAGTCATTTCATGATAGTTTCCGAATTATCTAAATCACTATCTTTTCAATTGACTAAACCATTTTTATTAGTAACTTATCACCCTGTAACTTTAGCTGATGAAGAACCTGTAATTTCTTTTCAAGCATTACTTGACAGCTTGGATGAGTTCCCTGAGTACCAGGTTATTATTACTTACCCAAATGCGGATGATGGTGGGAGGAGTATAATACCTCTACTTGAGAATTACGCTAAAACTAATCCAAACAGGGTATTAGCAATTCCATCGCTAGGCCAAACAAGATACCTCAGTGCAGTTAAACACGCATCGGCTGTAGTTGGAAATTCATCAAGCGGCATTATCGAAGTACCGTCTTTTGATGTCGCAACGATTAATATAGGTGTGCGTCAAAAAGGAAGGTTATCTGCGAAAAGCGTAATTCATTGTAAACCTACTAAAAAAGATATTATTGATGCTCTAAATGTTGGGATTAATCAATCATACAAAATCAATGATGAAGTCATTTTTAACCCTTATGGGCAAGGTGATGCAGCAGGTCAGATAATTACATTACTCAAAGAACTAAAAGGAAGTACATTTAAGTCATTTTATGATTTAAATGTGGAAAAATAATATGACACTAATTATTGCTGAAGCGGGTGTAAATCATAACGGTAGCGAAAAGCTTGCCTTTGAATTAGTTGATGCCGCATATAGAGCCGGTGCAGATATTATTAAATTTCAAACATTTAAAGCGGCTAAGTTAGTAACTGCCAGTGCAGAACAAGCTGATTATCAAATTACGAACACTAAAAGGAAAGAATCTCAGCTTGCTATGCTTAGTCGTTTAGAATTAAGTTTTGAATTCCACCTGGAATTAGTTGAATACTGTAAAAAGATAGGAATTGAATTTTTATCAACTGCCTTTGATTCTGAAAGTCTAAATTTTTTGGTGAATGATTTGAAGTTGAAAACTTTAAAAATTCCCTCTGGTGACTTGACCAATGCCCCCTTAGTGCTTGAGCATGCGCGAACAGGTTGTGATTTAATTGTTTCTACAGGAATGGCTACATTGTCTGAAATCGAAACTGCATTGGGGGTGATAGCCTTTGGTTTTGTGGCAAGTGAGACAGAGAAACCAAGCATACATGCTTTTGAAAAAGCATATTACTCCGAACACGGACAAGAATTGCTTAAAGAAAAAATCACAATTTTACACTGTACAACAGAATATCCAGCGCCTTTGCAAGACATAAACCTTAAAGCTATGGATACTATCGCCAATGCATTCAAATTGCCTGTAGGATATTCTGATCACAGTGCTGGAATCAATATTCCTATCGCTGCTGTTGCTCGTGAAGCGACCGTTATAGAAAAACACTTTACCTTAGATCACAATATGGAAGGTCCAGATCATAAAGCGTCACTTGAGCCTGAACAATTAAAAGCTATGATCGAGGGTATCCGTAATATTGAGTTAGCACTAGGTGATGGGCTAAAAGGCCCAAGACCCTCAGAGGTGAAAAATAAAACTGTAGCCAGAAAAAGCCTCGTGGCAGACCAAATGATTAAACAAGGGAGTGTTTTTAGTAAAGAAAATTTAACTACCAAACGTCCTGGTTCAGGGCAAAACCCTATTAACTACTGGCGTCTACTTGGAAGTGAATCAAAAAAAGATTATCAGATAGGTGAGTTAATTAATGAATGAAGGTGTTTTATTAATTGGTGCAGGTGGACATGCATCAGTATTATTAGACATGCTTATTGAGCAAAATGTCAATATACTTGGTTATGTTTCACCTTCACCTGCAAGTAATCAAACTTTATTTTCGCAATACCGTTGGTACCAAAAAGATGAGGAGGTTCTACTGTTTGATAAGTCTTTGATAAAATTGGTTAATGGTATTGGTTCTGTGCCAGGGAATACATTTAGAGCTGATTTTTATTATAAATATAAAAAGCTAGGTTATAGCTTTGCTACGCTTATTTCTAGAGATGCAAATGTGTCCAGATATGCTTACCTAGAAGAAGGCGTACAAATATTAAGTGGCGCTATTATACAAACAGGCTCGAATATTGGTTCTAACAGTATAATTAATACTGGTTCAATAGTTGATCATGATTGTATTATAGGAACTAATAATCATGTTGCTCCAGGAGTGACAATTAGTGGACAAGTAACCTCGAAAACTAATGTTCATTTTGGAACTGGCTCCTCAGTTATTCAATTAATTAAAATTAATGAAAATGTTGTTGTCGGCTCAGGAGCAACCATCACAAAAGATATAGACAAAAATACGGTCTGTTATCCGGCACGTATTTTCAAAAAGGTTATAGAATCATATGAGTCATAATTGGAAAAATATATTAGTTACTTCCGGAAGTAATATACAAGAGGTGTTAAAAGTTATTGATAGTGAAGCTCTTCAGCTAGCATTAGTCGTTGATACTGACAACCGCCTCTTAGGAACTGTAACAGACGGTGATATACGTAGAGCAATAATTAATCATGTTCCTTTGTCTGCTCCTATTTCCGAAATTATGTTCACGAAACCGACGGTAGTTGATATTAGCACTTCTAGAACTAAAGTCTTAGAACTGATGAATGTTAATCACGTTCATTCTATTCCTATTCTACATGATGGTATAGTCGTAGGTCTGGAGACTATTCATAACGCTACTCAAAAAAACAAATACGATAACCCTGTATTTTTAATGGCCGGTGGTTTCGGTACAAGATTAAAACCACTAACAGATACATGTCCTAAACCATTATTGAAAATAGGTGATAAACCTATATTAGAAACAGTACTTTTAACATTTATAAAAGCAGGGTTTCATAAATTTTATATCTCAACCCATTACTTACCTGAAATGATCAAAGAGTATTTTGGAAATGGTAAAAAATGGGGAGTAAAAATAGATTATATACATGAAAATACCCCCCTTGGAACCGGTGGAGCTTTAGGGTTATTGCCCAAAAACTTACCTAAATTACCAGTTATAATGATGAATGGAGATGTCCTCACAAAGGTGAATTTAGAAGCTTTATTGGCATTTCATAATGAAAATAATGCTAGTGCCACTATGTGTGTTCGAGAATATGAGTATCAAGTGCCATTTGGTGTAATTGAAAGTGAGGGAAGCAAAATAATAAGTATGGTTGAAAAACCTATACAACAATTTCATGTTAATGCAGGCATATATGTTGTCGGCAGGGATGTCGTGGATAGTGTAAAAGAAAATGAACTTGTTGATATGCCAACGTTACTCGAAAGGTTTCTTGATAAGCAGGTATTAAAATATCCATTTTATGAGTACTGGTTAGATATAGGACGTATGGACGATTTCAATCGTGCTCAAACTGACTATAAAACGTTAGGTTTTTAATTGATGATAAATGATAAAAAAGTACTTGCTATAATTCCTGCCAGGGGAGGAAGTAAAAGGCTGCCAGGTAAGAATATTTTACCCTTAGCGGATATACCATTAATTGGTTGGACTATAAATGCGGCAATAAATTGCAGTTCAATTGACAAAGTGATTGTTTCAACAGACTGCCAGGAAATAGCCGATGTTTCCAAATCTTTTGGAGCAGATGTGCCTTTTGTCAGGCCTAAAGATCTATCTAATGATTTTGCCTCTTCAATTGCTGTAGTATTACATTCAATCGACTTTATAGTAAATTCAGGCTGGAAGCCAGATTTGATTGTCTTATTGCAACCCACATCACCATTGAGAACTTCTTTCGATATTGATAATGCTTTTGGATTGTATAATGATAAAAACGCTGATTCTATTGTTTCAGTTTGTGAATCTGAACACTCGCCAATTTGGGCAAATGTACTCCCAGAAAACATGTTGATGAGTAATTTTTTACCGAAAGAACATTTAAACAGGCGGAGTCAAGATCTACCTACGTATTATCGTCTTAACGGTGCTATTTATATAGCGAACGTATTAGAATTAATTAAATATAAATCTTTTATAATGCCAGATAATACATACGCATATATTATGGATAAAGAACACTCAGTAGATATTGATACTTATTTAGATTTTAAGTTAGCAGAGTTTATTCTAAGTTAACTTGTGTAACGTGTACCTTTCAACTAAAGATTTAGAATATGTTTATCATTAAAAAATTATTACAACGGTCTGAAAAAAATGATTTTTCTATTATCATTTTACAAAGTATTATGACTATGTTTGTTCGGGTTTTCGGTGCAACTTCTGGTTTCTTTTTAAATATAGTCATTGCTCAGATTCTTATTCCACGTTATGCGGGGGAATTTTTTATTCTATTGAGTATGATAACTGCACTTGGCCAGATATCTACCCTTGGCTTAGGTAATTTGATATTAAAGGAAATGGGTAATGCTAAGGGACGTTTAGATTATAAGCGTTTGAATGATGTGTTTTCTAATACGATTTATGTTATTATTAGTGTAAGTCTGATGGTTTTACTATGTTTATATTTTTCAGCAAGTTTTGTTGCTAGTATATTCTTTGAACCAGGTTTTAATGAGTATCTTATAGAATTAATTGCGTTAGGAATACCATCCGTAGCTATAGTATCAATCTTTATGTCATCCTTTCAAGCTGTAGGTAAACCAATTATCGGATTGGTAATTCAGTCCGTAATACAGCCGCTTGTCTTTTGCACTTTTTGTTTGTTATTTGTAGAAGACATAAATCATGCCGTGTACTTTTATCTTATCAGCATGCTTTTAATTTTGCCTTTTGGATTTGTATTTTGGAAGCTTTTGGGGTTCACTAAGTTTTCGAAATTTAGCTATGAAAATATTTATCAATTTAAGAAAGATGGTGTAAGTTTCTTTTTTATCATTGTTATAGGTATGTTAATAAGTCAATCCCCTATACTAATAAGTGCAGCCCTTGTTGGTTCGGATGAAGTTGCATATATTTCTGTCGCACTCCGGATTGCCGGTCTAACCAGTTTTGTTCTTGTTGCTTGTAACATGGTTCTAGCTCCACATTTCTCGTATCTTTACAGTAAGGGGGATATTAAAAAAGTGGGGGATTATGCAAAAAAAGGAACTGCTTTTATGTTATTACTTTCAAGTCCCTTACTGGTTTTTATGCTTTTTTTTCCAGAGGTTGTGCTTTCCCTATTTGGAAAGGAGTATATCAATGCTAGTTTTTACCTTCAAGTCTTTGCATGTGGCCAGTTTATAAATGTAGCTACTGGTGCAGTCGGAAATATATTGATGATGACAGGATATCAGCGTGATTTTAATCATATGCAGTTGCTAAATTTGCTGGTTTTTAGTTCAATTATTACTATTAGTGTGTTTTTTAATGTATCGCCAGAAATTATTGTGCTCTCGATTTTTTCTGGCGTAGTTGCCCAAAATCTTGGTGCATACTTTTTAGTAAAAAAGCGTTTAGGTTTTACTACTTTTCCAAACTTTAAACTTAATAATACTTAGATAGGTTTTATAATGCCATTGTTCAAAAATGAAAGCGGAAAATATGTATTATATATCCATATTCCAAAAGCTGGTGGTACATCTGTTAAATCTTTAATCAAGCAAAAAACTGAATTTATTGGAACGAGCTCAACAAGCCTTGATTTTCCTGTAACTCCTCAGCATTTTCATCGAGATTTACTGACTCAGGTTGGATATGACACTATCGCTGAAAGCTCATTTACTATTGTACGAGAACCATTAGAGCGTTTGATTAGTGAGTATAAATACAGGAAAAAGAATAGTAAACTAATTCGCCTTTTTTTAGACTTTGATTCTTTTGTCTGTTTTATTCTTATGCAGTATAAGAAAAATAGTTATGTATTAGACAACCATATTCGCCCCCAAACTGAATTTTTTTTCGTAGATACAAATGTGTTTAAGTTAGAAGATGGGCTGCCAAATATATTGAGTTTAATTTCTAGTGCCCATGATATGAATACCATAGATACAATCAGGCATGAAAATAGGAGTAAAGATGAACAAGTATGCATGAATATGGTTACGTTTAATAAAATACTACATTTTTATGCTGATGATTATAAAAAATTGTGTTACGAAAAACCATTGAGGGATAAATACAAATCAAAAGGTAGGCTAGTTAATACTTATATTTATGTAAAGTGCTGTATGTTAAGTTTTGTATATACAGTTTTTCGAAAGGTAAGAAAATAAATTATTTATAGATTTTTCAATTAAAGGGTGTGTTTTGGAAATTATCTCTCCACTAATCTCAGTTATAATGGTGTTAAGCTTTTTATTTGATATTATTTTCTTTAGAAATACTTCATTAGGTTTTGCTTTAATTGCTAACCCATATGTATCCGGAATTATAATGTACTTTTCTTTATTTAGAGAGTATGTGTTCCGAAAAAGTATTAAGTTAAAATTTAATGTGAGATTTCTATGTGTTTTTTTTACTTCTATTATTCTCGTAATTATAGGTTATTTTAGTAAACATCTTGATTTGCGAACTGTAACGCAGTTATCACAGTTTTTCTTAATATTTGCTTCAATATGCTTTGTTGTTTTTTCCAATAAAAATTTTATATGTGAACCTAATAAAAAAATCATCAGTCTCATGTTCTCAACTATGCTAATTTGCTTAATTAAATTTAGCTCTGTGTTTATCGGCATTTCCAATTTTAATATGAATGGTCAAAATGAAGATTCATTTTTAATTGTAATAATTGGCTGCATATGTGGCTTTTTATATTATAGAAAAATAACTTTTAGTGCTGTTTTATACTTTTTAATAATTACATTGGCCCTTTTCTTTTATGCGTCAAGGGCTGCACAGGCAATGGCTTTTGTGTCTTGTATTGCGTATTTTGTTGCGGTATTTACGAAGTTTAATATTAATAAAATGATTTTTTGGTTTGTTGCTTTTTTGATTGTTTTATTGATGTTCCTGTTCACGATTGATGGCGTTCAGGTTTATGTCGCAGCGAACACCGATATGGAGCGGAACCATTCGAATATAGAACGTATGGCAATGTACATTTATACATATGATTTTTTATTATCATCATTTGAAAGTTATGGTCTTGGGAATGTTGGCCTAGCAATGAATGATATGAGAACAGCTGGTGTCATTAGTGGTGAGTATCCACACCCACATTCTTCTTATTTAAGGTTCAGTTTAGAGTTTGGATTTATCGGATTAATTGGTATTTGTTTACTTTATTTTATGTTGTTAATAAAATCTGTAAAAATGTATACCTTTGCACCGCGAGAGGGAATTATTTTTATTATAGCAATAGTAAACCTGATTGTTTTTTCATTCGTTGGAAGTATATTTTTTTCTTTTTATAGAGCCTCTGCGGTTATCTTAAGTTTATCTTTGATATTGTCAGTATATAAGAATAATAGGATGCCATGTATATAAAAGGAGTTGGGTAATGGAATGGTATAAAATTTTAATTTATTATAAATAGGCAAGCATGAAAATACTACATTTAAGAAGCGAGTATCTCGATAATGGTCCAGGTACACAACCTTTGAAGATAGCAAAAGAGTTTAGGTTAAGAGGGCATAACTCATTTTTTGCCGGTGCGAAGGGAACTATGGATGAAACAATTAAAAGTGAAGGGTATGATTTTTATGAAATTGAGGAATTAAGTCTAAATAAACGAAACCCTTTATCGTTTATTATCTCAATTTTAAAAATAAGAAAGTTGATAATACTTAATAGTGTAGATGTGATTCATTCGCATAATGCAGCTTGTTCATTTGTAGGGTATTTTGCAAGTCGATTGATAGGGCGTAAAGTTAACATAGTTCGAAGTGTTAGGGGGATTGAATTAAGGCCAACACACCAATATCGTAATCTGTTGTATCGTTTTTACCCCGCCAAATTAATTGCCGTTTGTGAGTTTGCTAAAGAAGCATTACTAAAAATTGGTGTGAATGAGCGCAATATTATCGTTTCTTATAATGGGGCTGATTTGCAACGATTTAATAAGGACAAGCTTTCATATACTGCTGTTCGAAATAAATACCAAGTACTAGCTGATGAAATATTAATAGGTCATGTTGGTGCCTTTTCTGGTTGGAAGGGACAAGAAATTCTAGTACAGTCACTGAAACAGTTAGAAGGGCTAACTGATAAGGTAGTAAAAGTTATGTTTGTTGGTGATGGCAAATCATTCAATGAAGTAAAGGAGCTAGCCAAAAAAATTAAGCTGGATTCAAAAGTAACTTTTGTTGGTCGAACATTTGACGCAGAACAGTATCACATGGCATTTGATATCTATTGTCAACCGTCGACGCAAGGAGAGTTGTTTCCTAATTCTATCGTTGAGGCTTTAGCTTTGTCCAAACCTTGGGTTGGCACTAATATTAGCGGTTTACCTGAATTAACGAATAATGGTAAAGCCGGAACTGTTGTTCCAGCCAGTGATGTTAATGCATTATCTCAGGCACTCTTACCTCTTATTAATGATGAAGTGTTAAGGTCAACTACTGGGAATAATGGATATGAATTTGTTTTAGAAAAGCTAACGATAGCAAAAGTATGTGATCGTATTTATGAAGGTTATAGAAGTTAGTATGAACAATAAACTTAAGTGTAACTTATTTATGGTGTTATATATTACTCATGTTTAACTATTTATTTATTACTAATAAACCCGATATCGCTGCATTTGTTGAGTCTTGTGGTGTTAGTCGAATCTTTATTGACTTAGAAAGACTTGGAAAAACTGAAAGGCAAGGTCATCTCGATACTGTGATTAGTCAACATGATGTTTCTGATATTTTAAAAGTAAAGACTGTTTTAAAGTCAGCAGATTTGTTGGTCCGGTTGAATCCTATAAATAAAAACTCTCTAATTGAAGTTGAGTCTGCTATCTCTGCAGGCGCTGATATACTCATGTTACCCATGTTTAATACTTTAGATGAAGTAATTGAGTTTGGTTCATATATTAACAAACGAGTTAAATTTATACCCCTTATTGAAACTATTTCAGCAGCTAAAATAATCAATGATGTTGATCAGCTTGAATGTGTGGATGAAATACATATTGGGCTTAACGACCTTCACCTTGAATTAGATTATTCATTTATGTTTGAGTTGATCTCTAATGGTTATGTTGAAAATATGGTTAAGAGTTTGTCAAAACCTTATGGTATAGGTGGTATTGCAAGAGTTGGAGACGGTATTGTTGCAGGGGAAATGGTCATGGCACAGCACGTTAGGTTAAATTCTAGTGCTGTTATCTTATCAAGAGCATTTCACTTAAGATGCCAAACATTATCAGAGTTAGTTGAAAATATTGATTTGAAAAGTGAAATTAACAAACTTGAGTCTATACGAAAAGAGTCTTCAGAGCTATCTGTGAATGAACAGGAAAAACAATATATGAGTTTTATTGAAAAAGTTAATGAAGTTGTGAGAATAACTAAATGAAAAGAGTTTTTGATCTAGTATTCTCCTTCTTTGCTTTAATTATATTTTTACCTTTGATGATTATTATTGCTGTTTTTATAAAAATTGATGGCGGTCCAATTATTTATAGGCAAGTACGAGTCGGTATTAATGGAGCTGAATTCGGTATATTCAAATTCAGAAGTATGGTTGTTAATGCAGATAAGTTGGGAGGGTATTCGACTAATCCCGGTGATAAAAGAATAACATCAGTAGGATCTTTTATCCGAAAAACCAGCATTGATGAATTACCACAGTTACTTAATGTCTTATTAGGTCATATGAGTATTATTGGACCCAGACCAAATGTTCCTGCTCAATTTCATGAGTATACTCAAGAGCAATGGGATAAGAGAAATAGTGTTCTGCCTGGAATTACTGGGATTGCTCAATCAAGAAATAGGTCAAATGCCACTTGGCAGCAAAGGTATGATATGGATATTGAGTATGTTGATAACAGTAGTTTTTTATTAGATATTAAGATCATTATAAATACATTCAAACAAGTTGTTTTTAAGGGTGGGTACTAATTCATGTGCGGTATTTTTGGTTATTTTGATCAGCAAGGTAAAGGGATTTTAGTAGAAGATCTAGAAGGGATGGGTGGCATAATCCATCACAGAGGTCCTGATGGGCAAGGAGTCTATAGCGATTTTGATTTAGCTGTTGGCCTTGGCAATCAGCGATTAGCTATTCTAGATATTGAACATGGCGATCAACCATTTTGTTCTGATGATGGAAATATTATCGTAGTTCAAAATGGTGAAATTTTTAACCATGTTGAATTAGCACAAGAGTTGCTTAATTCGGGCTTTCCTTGTAAAACTCACTGCGATACTGAAGTTATATTAAGGCTTTACGAAAAAGAGGGTATTGAAGGGATAAAACAACTAAATGGTATGTTTGCCATTGCTATTTTTGATAAGAAACTTGATTCGGTATTTTTGATTAGAGACAGGGTCGGCGAAAAGCCTTTTCATTACACTTGTGAAAAGGGACGTTTAATTTTTGCTTCTGAAATAAAATCTATATTATCTTTAGTAAAAGCGAAGATCAATTTTCAAGCATTAAATCAATTTTTGTCCTTCAATTATGTTCCTATGCCAGAGACCTTATTTGAAGGAATTAAGCATGTTAAACCAGGGCATTATATTAAAATAACTAGAGATGATATTACTGAGATAAAATGGTGGGATTTATCCTCTGTCCAAACAATTGAAAATAAAACTGAAAGTGAATGGATTGAGGAGTTCAATGATATTCTAGAAGATGCCGTTAGAATACGGCTTAGGGCTGATGTACCATTTGGTGCCTTTCTTTCTGGTGGTGTCGACTCAAGCAGTGTTGTTGGACTGATGGCAAAGCATATGAATAGGCCTGTTAAAACTTATTGTATTGGCTTTGATGATCCTAAATATGATGAATCACCTTTTGCCCAAGAAGCCGCTGATAGGTTTGATTCAGAGCATAAACTTGAAATTGTTCAGCCCAATCTATTATCTTTATGGCCTATGGCAACTTATCATTGTGATCAACCTCATGGCGATGTTTCTTTTTTACCTACTTATCGTGTGGCAAAACTAGCTTCTTCGGAGGTCAAAATGGTATTAACTGGAGATGGAGCAGATGAACTCTTTGCAGGATATGATAAGCATAAAGACTTCTTTTCCAATGTGCAGAGCTTTACTTGTACTGAATCAGATTTTGAATTGTCATACGCAAAAAATATTGAATTATTCAGCCGCGAAAATTTAGAACAATTATTATCCGATGAAGTGAAGAATAAACAGAAAGTTGAAGATTCCCATTTAGTTAAAGTCAAAGAAGTTTTAAATGATGTACCTCAAATGGATCGAATTAACAAAGCGCTGTATTTAGATACTCAATTATTATTATCTGGTAATAACCTGGTTAAACCAGACCGAATGGGAATGGCAGTATCAATTGAAAATAGAGCCCCTTTTCTTGATTATCGAATGATTGAACTAGCCTTTTCTATGCCTGGTAAATTAAAGCTAAAGCATGGTGAAACCAAATATATTTATAAAAAAGCTGTGGCACCTTTAATAGGTGAACAACTTGCTTACAGAAAAAAACAAATGTTTACTGTCCCCGTTGGTGATTGGTTCAAAACGAGTTTAAGTGAATTATGTGGTGATTTGTTATTAAGTCAACGTTCCCAAGCACGGGGCCTATTTAATTATAATTTTGTAAAAGCACTATATGATGACCATTGCAATAATGTGAAAAATAATACTCGAGAAATTAGGGCGTTAATGGCATTTGAATACTGGTGTAGGGAATTCATCGACTAGTATGAAAAAATTATTAATGGTTTGTTATGGTGGCGGACATGTAAAAATTATTGCACCTTTGTATCAGAGATTGAAAGATAGCTACACAATTACTATCCTTGCACTGACTGTAGCAGGGGACTATTTAGATAAGTTAAACATTCCTTATGTAAGGCTGTCGAATTTTGATGAGTTATTAACCTGTGAGGTTCTAGCATTAGGAAAACAGTTAACTGATAAGTTCCCTAGTTCGTCGATTGTACCTTTGATTGAAACTATTGCCTATCATGGTTTATCTTTTCGTGATTTAATCAAAAGCGAAGGTTCTTTAAACTTAGCACAACAAAAATATGAGGATATAGGACGAGCAGCCTTTTTGCCCGTTTTTACTATGGGTGAAATAGTAAATATTATCAAACCTGATATTGTTATTGCAACAAATTCTCCTCGGGCCGAACGCGCAGCCTTAATTGCAGCAAATAAGGCTGGAATTCGTTCTATTTTTATTAATGATAACGTTTGGATAGAAGGTGGAGCTTACCAAATTGCTAAATTAGGGTGTATCGATTTAATGTGTGTATTGTCGGTAGAGGTTAAGCGTCAACTTATTGAACGGACCGACTTTGATGGTGATAAAATAGTTGTTACGGGGACACCAGTTTTTGATAATTTGAAATCATTAAAAACACTAAAACAAACAGGCAATACACAAAAAACAATATTACTTGCTGACTGTGAATTACCCGGTGAATCTCCCATGTACCCAGGAGTTACTGCTGATCCTTTTTTCGGAAATAAAATACGTAGTGAGCTGAATAGACTTGCATTTAAGAACTGTTGGAAAGTTATATTTCGCCCGCATCCAACGCAACAATACAATTATTCATTATATCCAAACATCATAGAGTCATATAAAAGTGAAAACCTCCACAACTTACTCACAACGGTTGATGTCGTAATTACCGCTATAAGCACCGTAGGTCTAGAGGGGAAGGCTCTGGGTACAGGTCTTGTTTCTATTGAAGGTAGTGTATACAGGAAAGCTGGCTCTTATTCTCAATTAGGTTTTTCTACAGGTGTTTTTGAAGAGAGTGAGCTTGAGGAAGCGATCAAAAATGAATTGAACTCAACAACCCATATAAACGAAGAGCTTTATGTGGGGGAATCTATACTTAATATACGTAAATGTATAGAGGGATTGTTAAATTAAATTATTAAGAAGGTTAAACGGTTAAATTTTTTCAGAAAATTTCTGGCTTAAATGCCTTTTTGAAGTTGTTCTCTTTAGCCTAAAATTCTAGCTAATAATATATGTCAATATTAGACATGTAAAATTAGCAAGTAGGAATAATATTGAAAATAAATTCTGTAATAGAATATATACAAAGGAATTGATTCTAAATATCTCATCATTTTCGTGATAGTAACCTATACTTCGTGTGTTTGAGTAAATATGTGCTTATCTCAATGGCTTGACTTCTTGCAAGATGATATTGTCACTCATTTACGTAATATTCAATGACCCCTATATGATTATTACGTTTAAATTATTTATAAATTGCTACCTGTTAGTAAAATTCAAAAAACTATGACCTAAAATACTTCTCTCATTTAAATTCATGTATAATGGTGGTAGATTTTACGAATTTTCTGATTCTCAGGTAAAGTTAGTAAATATTATTTTAATGAAGTAATTTTAAAGGTATTATAACGTATATGAGAGTATCTAGTTCGTCTATGGATTTGTTGTTTACCGCTTCTCGTCCAGTCAAACGTATTATAAGTGTTTTTGCTGATTTATTTTTCGTAGTTGCAGCTTTCTGGTCAGCAATGATTGTTAGGTTAGATACTTACGCTATTTTTAGCAATCATCAATTTTGGTTTTTACTTTTATCATTAATCCCCTTTGTACTTATTATAAATATGAAGTTAGGTTTATACCGTGCTGTTATTCGATTTATTAGTAGTAAAGCCACTTTATCGATTGGCATGGCAGTTATTTTCTCTACCTTTTCTCTAATCTTACTCTCCTTTTATTTACATGTGCAATTACCTAGAACTGTCCCTGTAGTATTTGCAGCATTTTTAATGATACTCATAGGAGGTAGCCGTTTTTTTATTCGTACAGTGTTATCAAATACCCCAAGTAAGAGTAAAGAAACTGTTATTATCTATGGTGCAGGTTCTTCTGGGCGTCAATTGGCACAGTCATTGATTCAAGGGAGTGAGTATTCACCTGTTGCATTTATTGATGATGATAAAAAAATTCAAAAGAGTATTATTCAAGGTATTGTTGTTTTCAACCGTACTCAAATAGATAAGCTTATTAAAAAGCATTCTGTAAAACGAATTCTCCTAGCTATGCCTCGAGATAATAAAAAGCGCATAGCTAAAGTGTTAAGTCGTCTAGAAAACTTATCTGTTGAAATTCTTTCTATTCCTGGTTCTGCCGACCTAGTTAGTGGCAAGGCTAAGATCGACGAATTACGTGATGTATCTATAAATGATTTGCTAGGGCGAGACTCTGTTAAGCCAAACAAGGAATTACTTCAAGCTAATATTAAAAACAAGGTCGTAATGATTACAGGTGCTGGAGGTTCAATTGGCTCAGAGTTGTGTCGTCAAATACTAATTCAGCGACCTAAAAAAATTGTTCTTATGGAGCTATCCGAATTTGCCTTATATCAAATTAACGGTGAACTGGAGATATTAGCAAATAAACTTGATTACGAATTAAATATTGTACCTTTATTGGGTTCTGTCCAGCATAAGAATCGCTTGTTAACGGTTATGCGTACATTTAAAGTGCAAACTATCTACCACGCCGCCGCTTATAAGCATGTACCCGTAGTTGAACATAATGTTATTGAAGGAGTGCGAAATAATATTTTTGGTACATTGTTTGTTGCAGAAGCTGCTATAGAGGCTAAAGTTGAAACGTTCGTACTAATTTCTACTGATAAAGCCGTACGTCCTACAAATATTATGGGCACGACCAAGCGTATGGCTGAGCTAGTATTACAAGCACTAGCTGATAAAACTAAACAAGCAAAAGGAATAACCCGCTTTTGTATGGTGCGGTTTGGAAATGTATTAGGTTCCTCTGGTTCTGTCGTACCATTATTTAGAGAACAGATTAAGAATGGTGGTCCAGTTACAGTAACTCATCCTGAAATTATTCGTTACTTTATGACTATTCCTGAAGCCTCACAATTAGTTATTCAGGCAGGTTCAATGGGGAAAGGTGGTGATGTTTTTGTATTAGATATGGGGGCCCCGGTTAAGATTTCTGACTTAGCAACTAAAATGATTCGTTTAAGTGGAATGACAGTAACAGATAAGCAAAATCCCGATGGTGATATTAGCATCGAGTATACTGGCTTACGCCCTGGTGAAAAGCTGTTTGAAGAATTATTGATTGGCGATGATGTTACTCAAACAGATCACCGTCGTATTATGTCTGCTCATGAAACTTGGTTGCCTTGGTATGAGCTTGAGAAAATACTAATTAAACTTGATGAAGCTTGCCATGAATTTGCCCATGAAGATATACGACGTTTATTACTGCAAGCACCCACAGGTTTTGTACCTAAAGATGGAATTTGTGATTTAGTTTGGAAAGCCAAAGAAACTATCGTTTAGTTTGTCTCGTTAGCTAGAATATTGCGCTTTTATCTATTGTTACGTTGATAATATACTTTCTGATTAAAAGCGATACTAAATATCGTTATTAGTTGTACCTCATAAATCTTTTATAACGGATTGTTTTAAATCAACTGAATTATTATCATTTCAATGAGTCTTACTCATCGCGCTAAAGCGCTATCAAATGATATCACTTTCGTATTTTTGCAGGTACAATTCTTTCATCGTGACAATTATTACATTTATCTTTAGTATAAATCATCTTTATAAAAAATTATCTATAGAAGTTTAAGGACGAAAATGACGAACAAAATAACAAAAGCAGTAATTCCTGTCGCCGGTCTAGGTACTCGTATGCTTCCCGCAACTAAAGCTATCCCAAAAGAAATGCTACCAATTGTTGATAAGCCAAT
>Ga0209395_1002535_pt1 | contig 23700 bp, 13 predicted proteins | sample GOMGulsemesocosm_3_FD_184635 | JGI IMG/M metagenome (GOLD analysis project Ga0209395, IMG submission 184635) | Methane-oxidizing microbial communities from mesocosms in the Gulf of Mexico - GOM9D Gulf of Mexico (SPAdes) (version 2) | ecosystem: Environmental > Aquatic > Marine > Cold seeps... | reverse complement strand
ATGACTGATTTCGACCAAGACAAAAGCCTCGCCACTTTTGAGTTCAATATCAGCAAAGATTACTGCCACTCGGTTGACGTGGTACAAGGTGGATTTATTACCTCGATGCTCGATACTGCCATGAGCCACGCCGTTTTCGCCGTCAACAACGACGTTATCGGGCTGTCGTCGCTAGAGATCAAAACCAGCTATCTAGAAACGACCCGCGCCGGCAAGCTTCGCGTCGAAGGTTGGGTGGTAAAAAGCGGGTATAAGACCGGCTTTTTGGAAGGTCATATTTACAATGAAGCAGGTCAGCTCACAGCCACGGCCAGCTCTGTGGCGAAAATTGTTCGCAAACCTAAAGACTAGGCTGGTTACTATATAGATGAGGGCCTGACGATATTATCAGGCCTATAGTCGCACAGAGCGTAATCACCGAACTGATAGCTGAAGCCAACAAGGTTCAGCTAGTCTATACGGCGTTCATAGTGCTCATGAAACCAAGTGAGTGCCGATTCAAAGCGGCCGAAATGCACCTGTTTCACCAAGCCGCTTTCCATATTTTTTTGAATGGTTTCACCTAACCCCCAATCTTCGTTGAGAATTAAGTTTACAAGTTTGTGATTGGTTTCGTGAGTCTTGAGCTCGGCCTCTGACCACGCTTCGCCGCCGTCTTTTGGGGGCTCAACTAAGAGCACTTCTTCGATACGAGTCTCACCGGTACTCAGCGGCACCATTTTGATCATAGAGACATTGTCGGGTTGCGCGAGCAGCAGCAAAGTGGGAGACAAAGAATACATTACGTTGGCCATCTGCCGCATGTCCCATTGCGCTTCTGGCAGAGTTTTCGCATCTAACATGGTTTTTTTGGGTAAAATCATTCGCATATCCGCCCCCCAGCTTTCCCAAGTAGATAGATTGCCTAGGAAAAACGAGGCTAACGTATTTTTGTGAGCGACATTGAAGTGATAAGCCTCGATACCGCCCTCAACGAGAATTTTCCAATTCGCTTTGACCACATAACTTCGGCGTTTATATACTTTCAGACGCTCAATCTCTAAGTACCGAAAACCTTTCGCCATTTCGTCATCAACAAAATGATCCGGCAATTTACAATTTGGGTCTGGGTGGATATAAACCATCCCATCAACAACGCGGCAGTCGAACTCGATTAGATTTAGCGTTGCTTTGTCCAAACCTGCAAAGCCACTCTCAAACTCTGGAGCAGACACCAATTGCCCCTCGGTGCTGTAGGTCCACGCGTGGTAAGGGCAACTAAAACGCCGTTTACAGCCACTGCTGCCGCTTTCAACCAAGCGAGCGTTGCGATGGCGACACACATTAGCGTAGACACGTACTGCATTATTTTTATCACGTACCATCAGTAACGGCGAACCATTGATCCACTCGATCGACTGATAATCCCCGGGCTTAGGAACTTCGTTAACGGAACCTATGGGCATCGGCAATTTCTGAAACAATCTGTCGTTTTCACGCTCAAACCAAGTTTGCGAAACGTAGCGTTCAGTGTCATGAGTTCGGGACGATTCATGGTATTGCGTCTCGCCCTTCTCCTTCAGTGCTAACACCTCTTTTATCAGCCTGATTTCTGTCTGCCGATCCATAGTCTTACCTCCTACGTTTGATTATCGCTGGCGCCAACACTTCCAAGCTTCGTTCTGTGAGAGCTACTCTAGCAACATAAATTCAACCTAAAATGACGATTCATGACAATAATGCAACGAATCAAGACATTTCCGTGAGTTTACGTAAGGGTTATGACAAAATGAGCGATCACAGAGGGCTCAAACATGACCACCCAACAACAGCGCGCAGTACAAGTTGCCTATCTGATACCTGATCAGTTTTGGAGCAGCTCTATTGTTGGATCAGTGGAGATTTTTCACGGTATGGAGCTCAATTCTAAGGCCTTCCAAAGTAGCGAGTTTCGGGGCTTTGAAGTGACGCTGTTGCGCTCCAGCCGGAAGAAACCGGTGGGGTTTTCTGGCCTAACACTCGATACACAGTATTACGCAAGTCCATCAATTATCGACAAACAATTTGACGCGATCGCGGTGCCATCTGTGTGGAACCTATCGATGGACAACCTCAAAGAATCCGATAAATCACTCATATGGCTTCGCCAGCAACATCAGCGCGGCGCCGTCATCGCAGGCCTAGTGACCGGAGTATTTTATCTCGCCGAAGCGGGCCTTCTGGACGGCCGCGAAGCAACGATTCACTGGGCATCGATCAATATATTCAAAGACCGCTACCCGCGGGTAAAGCTTACCCCGCAAGTGCAGCTGATTGAATCAGACAACATCATCACCACGTCGAGCACTCCTGCCATGCTCGACTTTGCGCTGCTATTGATCCAACGTTTTTTGGGCGATCGTGCAGCCGAATACGCCTCACACTATTTCGCCATTCGCGACAAAAATGCCCCTCTACTCGAATTCTTAGAACCCACCAGCCACGATACCTTGGTCGATGCAGTGCGCGATAAAATTAGAATGAGTTACGCTGAACAGCTGACACTCGACACACTAGCGGCTCAATTTAACGTCACCTCGCGTACCCTCTCGCGTCGATTCGTCGCCGCCACCGGTGTTGGGCCCATTCGCTACCTCACTAAACAACGACTCAATATTGCACGTCGAATGCTGCAATCCACAGATCTGCAAATCCAACAAATTGCTGAGCAATCTGGGTTTGAATCAACCACAGTTTTTGGGCGAAACTTCAAACTCGAATATGGACTGTCGCCAAGAGAGCTCCGCATACAGAGAAGCTAGAGCTGGGCGCTGGATCGGCGCAACCAAAAGTACAATCGTCCCACCCCATGACTAAACGACTAAACCGTACACTAAGTGATCAACGGCGCTCCTCCATCGCTCATTTTCGATCAAAAGGGCGTGTAGAACGGCAAGTTCAGCCCGTGGACATTTAATGCCCATCAGCCTATATTAGCCGACAAATTATAAGGGTTAACCCCGCTCTATTTAAAACACCCCCTAGACACAGGACTAGATTCATGAAAACCAGATTGACAGAATTGCTCGGCATTGAGAAACCCATTATCTGCGGCGGTATGATGCGCGTTGGCACGGCTGAATTGGCCGCTGCGGTATCCAATACCGGTGCTCTAGGTACTATGACCGCACTGACCCAGCCTACCCCTGAGCTGCTCAAAGCAGAAATCGAAAAGTGCCAGTCACTGACCGACAAGCCTTTTGCGGTAAACCTGACCGTGGGTGTTGTTGCCTCAGAAATCAACTACGACGATTACGTCGATGTTATCTGTGCGAGCGGCGTAAAAATTGTTGAGACCGCTGGCCGCAGCCCAGAGCCATTCATGGAGAAATTCAACGCCCACGGCATCAAAGTAATTCACAAGTGTGTTGCTGTTCGCCACGCCCTAAAAGCCCAGCGAGTCGGCGTAGCCGCCGTTAGTATCGATGGTTTTGAGTGTGCTGGTCACCCAGGCGAAGAAGATGTACCAGGCCTAGTATTGATCCCAGCCGCAGCGAAGCAACTGACTATTCCTATTGTAGCCTCTGGCGGTATCGCTTGCGGCCGTGGTATGGCAGCAGCACTGGCGCTAGGCGCCGACGGCATCAACATGGGCACTCGCTTTTTGGCGACTCAAGAAGCCCCTGTGCACGAGAATGTGAAAAAAGCCATTGTCGACATGAAAGAAACCGACACCAAGCTGATTTTCCGCAGCTACAGAAACACCGCGCGCGTATTCAAAAACAGCGTTGCACTAAAAGTTGCAGAGATTGAAAAAGCTGGCGGCGACTTTTCTGAAGTTCACGGTTTGGTATCGGGCAAAATGCAAGACGTCGCTTGGACCACTGGCGACGTTGATGCTGGCATGGTGACCTTTGGTATGTGTGGCGGTTTGGTTGATGACATCCCTACTTGTGAAGAGTTGGTCGACAACATCATGACCGAAACCACAGACATTATTAACGAACGACTGGCGGCGATGACTGCTTTGACGGCGTAATATCAGATCTAAAGATTGCGTCAGCCAATCGAGGTGGTAGGACTAAAGCTTCTACCACCTCGATTTCGTTTTAGGGAAAACACAATAGAAAATATGCGCTTAATTATGCATATCACTTCAGTTATTTTCTAATTATTTCCCGTTATAAATTCCTCGTACACGCCCTCTAAATTAACAAAACGATAGAACCTAGACAGATCCAAGATAAGGCCTCCGATCAACTCCCTCAAGTAATGCTACAAGTAAACTCATTCGGAAAACACACCATGCTGATCGCGACTTAACACGATCTAAACTACTGCGCCGAACGCAGCTTGGACAGTAATTTTTGAGTAGATTGAGCCGTATTTGAGTGCTAATTTAAAAGTGCACGAGATGGCGGTAGAAGTAAGAATTGATGTGCGAGCATTGACACAGCGCGCTCAAACTTGAGACCAGTTATACCAATACTCACTCGAAGAAGAAGGATGAAGACAGGCAAAAAAATTACTGTAATCTTGGGACTCGGTAACGGTAGAAGCCCAGAGGCTTATAGTGAAACTCTACTGTAGCTTTAAACTACGCGTACTTAAACTTTCCAGCAGTATCTCTTAACTTACAGAACAAAGCGCCAGCTAACTGACGCTTCAGCCAAGGGCTCTGAGCTGTGAGGCGGCGTTAACCGAGTAACAAACTAACTGCCCTTGCGAATAACATCCATTGGGGGGAGCGGCCTCGGAATCTCAAAGCCGCCGCCCCCAAAAAAACTGATCACAGCTGGCCAGATAGCATAAGTCGCTAAGTGCCCAAGGCGTGGCTTAAAAACTCGTCCATGTCACTGTTACACCGTAAGAGCGAGGTAATGCCGGTAGTTTTACCGCACCAAACCCTGGCTGGTAATAGCTGTGATCCAGATATTCCTCGTCAAAAGCGTTCTTGACCCAAGCCGCAACTTCCCACTCTCCACCTTCAGAGGTATAACCGAGACGGAAATTGACCACATCGTATTCAGGCTTGAGGCTCTGCGACCAATTCGCGATTTCCTGCTCCGAGTCATCTTTGTGGATATACTCTGCTCGAGCGCTCAACTCGCCGCCTGTCGGCAGCATCGTCTCGTACAGTGCCACTAGGTTATAGGCGTTTTTCGGCGCATTGCGCATGGTGTTACCTTCGTGTTCCTTGAGAAAGTCATCGAGTTTAGTGTACTCAGTGTCAAGGTAGGCGTAATTGGCCATCAACTGTAAATCCTCAGTGACTGCCCATGTAAACTCCAACTCCAGCCCCTTGATTTCAGCCTCACCGGCATTGACTGTCGATGTGGGGCAAACTACACAGACGCCATCTCGCAGAGCACTGGCGACCTGTAGGTCCTCATAATGCGTGCTGAACAGCGCTGCGTTGAGTCGAATACGATCATCCATAAGCATCGACTTTACGCCTATTTCCAAATTGAGCGCTGTCTCTTCCTCAAAAGGCGTCTTCGCTGCAATTTCAGTGGAGCTAAGGCTTCCCCATCCGCCACTCTTGAAACCCGTCGCTGCACTGGCGTAGATCATGGCCGCATCGTTCATGTCGTAGTTGGCAACAAATTTGTAGGTGGGGTTACTCCAAGTCTCGTTGGCCTTGATATCGTAAGACTCACGAACAAACATAGAGATGCCGGCGGTGCCGATATTCCCATAGTCCTTCTCATCTCGACTGTAACGAGCGCCAAAAGTAAGATCTAGCCGCTCCGTCGCAGACCAAGTAAATTCACCAAAGGCGGCGACGCTCTCCACTTCTGCATGCTGATCAACCATATCTGTCAGAGTCATTCCATTCGCCGGAATCAGAGCTCGATTGAGAAGGCCGGCAGCAGGGCCGATGAGAAAACCTCCGCCTTCAACGCGATCGGTTTCCTCACTGAAGTAATACAATCCAGCCTGCCAGTTCAAGCGATCGTCGCCGCCAGCTAGACGCAGTTCCTGGCTGAACATGTCGCTCTTCTCGTCGGTAAACTGCGATATCTCAAAAACGGGGAAAGCCTGTAAACCGGTGCCAACCGTGTTGTTCTCCAAATCGCTTTCACTTTTTCTATAGGCAGTGATCGATGTCAGGGTCATATCGCCAATGTCAAAGTCCAACTGTAATGACACCCCCGAACCCTCCACGTTCTGGTGACCCGGATCTTCCAAAAGAGTCTCGTGAAAATCGATTTCAGGCTGCAGATTAGCGAAGAAGTTGGCTGCATCCGCAAGGGGTGCGTCCGGGTTCAGCTGTGGGTTGACCGAAATACCGCTGCGTTCATCCCTACTGTAATCCACGGTGAGCAAGCCTTCGATGGTATCGGCTGGATTAAACTGTAACTGACCCCGAATGCTTTGGGCGTCTAGGTCACCGGTGTCCGCTTTGGAAGTAATCGCGCTCTCCATGAATGCGCCTCGCTGCTTCTTGGAAACGGTCAACTTGCCAGCCATATTATCGCCCAGAGGACCACTGATCAGCCCCTGAACCCCCCAGCGTCCCAAGTTACCTACCGTAGCCTCTGCAGACATCTCCAGAGTGTCGCTGGGTCGTTTCGATTTGAGGTTGACCACACCCGCGACCGCATTCTTTCCCCACAGAGTACCCTGTGGTCCACGCAGAACTTCCACCGCAGCTAGATCAAACAACTCGACACTGCCGCCCGCTGCGCGGTTCATGTAAACCCCATCCAAAAACATGGCTACCGATGACTCTCCTCCGCCCGCGCCACGCTCATTGGTGCCAACCCCACGGATATACATCAGAGGCTGAGCAGCGGAGTAAGAGCCCATGGTGAACCCGGGGGTACGCTGAGCAATACCGGTGATATTGGTAATGCCGGCCTGCTGCAGTGTGCGTTCATTCATTGCCGTCACGGCAATGGGAACCTCCTGCAGGCTCTCGGTGCGTTTCTGAGCTGTCACTATGATTTCTTCCAGCGCCAGAGCATTTAACTCCAGCGAGACCGACGCGATAGCGACTGCCATGGCGGTTTTTTTCAGTGAATTAATAGAACTCATTTTTATCTTTTTCATAATTAATCTCTTCGTTTATCTTACGTAAAAAACCAACCACGGCCTCACGAAGCTTTCCCCCGCCAACTTTGACAACCCACGAAACGTACTGTCGTGAGTCCAAGTCCAATCAACTCGAGGAGCCTATCGAGCACTAAGACAAAAATATCGTCGCCTGCCATTGAGCAAAACCTATACTAGCGTTCTGTATTGGCAGGCTTGCCCTAATCGCCTATCAAACTGTGGTTTCTTTTCGATATAAAACTATTTGCTAGGTTCATTCTGGCACTGCTAACCAATTCACATCGTCTCCCCTAATTGAGCTCGCTCTTCCATAAATAAAATAGTTTCAGCTGTCTGCTCATTCGCTACTATTGCCATCAAGTGGCGCCGCTAAGAACGATCAAAAACTTCAACAAAATTGAATATTCAGGAGAAACAAATACCCTAGGACAAGCCAGAGAATTAGTACGAAGAATTCCAGATAAACCTAACGGATTGTTCGCGGTTCCTCAGGGTAAAACCAATACCCCGAGGCTTGCTTCCACGTTCGGTTTAGAAGTTATAGCGCGCCTGAAACTCATAGGTACGCGGCTTCTCTATATGGTGATAATAGGCATTCTCAAAACCAAAACCGGCACCCGACATCGGCACATCGTTAGCCCAATTAAAGGTAGTTTCATCCGTGAGGTTCTTGCCCACTAGCGCCAATACCCAAGTACCATCATTGGCCTGCCAAGCGATACGAGCATTCATTTTCCAGTAAGAATCCTGAATGGTGTTGCGGTCCGCGTCCGGCCCAATAAGGATGTCATCTGAATAGAGAGCATCCACACTCAGGATGAGATCAGTCGAGTTGGTGAGCGGAGCCCGGTAAGTGACACCAATATTTCCAGAGACATCCGGCGCAAATTGAAGGGGAGTGCCACTCATATCCTGCACCCCGCCAGCGGCCGCGCACTCGCCGCTCACCCGCTGGCCTACGGTGCAAGCAGCGCCCTGATAATCATCGTACTCCGCGTCCAATAGGGCCAACGCGCCATTTACGGTGATAGACTCTGTTAGAGCGACAAGAAAATCCAACTCAAAACCGGTAACACTGCTCTCACCGGCATTAGTTACAGTAAACGTTCCCGACTCGGCGCTACTCACTTGCAAGTCACCGAATTTGGCGTTAAAGATTGCCATATTAATCCGAGCTCGGTTATCCCACAGCTCCATCTTGGCGCCCACCTCTACATTAACAACAGACTCATCTTCGAAGTCACGAGAGACATCCAGTGCATTGGTAACGTCAAAGCCACCAGCTTTGTAACCATTAGACAGGCTTAAGTACGTCATTACGTCATCGTTAAAGTCATACTGGATTTGAATCCCACCGGTCACATGATCTTCACCGCGTGACTCGCTGTAATCATAGGGCACACGAAAGTTAAGGCCCGCGGGACCCATCACTAAGGTTCGCAAAGGATCGGCTACGGTTTCACCTGGGGCCACAACAAGCTGGACCTTGTCGACGTCTTTCTGATCATCGGAATAGCGAATACCTATCGTGGTACTCAGGCGATCCGTCATATGCCAGGTCAATTGACCGAAGGCCGACCAGGTTTCACTGGTCTGTTTAAAGGTACCAATCGCCTCACTGTCTAGGGAACCTGAAGGGAGCGGCAAGCCAAGAGTCGCAAACAAGAAATTCTCCAAGGGTAAAACCCCACTCGGGAACATCCGAGCATTAGAGTCTGCGTAGAGCTCCGCTTGCTGATAGTACAAGCCAGCCAAATACTCTACAGAGCCTGAAAACTCGGAGCTCAGAATAAACTCTTGAGTAAACTGTTCATGCGTTTCTGAACCGCAAGTATCAATAAATTTCAAGGGACCTTCGCTATCGGAGCAAGCATCGACCTCGTAATCGGTATAGGCGGTGATAGATCGCAAGTTGTGATTGGCCAACTGGTAGTCAAATGTCAGCTGCAGGATATCCGACTTATTTTTGTCCACCTCGGGGCGTCCAGCGAAGGTACTCGATGATTTCTGAGTATTGAATCCGAGCGAACTCCCTAGATCAGGATCATTGCCAAAACCAAACAGGGCGTTGGCCGTCGGTGATGACAGTGAAATTTTGCTGGATCGTCCTTTAACATTAAACTCACCATGCTCGGCCTTCAGAAAAAATGACAAGTTGTCAGTAGCGTCCCACTCGAGAACACCGCGAACAACTCGATTTTCCTGCTGCGGGCCATCCTCACCGCCGGGTGCCTGATTTTCCATCCAGCCCTTGTCATCATAGAACTTGCCGACCAGTCTACCGCGCAGGGTGCCAGTCAGCGGACCGGAAATAGCGGCGGTCACGCCGAAGCCCTCAACTTCTGTCTCGTAGCTGCCCTCTATGTAGCCTTCAAATTCGTCTCCAGGCCTGCGGCTAGTAATGTTAATGGCGCCGGCCACAGTGTTCTTTCCAAACAATGTGGATTGTGGCCCTTTCAACACTTCTACACGTTCAACATCCAGAAAGGCGGCTCGGGAGTTTCGATCACGGCCAAAGTAAACGCCATCGACAAAGGTTCCCACTGATTGCTCAAAGCCACGGTTGTTTCCCGAACCAATACCGCGAATAAAAATCTGAGTACCGCCGGTCGATTCACCCACATGAACCGCAGGAAGGTAGGCCGCCACATCCTCGAGTTCACGTAGCCCCGCCTCATCAATTGTGGCCCCCGACATCACCGCTAGGGCTATAGGGACATCTTGCATTCCGACTACGCGCTTGGTGGCAGTAACAAGCACTTCCTCCAATATTGGAGCCTGTGCCAAGGCGCCATTACCAGCTGCCGAAGCAACCAATATCGCTGCATAAAGGGTACTTTTTTTGTAGTTATTCATAGTAACTCTCCAGATAGTTTTGCAGCCCATTCATCGTGGACTGCTAATTGGAATTAGCGGAGTGCTTTTCTGAGCACATCAATCATGATCTTCACTGGGAGCGTCTTGCCCTACGGCAAATCCAGCAAGCTATGAACTACCCTCTCGTAGATCGGCTCGATAATAGGCACTCCCAATTCCTGAAATTATTTTTAATAAAAAAGTGTTAGAGCGAATACGGCTCCGATTCGGCAATGCGTGTACCGAATCCATAATAGAATTTAAATACGCCACTCTCGTCTTTTCTATAAACATATAGAATTTGATTCACACCAGCCCGCCGAGCGCCCGTATCCAGATACACCGCGGTAGTTACACTGTGGCCCCATGCAAAACCGAAATCGCCGTCAACAATCATTTCTTTGTAATATTTTTCATGCTCGTCGTACGGTTGTCTGGCATGAGCGTGTCGCATGCCAACGTATTGTTTCCAGGTTGCGACTCCCTGAGGCAGTATGTATAAAGCATCCTCTTTATGCGCCCACTGACACTCAAGCACGGCATTCGCGATATCCCTCTGTTCAACCATGTTTCTTCTGCATTCTTTTTCAACCACATCCATCTCGTCGACAGGATCTGGTGAAACTCTGGGCTCCCAGTTTGCGTTTCCTGCGTATGTGATAAACCCAGGGCGAGGTGGAACCTTGTGGCTTTTCAAGTTCTCTGCCATGCCGGTGATCTCGCGGGCATACTTCCATCCCGCCGGTTCGCGATTGAGTATTTTCAAGTAACGTGCTACCTGCGGCACCACTTCGCCCCCCATCATGACGCCCATGTGGACTTCGCCACGCTCAACCGCCCAATCACCAAATACCTCGACCTCGCTCAAGGGTTTGATCTTCATTTTTACAATAGGATCTAGCGAAGGCAGGTAATCCAAGAAGTACTTTTTCCCGTAGACACTCGGCCCTTCACTGTTTTTCTGTAGATAGACGAAATCGTCAGCAATCAGTTCTCCCACCGCATCCGGGCGCGCACTGACGAAAGATTTTTCGAGCTTGCTCCGCAAGATATCAATCGCTTGAATATCTTCGGCGTGTCTTTCGACGCCTGCAGCGGCGTGAATGTCCGCGGCCACCAGAAAAGCCCACACCCAAACGGCGACAAAATGCATCGCCCAACATTTTTTATTCATCTTTCTCTCCAATTCTGATAGTTGACCTTGAACCGTAGGCCTTCGAAGAAAGCGATCCGCCCCACTGCATCACCTTCGAGGTAGAGGGCCCGCCCAACAGAGTAGTCTCTCTTTTGTACGAGTCTGTCTGACTGCTTTAGATACAATTTAGCGACCACACTGTGGGGCATCTTTGCATTTCACCTCACCCCCCGACTGTCAATAAGCTGACAATTGGAATCTCCGGCGTATACCCAGAGAAATCTGCTGCCTGTGGCGTGCAACTTTCAAATTTTCGATAAGAATTAACATGCTCTCGACTCTTGCGGTTTTGACATGAGAATCCAAAATGCTTCAATGATCGATAATCTGGAATTACGACTGTATTTCTTTTTCACGCTCACCAAAGGAAGAAGACCAAGCGTTAATTGATTTTCTCGTCGGAATGAAAAACGAATTTTAGCAATCGATCATTTGATGATTTCAAATTAAACTCATCAGACTATTGGCACTGGAATCAGTCGCTTTGACGCCGGAAAATATTTCGGAAACGGATGAATACAAGGCCTACTGGCAAAGGGTCTTATGGTTGTAGTTTATGGGGCAGTTGAACGCTTTGGTCCTTGGTCTTTAAACCGATTTTAATGTGGATCTATGCCGGCACGCGGTTTCAATTCAGAGGGTGGTTAATCAACAAAGACGAGTTATATAAGGCGGGAAAGGATGTGCGTGATTAGAGGCTCGTCGAGCATACGATGCATCGCGCAGGATACCGATGTCGGCCAAAAGTTGGCCCGAAGGACTGATCACTTTGATTGAGGGCGGGACATCGTTGAGGTAGGCAGCCCTGCCACCAGCTTTACCTAGTAGCGGACTGCCCCCTGCCGATCTGTATCGTAGACAGCGGCAAGCTGCTCTACCCCCATCAGCTTTTCGTACTTCTCGTGCAGGCCATCCAAACTGCGGATTTTGATTTTACCATAGCGTAGCTCTATGACGCCCTCGCCCGCAAGAATTTGGAGCCCCTTGTTGACGCTCTGTCGTGAAACGCCCAGCATACTGCCCAGCTCCTCCTGAGAAATACTGATAGAAAGATCCCCCTGCGAATCCTTAACACCGTGACTGTAAGAAAGACGATGGATGGCCCGAGCTAGGCACTGCTTCAAGGTAAGGCCACTGCCCTCCTCCCTGAGGCTATACGCCATTCGCATACGCCGGCACATCATAAGATTTAACTGCCGGCTAATCTCTGGGTATTTGAGATAAAGCTCATCAAAGTACGACTTACTCAGCACGCGTAAGGTCGTTTTTTTGACCGCGATGGCATGGCTCACACGCGGCATGCCATCAATCACCCCCATCTCGCCAATCCAGGCATTGACCAGTAACTCCGCAGCCACGATCTCGCGACCATCCAGCGAATAGTTACAGAGCTTCACGCCGCCTTCGACGACTTGATAGATCTCTACCGACGCATCCCCTTGGCGATAAACCGCCCCTCCCGCAGCCACTTGGCGCACGACGCACAGACGCATAATTTCCTCCCGAACTGAGTCCGGAAGATCGCTGATAAAGTCGTGGATGTGAGGAATTGTTTTCATCAATACTCGCTTTAAAGCTGTTTAATATCGCAACTATCAACTTGATGACAGACCGCCTAAAGAGGGGATATTAGCATGGCACACATAATTCGGTACTGATAATTTAACAACCTCGCGCCAACAAAACCTAATTAGTTTTTGACTTATATTTCCACTGCATTTTTCCAAGACGCGAAGGTGCTCCCCTCAGCCAATAAGTCTTCAATATCCCCAAGACTCAAATTAAAATAATGTCAGAACCACAACACATATTGAATAATTTCAGAAGGCAGCGGCGGCTGCCTTATTAGATTGATTCGTCCCCCACCTGATGACTCTCACCTAAGAGCTGCTATGTTTTATATCTTTTTTCGTTCATTGATTGCGTGTGACGACTAGGTAGTCGCCACACACAGAATCGATGCCTTAGTGGAGTTCCTGAGCAGGTCTACGGAATACTTCTCTGCCCTCTTTGTAAGTGGTTTCGATTTTTATGTCGCGGATTGAGCGTGTATCAACCGTCAACGGGTTCGCGCTCAATACCACTAAGTCCGCTAATTTTCCTACTTCCAGCGAGCCCTTTCGATTCTCTTCCTTGTACATATAAGCCGGATTAATTGTCAGTGCCTTCAGCGCTTCATAGGCGGAAATTCGCTGATCTTCACCGATAATTTTTCCACTGTAGGACTCGCGGGCCACCGCCGTCCAGATTGTCATCATAGGATCCAACGGCGTTACCACATAGTCCGTGTGATTGGAAAAAACAATCCCTTTTTCCCCAGCACTGCGCATGGGACTCAGAAAATTGCTGCGCTTCTCTCCTAGGTTCTCAGTGTGCACATCGCCCCAGTAGTAGGCGTGGTTACTGAAAAAGGATGGGGATATCCCGTACTCCACGTATTTGTCCAATTGGTCTGGGCGCATAAACTGCGAATGAATGACAACATTGCGCCGATCCTGTTCAGCCTCAATGCCGGCAGCTTGATGCGCCTTAAGTACCATGTCCACCGCCGCATCACCGTTAGCATGGGTAAAAATACGTAGACCAGCAGCGTGAGCCCGATTGAAAATCTGCTCATACTTCGGATAGGCCATAGTCGGCTCACCAAACCACTCATCTTGTCCTGCAGGACCAGGCCCATGCATCGCATGGGAAAAGAACGCAGTGCGCCCCTGCGGTGAACCGTCAGATACTATTTTTAAGCCCTCCAATTTAATCCGATCTGCGTATCCACCAAAGGACAAGGACTCGTCGGCGAGCAACTTATTCATATCCAAGTAAACTGGTAGCGATACGAGATCGAGAAAAAAGTGCCCTTGGGCTCCGGCTTTTTTGTAGGCGATTACGTCTTCGTATCTCGAGGCGCCATCCTGAACGGTGGTGTATCCATTTGCGGCATACAGATTTTGCGCCTTGATGAACGAATCGACCTGCTCCTCATACGCGGGAGCAGGAAGATTGACAAATAAAGGCATCCAAGCCGTTTCCATCAATAGGCCAGCCGGCTCATTACTGCCCGGCATACGCGCAATAACTCCCCCGGCGGGCGTGGGTGTGTCGGCAGTGATACCAGCTGCCTTTAAGGCCAGAGAGCTGAGCACTGCCCCATGACTGGAGACGTGCAGCAAAATGACAGGGTTATCGGGAAAGTGCAGGTCGATCTCAGTGCGAGTGATATCGACACCTTCACTCAAACCGTTGGCATCATAACCGTAAGCCATTATCGGCTGCCCGGGTGCAACAGGATGCTTTTTCACATGCGACTTGAGCACAGCAATGATGTCATCGAAAGACTCCACAACGCCAACCGGAGGAGTGGAAACATTCGCCCAGTCAGCCATTATGGAAGCAAATGTAAAGTGACTGTGCCCATCCAAGAACCCGGGTGTTAAGGTCTTGCCCAACAGATCAATTCGCTCCGTCTCAGGACCTGTGACGGCTTTGACTCCGTCCACACTCCCGACATAACTGATTTTTCCATCTTTAACAGCCAGCGCACCCACGGTGGGCTGCTGATCGTCAACAGTGATGATGTTGCCATTCACAAAGATACTGTCGGCATAGTCGATAGTGGCCTGACGTTCACCGCAACCACCCACAATGATCGCCCCGGCGAGGATACTGGTTTTGATTAGTGAATTCATATTAGCTCTGCCCCCTAAGGTCCATTCGGTTCCCATCTCGCGGTTTTAGTATTAAAGGTTCCCCATACCAGCCAGCGGCCACTGTCATCCTTTCTAAAGATATAGAAAGAAGTGCCAAATCCCGCTCTCCGAGCGCCCGTGGATGAGTATGCGGCAGTGGCTACACTGTGCCCCCAGGCAAAGCCAAAGTCGCCATCCACGATCATTTCCTTGAAGTATTTCTCAAGTTCATCGTAGGGAGCCGCGGCTTGAGAGTGTCGGTACGCCATAAAATGCTTGAAGCTAACTACGCCCTTGCCTGTCTGCGCTACGGCATCCATATCATGCGGCCATATGCATTCCAGCGCAGCGTTAACAGGATCCATCTTTCTGATCATTTTATTTCTGCACGCTTCGTCCTGCGCCGACAAATCAGCTACGGAGTCCGGAGAGGCCATAGGCTCCCAATCCGCCTTACCTGCGTAAGTAATGAATCCCGGAGCCGGTGGGGCTTTGTGCGTGGAATTATTTGCGGTCAAATAGGTTGTCGTGATATCTCTGGCATACTTCCACCCGGTCGACTCGCGGTGGAGCACCTTCATATAGCGAGTCGCGTGCTCTACGGTTTCTCCCGCGATCAAAACGTCCGTCACCATTTCGCCTGACTCTACCGCCCAATTGCCAAAGAGCTCGACATCCTTTGCCAATTTGAATCTAAGCTTGGTCACACGATTGAGTGCCGGCAGGTAGTCTAGGTAATATTGTTTCCCATAGAGATTTGGGCCCTCGACATTCGGCTGCATATGAACGTAGTCTTCGCTGACCAGCTTACCTATCGCCTCTGGACTGCCACTAAGAATGGCCTCTCCCAGCTGGCCACGCAGGGTATCAATCGCCCGGATGTCGTCAACCGGATTATTGCTTGCTGCCAGAGTCCCATGGCCGACAGTGAGCAACAATAGCCAGATCGTCGCGACAATACGTTGTTTACCCCAAATTCTATTCTTTATCGTTCGTTTCCTGCTCATCCCTACTTCCTTAGAAATTGATTGTTTTTAGTTAAATGTAATCGTGGTCTAAAACTCGAGCTTGGTACTGCCCCCTCTCGCGGAGGGGACACGGGAATTTGGTGCTCAAACATCCCATACAGCAACGGCTGCGCCGTCGAGCACGTCCGACAGAGGCCTAATTTCTCACAGGAGTGCGCGACCATCTGTCAACTAGTTGACATTCCCATCAAGCCCCAACGACTGACTATGGCTGCCAGACTATTCGCGCTTGGGGCTGGCCGACAAAGGAGCACAACAACAATAACCCTCGACTTGATGCTACCGTCCCCCTCAAATTTAGCGATCGACAAGACGCTCTCTATTTTCATCACTATCGCGGTGAGCCGTTGACCGGTTAGTACACCCCATCAAAATCTTTGTCAGCTAATTGACAGTCAGCGCTGATATCCTTCGCTAATCTAGTCAAACGTAAATAGAAAGACATTATTACTCGACTGGGGAACACATCATGAATAAGCCGACAATCATTGTCGCCCGGCCCCTGCCGGAAGCACTGATGCAAGCGCTGCAACAATTCGGAACAGTACAGGTTCTGGACGACGGAGAGGACACACTCAATGAGTGCCGTATTCTCGTGACCACAGCGATGGACCCAGTTTCGGCGGAGATGATTGCGGGTTTTCCAGACAGCCTCGGGCTCATTGCCAACATTGGCGTGGGCACTGATAACGTAGATCTTGGGGCTGCGCGAGCGCGCAATATTGCCGTGAGCAATACCCCAGTGGTCACTGAAGATACCGCCGACCTCACCATGGCCCTGATGTTGGCGACCTGTCGCAGGCTGAGCGAAAGTGAGCGGCATTTACGCGATGGCAACTGGGCGGCTGGGGCGAACCAACTGGGCCTGCGAGTGCACGGAAAAACACTGGGTATTGTCGGCTTCGGCGCAATTGGGCAAGCAGTGGCTCGGCGCGCACAAGGCTTCGGCATGACGGTGCTCTACCACGGGCCCAACCCCAAGCTGCAAGCCGAGACTGAACTGGGCGCCGAGTACCAGCCCGAACTTACCCAGTTGCTGGCCAAGGCCGATATCATCTCCCTCAATTGCGCTCTGACATCAAGCACCCGGCATCTGCTCAACCGCGAGACGCTGGCGGCGACCAAGCCCGGCGCGGTAATCATCAACACCGGCCGCGGCCCATTAATAGACGAGGCCGCCCTAGTCGATGCCCTGAAGAGCGACCATCTCGGCGGTGCAGGATTGGATGTATTTGAGTTTGAACCACAGGTAACACCTGCGCTGCTAGACCTAGACAAGGTCACTTTACTGCCTCATATCGGTAGTGCCACCGGCGAATGCCGCACCGACATGGCGCACCGAGTACTGGCCAATATTCAGCACTTCCTCCAAAAAGGTACACCACTGGATTGCTGTAACTGAACCCTGCACACAACCTAAACCGAGAGCACCTGCGATAAGAATTTATAACATCGCACATCCCCTAATCGAGCAACCATAGAGACAGCCACTATGACAGACAAGAAACGCAGCGATATAATCTCCTCCAGTCCCAGCCCGATCATGAACATTTTTCGCGGCGGGCTACTGCACGGCGCAGGCTACAACGCCGAGCAAATCAAGAGCCGGCCATTGATTGCCATAGCCAACTCCCATACAGATCTCACTACCGGCCATTCCCACCTGAGTATGCTGGCGGCCAAAGTGAAGGAAGGCATCATCGCCGCCGGCGGCGAGGCGGCAGAATTCAACGTACCGGCACCGTGTGACGGCATCGCCATGGCCCACGACGGTATGCGTTTTGTACTGGCCCAGCGCGACCTGATCGCCGATACGGTGGAAACCCACGTGCGTTCACAGCCCTACGACGGCGTAGTGATGATCGCCTCCTGTGACAAGATCAATCCGGGCATGATGATGGCCATGGCGCGCCTAGACATGCCCGCCATCTACCTGTCGGGCGGCCCCGGACAGATGGATATTCGCAACACCGCCGGACAGCGCGGCTCCATCGATCACGGTGATTACCGGAACGAGCCCGAGCTGTTTGCCAAGACAGCCACCTGCTCTACCTGCGGCGCCTGTGAGATCATGGGAACCGCCAATACCTTTCAGTGTCTCGCGGAAGTCTTGGGGCTGTGCATTCCCGGCAGCGCCAACATTCCCGGTTGGCACAGTGACAAATTGCAGGCCGCGCGCCTCACCGGTGAGCGTATCGTTGATATGGTTGCCGAGGGTCTCAACTCCGGCCAACTGTTCACTCCCGCTGCGATTGAAAATGCGGTAAAGACCACCATGGCCATCGGTGGGTCCACCAACACCCTGCTCCATTTGCCCGCCATTGCTCACGATGCTGGCATCAAGCTCACTATGGATGACTTCGACGCTGCGCGCGACATCCCCACCCTGCTCGCAGTCAGCCCGAATGGTCCCTGGGGGATACAGGACGTGTGGGCAGCAGGCGGAATGCCGGCGGTTCTCAAGCGCATACAAACGCATCTCGACACCGACTGCATGACGGTTACCGGTCAGCCCTTACAGGCCATTATCGATAGCGCCGTTGTCACCAATCCGCAGGTCATACCCGATCTAAAAGAAGCCTTCCGTCCCACTGCTGGTATCGCAGTACTCAGGGGTAATCTCGCTCCCGACAGCGGCGTCATTAAAGCTGCGGGCGTGCACAAATCCATGTGGACCAGCAGCGGACCGGCTCGATGTTTCGATTCCGAAGAAGACGCCTTAATCGCGATCCAGAACGACGAAATCCTTCAGGGCGAGGTAGTCGTACTGCGCTATCAAGGCCCCAAGGGTTCACCGGGTATGCCGGAAATGCTGGGGGCGACTATGGCCTTGAAAGCTAAGGGCCTAGACAAAACTGCGCTGGTAACCGACGGCCGATTCTCTGGCGCAACCTCCGGCCCCTGTGTCGGACACGTCTGCCCCGAGGCAAGCGACGGGGGTGTGATTGCACTGATTGAAAATGGGGATATCATCGAAATCGATATTCCCAACCGAACCCTTCACCTAGCGGTGGATGACGCCGAAATTAACCGCCGACGCGAACACTGGACCCCACTGGTGAAGCCGGTACCAGCGGGCTATATGCGCCGCTACCGCAAGTATGTACGGCCCGCCTGTGAGGGAGCCATTATGGGGTGACTCATAGGATCACCACCGGAGCGCCATGCGCGCGCCGATAATGCTATCGTGCATAAACGGCTATTCTTCTGGAAAAGCTGAAGATGCAGTGGTTGCGCGAGTGCGAGAATGTGTTCGTCTGTCAGTAGCCACTACAGTAACCCACCCCTTCATAACCAAAGATGTTACTTGGGAAACAAGGGGTGCTTATCGGCCACTAGCATGACCAATAAAAAACAACACACACCATAACTAACGACTAAACCAGTAGCGAAACAGACTCTTCAGGTGGCTCTGATCGCTACTATCGTTTCGTGTTTAACGAAAGGTTTTATCTTTAGCCAAAGGCTTTCTCGCCACTAACCCAACAAGAATGAAAACCGACAGGCACCCGGCAAGGAATACGTAAACGACATACGGGTCCTTGCGTCAGGTCGCGGGCATCAAATACTTGCGCTTCGGATTCGCCGGTTATGCCGTTGCTAAGAAAACACACTAAATAGCCGTCATCTTCTGCCTGTGCATTATCAGCGGGTGCGAAAGGTGTTTCAGAGGCGCAAGTGCCCTCCGGAAAATGGTACATCTGTTTTTCACCCGTTTCATAATCGTACTTATAAACGCCGCTGAAGTTGATCGGCCGATCATCGGGCATAATGGTAGCGTAGGCATAACGGTGTTTTTTTCCATGGTACTTATCGGCGTTCATCATTGGAAATTCAATGTTGGTATCGTCTAGCTGTTCCTCTTGGGTTTCTCCGGTCTTCAGGTTAAACGTCCAGCGGTAAAGTTTCGCATCTTCCCAAGTCCCCACCGCCAGCATGCGATCGATCATGGTGTCGCCCGGCTTTCGCTGTATATAAGGATCGGCCATGCGGCAACCGTCCATAATCAGGCTATCACCTTCCTCGTAGGCGTTAATGACATGGTAAATATAGCAAGGTGTAGCCTCGAACCATTGAATGTCTTCGGCGCTGCCGTGACGTGGGATAACGGCGAAGCGAGCCGGTACATCCTGATGAAACTGCAGTGAATGCTGGCCTCTTTTGAGCTGAGCTTCGTTCCAATAAAACGGCAAGTCCATCAAGATAGAATAATTCTCGGAGATCGCCATATCATGCGGTAGACGAGGCCCAGGCAATGGAATTTCGACAAAGTTCTTCAGCACCCCTTCTTTACTGGCAACGCCATAGGTCATGTACGGCGCTTGCATACTGTAGTCGAAGAACATCATTTCGCCGGTGGCATCGTCCACTTTGTTGTGGGCTGACATTTGGCTAGGAAGCTGACTGTTAAAAGTCTCTTGGCCTTCAGTTTCGAGGGTTACGGGGTTGACACGACATGGAACACCGGACTGGTAGAAGGTCGTGACTAGAGCGCCGTTATGCCATACAACATCAGTATTAGAGGCATCTTTGAGGGTGAAGTCAGTCCCTCCACCTCGGGGCGCTTCAGGATCGGGGCGAGCCATCGCGTAACCCGGCCACAGCGCTTTTTGGCCTTCGCTTTCCATATTGAAGTGTTTGGTGCGAGTCCAGCGGTTTCGATACGCCGCTTTACCGTTTCTAAACGTCAGACTATGCAGCATGCCATCCCCATCAAACCAATGATGCAAACCCTTGCTCTCAAAGCGAGCGTTTGGTCCGTTGCGCACATAGACGCCTGAGAGATCTTCAGGAACCTTGCCAGATAGTATTTCTAGCTCATCAAATGAGCTTTCGAATTTGGTCGGCCCCAATGCACCGTGCAGAAATGGATTGATGCTGTGGCTATGATTTTCTTTGATAGTCCATTCAGGATTACTGTTAACTTCAAACTCTTTGATGGGTGAATCGGTCATATTGGGCCCTGTTAAATATCCAGTTACTTTCGTTAGAAGACCCTTAAATGGTATGCGTAATACTGATGAACTTTCTTGATCTAGATCAAGAAATCAAAAAGAGCAAAGAAGGTGAAGAGATATCATTGCATGACTTGGACCGGCCTTGATCGTCGGCTATGAGTAATTTCTCGCAGAGATTTGTACGCAATGAAATCGTTGAATAGAACGTTTATGGTCGCTTGAATGACTTTAGCTTGCCGTTTCCAACATGAGTCTCGGTGCTATCAGTGTTTATGATTCAATCAAACTTACACATCATGCAGACGATGGAATCGCCACATTTTGGTAAGGCCTATCGATCTTTCGCCGGCCGAGCCAACGCAGCTCGAAAACTCAGAATCATTCAATATAGGACTCTTCTAAGCTCTTGGCGACGAGCTTCAATTTGTAAACTGTATTGGTCGAATCATCCGAAAGGAACAAGCGTGACTTGAAAACCTATTTTTAGCTCTTTGAAGTGTGCCTATCTAGTGTGTTTGTGAAATATGTTCAGTGTTGTTTTCTAGGAAGCACTGACCCGGTCTAGTGAAAAAAAGGCTAGCACATCTATAAAACTTCAAACTCTCTTGGCACTCTGAAGGGGTTAGCGTGTTGGTTGTAGTACAACGACTATAGTCGTATACGTTAGATGGGCGTCCTCACAAAACCACTGGAATGGGAACGTCCAATCTAGGGAAAGTTTGATTTCTGCCTTCCCTTTTGGCTTGATATAAATAATTATCCGCTGCATTGATGACTTCATCGATAGTCTGGTCGGGCTGCATTATTTCAATGCCCATACTAACGGTCACTGGGATTTTTGTTTCTTGATAAAGAATAGTTTCATTTCTTAGCGCGCCATGGATCTTCTGGGCAACAATTGCGGCATCCTCTGCAGAGGTATGGGGTAAAATAAAGAGAAACTCCTCTCCTCCCCATCGAGCTATCATGTCCTGACCACGGATTAATTGCTTAAAGATCTGTGCAAGTTGGACCAACACGGCATCGCCAGCATTATGCCCATACCGATCATTGATCTTCTTAAAGTGATCTACATCGCAAACGATAACCGATAAAGAATCACGCTGACGAATCATACTGGGCTGCTCAATCTCCAATTTCTTAAGTGCGCCTCGCCTATTAGCCAGCGTTGTTAATTGGTCGTAGTGAGCCAATTTTTCATACTGTTTATTCAGCTCTAAGGTATAGCGTTGCGATTGTTCCCTCGAATACTCATAGCAAGCCGAAAGAAATGTCACGGTTAAAAAAGATAGCATTAGACGTATTCTAAATTCAGGTATATAGCTTTCGTTAGAAAAAAACTCACCGGGTACAAACATAATCAGAAAAACAATCGATAGAAAAATGGAAGTTTCGACCAAACCTTGCTTGAGACCGCGAATAAACAGGGCCACAGGAGACACCAGAAAAATCCACAGAGGTCCGGTATTTTCTACCCCGCCGCTATAAACCAAATAGATCATTAAGGTGTAGAGTGAGAAAATAATAACGGCCGAGGAAATTATTATTTTTCCGGTGATGTGTTGAAAAAGGTAGGCAAGCAAATATACCAGGCTAGCGATCATTAGTGAAAAGCCCAGCGGGCTATCGCCTCGCATAAAAGCCAAAATTCCCATCGCAGCCGTAAGTGACAGCCCTACGATGGCAAAAAGGTTCAGCACAAAGGCGTGCCTTTTTACTTCACTGTATGTACTACTTGTATGATCTACCGACAAAAAAATAGCCTTCTTTTTTAGTTATTGGCTGTTTTTTAGAATATCACTGGTCATTATATTTGGATAGTACTTAGTGAAGTGATTATTCAAGTCACCGCGTATATAACCAAAAAATCTAGCCCGCCTAGAATAGCGTGAAAATTGTTTTGTCAACCGATTGTATTTGCGATAGCGCCGCGTAATCAGGAGTGTATCATTCTACCGTAAAGCCAAGGGCTGGCCAGAGAACCAGATACGCGTGGGTTTGCGCTAGGCAACCATCCCCGACGATTGAGAATGCCCCGACTGTAGTGAAAGCAAGGCCGATTTCGAAATGGCCATGCAGCAAGGTAACAATGGCGGGTACGCCCTATCAGTAACACTGACATTCCCCGAGGGACACTCGGGCGTATTTGATGAGCGACTTCGCTACGCGGCTGTCAGTCCTGTGTGTTTGTCAGCTCAGTATATTGTTCATTCGAGAGCGTCGCTTCGGCTCCAAATAACGATACCGTCTTTAACCGTCTGTACAACCTTGATATCACGGATGTCCTCTCTGGCTGAAGTCAGGGGGTTTTCGTCTAAGATCACTAAGTCGGCAATTTTTCCTAGTTTTAAACTACCCTTTCGGTCGCCTTCAAAGAACTGGTAAGCGGCGTTTATAGTACTGGCCTGAATGGCTTGATACTGCGTTATCTGTTCATCTTTTCCACCGACGATCCCGCGGCGACTGGTGCGATTAACAGCACTCGAAATCAGCATCATTTGATCCACGGGATGAACGGGGGCGTCGTGATGAATCGTTGATGATATGCCGAGATCCATCGCGCTTTTGATAGGGTTGAGTCGATCGGTTCGCTCGGGGCCATAGATGTAGCCCCTGTGATAATCACCAAAATAGAAATTGTGCGCCATCTGAAAAGTGATGGTGATATCGAGATCCTTTAAGACATTAAACTGATCAGGCTGAACCTGTTGTGCGTGAATTATCTGCGTTCTTTTATCGTGCGGGGCACTGATGTTGGCTTCTGCGTATTTTACCGCATCGATACTCATATCAATTGCCGCATCGCCAAGGGCGTGAATAAAAATCGGTACGCTGTTTTGGTAATAACTATCGACAAGAGTATTAAGGGTTGATTGCTCTTCGATCGTGGGGTAGCCCCTGTAGCCCGCAGCTTGGCCGTGGGTCGGTGTGTGGTAGGGATCGCGTAAATACGCGGTGCGTCC
>Ga0209395_1002533_pt1 | contig 23703 bp, 15 predicted proteins | sample GOMGulsemesocosm_3_FD_184635 | JGI IMG/M metagenome (GOLD analysis project Ga0209395, IMG submission 184635) | Methane-oxidizing microbial communities from mesocosms in the Gulf of Mexico - GOM9D Gulf of Mexico (SPAdes) (version 2) | ecosystem: Environmental > Aquatic > Marine > Cold seeps... | reverse complement strand
CGTATCCTTGGCCCACAGCTGATTTTCACAACTCCCTTTATAGCGTTCAAAGGCAATGTAGCGTCCATCAGGTGAATAACTTGGCTGTAGCTCTTTGTTGTCTGTTGCAGTTAAAGGGGTCAGCTTAGCAATGTTAAGCTTATCTTGTGACATAAACGCTTGATAGGTAAATAATGCAATACTGATTAGTATTGCGGCTGAAATTACTATCCAATACTTAGGTGTAAAATTTTTCTTTACCAAAGAATGCTCAGTTACTTTCGTTGGTGTTTTTTCTTGGTTATTAATATTTGCTAGCTCGGTCTGCCAATTAACATTAGTGAGCAAGCTGTAACCCACTTTAGGATGGGTTGAAATCACTCTTTGTGTTTTAGCGTCATCATTAAAGGCTTTTCGTAGCTGAGCTATACACCGTTGAATAGCATTAGAACCGACGACAGAACCAGGCCAAACTTTATTTAATATGACGTCATGAGGAACGACTTGTCCTTGATTTTCCGCCAGTATGAGTAAAACCTGAAGTACTTTTGGCTCCATAGAAAGAATATCGTCTTGAGCAACAATTTGTGAACGTGCCATATCAATGCGGTAGTTACCGACATAAAACTCAATCACTAAACACCCCTAAAAGCGATAACTTAAAAATAGCTAAAAACGCAGTATACCTATCCTAAATATTTACGCTATCTAAAGCCTTCAATCGGTTATAAATCTCATTAAAAGCGCTAAAGAGTTACTAATAACAGTAGTTTATATAATAAATTATCAGAAAAATAATCACTTAACTTGTTGATACTTATGCCATCAGCTTTTCTGTAGCTTTTTATCAGGCTCCCTACATTGGGTTGCTCAGCTAATGTGATGATAATGAAGTGAATAATTAATTAACGGAGAAAAATATTCTAATGAAAAAAGTTTATCTAATACTAATTGTGGCAGCTTTAATGCTCAGTTCAAACTTTACCCAGGCCAAAGAGCCTGAATTTTTATCCATTTCTAAGGTGAAAGATAACGTCTACAACTTACACCTCAATGTGGGAGTTGTCGTTGGAGAGGAGTATGTCGTACTCATTGAATCTGGTTATGGGGAATATAAAGATTCAAATAACAAAATTTTAGCAGCGGTTAAATCCATCACTGATAAACCCATTAAATATGTGATTAATATGCACTCTCATGGTGATCATAACGGTGGCAATAAATTCTTTGCTGAACGTGGCGCCACCATAATCACGCAAAAAAATTCGATGTACAGCGGTGAATTTGAAGGCAAGTACCCTAAAAGTAACTCGATTAGTTTTGAAAAAAGCTTTGAATTAAATTTAGGGAATGAAGTGATTGAAATTGAACACATGATTTCACACACCTTTGACGATGGCATCGTTTATCTAAAAAACAGCAATGTGTTATTTGTGGGGGAAAACTACAAGCCAAACCACCTGACTTACTTAGGCATGTTTGGCCTGGAGAGTTTTAATACTTGGGGGGATAAAGCATTAACAAAGCTTGATAACAAAACAATAGTAGTGCCAGCTCATGGTACAACACTGCGTAACAAACAAGAATTATTAGACTATAGGACTACCTACAAATCTTGGTTTGATCGAATCAAGCACTTACATGAAGAAGGACAAACTGCTAACGAGATGACTACAGATAAATTAGCGCTTAGCTTCGTCAATAAACTAAATTTAGACAACAACCCAGACCACCACGGTGAATTTTACCAAGGCAGCATTAAAGGACTTATTCGTTTTGAAATGGATAAACCAATAACGCTGACACCAGCTCAAATGCAAGATTATGTTGGTAGTTATCAACTAGCGAATAAAGAAGATATTCAAGTTGAAATTCTTGCTGGTCGTTTAGTTGCTAAGCAGAAAAATAGTTTCATTAGCTGGCTTAAGCCAATTGCTCAAGACAAATTTGAGTCTATGACCTTTTACGGTGAACAGATTTCTTTTTCCCGTAATAAGTCTGGCGCTATTACTTCAGTTAAAGCGTTATTTCCGCAAAAGACACATTACCAAGATAGGCTGACAGGCGAGTGGGCTAAAGCAGACAATTCGTCGAGTTAAAATCCTCACTTTCGAACCTATCGCCAACTGATGTTAAGTAGTGGGAATTATATGAAATAAACCAACGAAAGTTGGTTTATTTATGTCTGAAGAAAACTCAATATTTTTCATTTTGGGTATGAGACAAGAGGGGAAGCTTTTGGTATTGAGCCGATTAGCTGCTCTAATCGTATAAAATAATGAGTCGATTAAATGTTTTCTTATGTTATTTAAGGCGCGAATCTATAGATGATAAATGGCAGTGTGAATAAAACTGATAAAATTTTGTTAAATTTCAATAGCCTTTTAAAGGGGGCCTCATTTTTGCGCAATTCCTATTCCCATAAGTCAAAGTGATAATGATTCTTGTTTGTGTTAGTGTGGGAGGTTCAGAACATTCACTATATAAGGACATATCAATTTGAAAACACTTAGTTATATTTCCCTCTCAGCATTTTAGTGTTAACTATTTCGTCTAGGGAACTGGCTGACATCTGTGAACATTCTAGTGTTCCAGCATTTTCAAACTCAATAGATCCAAAAATTGCATTTGGAGGTCAAAATTGTACAGCACCTTAAAAAAAAACATTAGATCAGTCATATTTGGAAGTCTTACGTGTTTATTCGCACTATTTTTAATATGGACCTTCATACTCAAAGAAAGCAATGATTCAATACAACGAGAGGTTGAGCAACCAAACAACATAGTCAATGATGTGAAGCAAAAAATTAGTGTCAATGTTCCCTTGGTTGTGACTGATGAGTCCCCACTAAAATCAAGTGATGTTACTTACTCATTTCTTGAGAGTAGTGAGCAATGTGAAATTTATGAAATTGATGGTGGTGCTCTGGTGGTAGCAATCAGAGACGATGATGTTCGCGTTTCAGAATTAAACGCTGACGGGACTGGCTTCTCTATCAATCTCCCATTCTATCCTACTGCTCATACTCATATTATAAAGCGTGAAGACGGAAGGGTTTTATCATTACTTTCCGATTTAAGATTAAATTCTAAAGTTGGAAGAGCAAGAGACACCGATGAACCTGTAAAAGCATATTTAGATGATGAGATTATCTTTGAAACTCAAAAGGCTTTGGATGTGGGGGCTGCATCGGATGGCTCGTCCTTTTATATTATAAAGCCGGCTGAAGGTAGTAGAACAGAGTTAATTATTTATGACTTAGCGCTAGATTTGATGTCGACTCATGATGTCACTCATTTATATGGAGCAAGCGGAAGATATCGCTTTTTTGCGTCAAGAATGACACTTGCAAATGATGCTATTTGGATTCAACCAAGCGATGAAAGTATGGAAGATCAAACACATTATCTATTTCCTGTTAATGGTTCCGCTCCACTAGCTATAGATACTAACTTCAGTTGGCGTAAATCTCCTGTATTCTATAACCTTAACACAGTATTTATTTTATCAAATAATATAAATGAAAACACAGTTTCAATGCAAGCGGTTGATTTAATTTCATATATTGAAAGTGAGGAAGCGTCGGCAAGCTATCAGGAAAGCGTGTTATGGCAAATAGATTTACCTGGATATAGTATCCAACAATCTAATATTTCTGCTTTTGAAAATGAAATATTGTTAGATCATGCTGGTATTAGAGTATTGGATATAGACTCTGGCGACGTCAAATTCACTCTTTCTGATAACAAACAAGAACAACGTGAAAAGCTTCGTTGGGGGCAAGATGTTGGGCGTATTGTTCAAGTTAACCTTTCTCAAACAGGTATAAAAATACTACGTCAAATTGGTTTGGAACATTTAGATAATTGCATGATAGCTGGTGGTGATTTCAATAAATGTAAAAATGAACTACGTAATAAAAAATTACTATTTGATGTAGTTGATACATTTAAAAATACAGATTTTGGTTATAGCGAATTTGTTAGTAACAGTAAACTTAAAAAATTTGGACGTTGTAATAGAGGTGATTTCCATACTGGGAAACTTGGTACCAAAAATTCAGAAGAATTATCTTATACATTAAAAAATACACCCCCAAGGCTTAGATAATCATAAGACGATTCACAGGTCTTGTATCTAGACAGCCACCGTTTTAATAACTGTGGCTGTCTAGAATTATGCTATGAGCATTATTTTCGTTTGAAAGAGTCTATTAGTACATCTTCACTAAATGCCGTTGGTACCACACCTTCGGAGGCATAAACATAGAGTGTGCATCTAAATATGTGTGTCATCAATGATTGTAAATAAATGACAACACAGATGAGAAACGGAGAAATAAATAGACCAACCATAAGCACCCATACACCTACCTTGAATCCAGCAACTACAATTGCAATCCCTAATATTATGGGAGTGACAATACAAGCCAGTATTAACAACCAACTAAGCATAGTAATCGCAAGAAACCCAATAATCCCTTCGCCCCAAGTTCGTTTAATGAGCTTGGTTGAATATTTTAAGTAGTTAAGAGGATTCGATTGATTTTCTTCACGTATCAGTACGGGTATGGCAAAAACAGTGACAATACTCCATTCAAAACCAATTAATCCCATAATCCAACGCCCTATAAAGTCGAACTGCTCTTCCAATGAGCGTATTACGACACCAACAATACCTGACAATAAAGACCAGAGTAAAATTGCTTTAATCTTTTTTGTTGCGGTTTTAAAAAGATAATTTGGGACACTCACAAAAATCTATCTAATAACTAACAAGTTAATGGTTTTATTTGTTAGTTATCTATCAAACTAAAACAACCAGCCCTGCTTTTTTAAATTCAGGGTTGGTTGTTATTTGACCCGCTACCCAGAGGTTAACCTAACCTAACCTAACCTATGCTAGGCTTGGGTAGCCGTGTCAGTTGATAAGGCAATTAATCCTGCGGGTTAACCAAACAATGACGGTGGTGTTGGTTGATTTGTTAAATTAGGAAAAATTTCATTCATTTTATCCTGCTTAACCCCAAACCATTGGCCTAATGCGGCAGCGTATTGTTCAACAGATTGTGTTGGAATTAAGCGGCCACTGCCTGCATCAAGTTGATGGTCAAAGTCGGCGACTGGAATGTCGCCATAAATTTGTTGCCCTTGTACGCCACCTCCGATGACAAAATGATGTGATCCCCAGCCATGGTCTGTACCATCACCATTGGTCGCAAGTGTTCGTCCAAAATCTGATGCGGTAAATAATGTGACATCATTTTGCAAGCCAAGCTCAACCATTGTTTGATAAAACGCTACTACCGCTTCATCTATCTGTTTTTGCAGTTCCGGTAACGTTTTTGCCTGACCAGAATGCGTATCAAAACCGCCCATGCCGACCATAAATATTTGACGTGAACTCGCTAGTTGTTCTCGCGCAGCAATGGATTGTGAAACGGATTTTAGCTGCCCACCAAGCGATGTTGCAGGAAACGGTGTTTGAAATGACGGTGCCGATTGCGTTGCTTGGTTATACATGCTGTTGGCATTGAAAGAGTTGCTTATCTTACTAGCCATATCTTGTTGCAATAATGAGTCACTGTTGAAGTATTGGCTTCTAAAGTGCTGAGTTAACCGTTTTGCCAGCGGCTGTTGTGTTTCTTTAATTATATCGAGGGATAATGCCTTACCACCTGAAACTTGATAGGGAATGGTTTGCTGGCCTGTTAGCAGGAGTTCACCGCTACCAGTAGTGATGTTAGCGAAGGTGTTTTGTGTGGTCGATAAGCTGTCTGCATATAATCCAGCCCAACCATATTGAGCGCCTTCTGTTGTGCCCGACATCCAAGTGGCTTGTTGGTCGTTATGAGAGAATAAACGTGATGGCACCTTCACTGTTTCAGCGTTAAATGTATTGGCATTAGTTGGTTCAATCAACGGCCCCACATTACCCACAATAGCGGCATTGCCTGTTTGAAATAGATTGTGGATGCCAGAGAACTCGGCGGGTAAAGCAAATTTACGCTCCCCAAATTGCGATGCATTTAAAGGGGATAACGGTAATAATGTATTTTGTAATCGCGGTGAAGTTTGCTGCGCTAAGAGCGTTTTTCTTATGTCTGCCCACCGAGTATAACTTTGGTTGTCGTAAGGAATAATTGTGTCGTGGTTGTCCATGCCGCCATAAAAAAATAAACAGACTAAGGCTTTATACCCAGTTTGTTGTGATGCTTGAGCTTGCATGCTCGTTAATAGGGAAGTCATCCCGCCCATAGAAACCGTTGCTAGGGAAAGTGAACTCGCTTTTAAGAATGATCGACGATTCATAGTCATAATATGTATCCCTATTGTTGAATTAAATAATCAGGTGAAGTCATAACAAGTAATACTGCCAGTTGTACCTGATATAGCGCGTTTTGCTTAAGCTCTTGAGGAAGTTGTGCCAAGGTCTCCTTAATATAATCACGGGTTGGCTGAGATAACGTGCCATAGGTTAGCAATAAGTCTAAATGATCAAGCAGCGCGTCATGATCATTTACCAATTCAAGCTCTTTGTTATATTGCGAGATGAAGCTCACTGCTGCGGTGTTAGCGTCTAAGGTAACGCCGGTTTCATCTAAGAATACTTGGGCGCGTTCGTTATCAACGGTTTGACTTTCATTGAAAATAAAATAGGTCATAAAGTTGGTATATCCAGCTATAGAGCTGGCATTAACGATTTGTAACTCTGGCGCTTTTAAGCCCTGTTTGGCCGATAACGTGCCTGGGGCAATATATCCGGGGCGAAAAAAGTTAAAGACCGACGAGGCGCGATATGGATGTTGCGATAACGTTGAAGATCCTTTGGTGTCCCACAACAATTCTTGAAACCTAGGCGTGACAGACTCAATATTGAAAGCCCTTGCCCAATGAGAAAAGCGCAAAATGGGTTCGCGTACCTTTCCTCCAGTCGTATCGGGTAGTGTGCGTCCTTGAGTATCAAACAAGACTGCCGCTAATGTTGCCCCAAGGTCACCACGGCGACTTTGGCCAACTTTGGTGCCGTCGGGTAAAGTAAATTCACCTTGGTTAAATGCATTCGCTACACGTGCAACATATTCAGGTGATGGGTTACTCATAACCAATCGTTGAATTAGATGAGTGGCAACAAAAGGAGCAACGTTAGGGTGTGCAAAGATATGATCTAGTGCTTGAGTAATGCTTGATTGAGCTGGTGTATCTTGAGGTATAGTCAGATTGAGAAAGGTTTTTTCCTTCGATGAATGTGATTCCTCAAAAGTTTGCATTGGCGTGGCATAAGCCGCCATCACAGATTGTTCAACCACCGTTTCATTGATGTTTAAACCCGTAAATACTTTAGCTAGGCCAGTAATATCTTTATTGTCATAGGTTTCTATTGGCTTGCCGCTGCCATCTAAACGTGGTGTGCCATCAATATTTAATTCAACGACGCCAATGGTGAAAAGTTGTAGTAATTCACGAGCATAATTTTCATCAGGCATGCGCCCCGTGATTGGGTCTCCTTTTTCACTGCCTTGATACGTTAAATAATATCCCATAGCAGGGGAGTAGGTGACGGCCTCAAGTAGGTCGCGATAGTTGCCAAAAGCGTGTTGAATCAGCAAATCTTGAAAATAGGCTACCGCAGAGGGCACATCGGTAAGTACCTCTCCACCGCCGTTTGATACAACAAATAGCTCAGACAGAGAAAAAGCCATTCTTTGGCGCAGTTGATCCGGCGCCGCCACTGCGTTTCGCCAAAAGCCAATAGTTGTTGCCTCTAATGCGAAAAACTCCAGTTCTGCGCTGACAAATTCATCGACAACGGGTTGTAATAAACTAGGAGAAAGAGTTAATTGCTTGCTAAACCATTGCGAGGTACTTTCACCTGTTAGCGCATTAATTTCATCAAGTTTCGGGCCGAAAGTGGCTTGAGTTAAAAAGCGGGCCACGTCATTGGCTTGTGTGTAAACAATATCTTTGTTAGTAACAACAGCATTGCTGTCAGGCGTAGGTACAGGTGTCGGAGTAGGTACAGGTACTGGAGTCGGACTTTCAACTGGTGGAATGGTTTTTTCAGGTTCTGCGCCACCACCGCCACAAGATGACAGTGACAATACCAACAGGCATGTGGAAATAGACAATAAATAGGGTTTCGTTGACATAGCATTCTCACAAAGTAAATTAATTTGCTTAAACGCTGAAAGTGGCGAGCTAAAATTGGTTGACTACATAAAACTATATACAGGTAACCCCGCTTTCTTATTTTTATAATCACGATTGAAAACTAGTGACTAAAATTAAGATCGGAAGCTTTGCGACCCAACCTCACGATTGGTGTGCCATTATCAGCAGATAAAGAACGAGTCTCGCATAAAAACAATAGAGGAGCAATGTGGCTTAAATTCGTGCTCTTAATTCTAGCTAATCACAGTTAAAATAAGGTGTGAAGCTTATGTTTCGCAAGTCGAATTTTATCGTGACAATACAATAGTTTGAGATTCTTGCAGAGTTAAACTAGCGATAACTTTTATTTTTTAGCTTAAAACTATCGACATCGTGGTTCCAAGTCCTAAAGTTGATTTAACGGTGATATTTCCTCCATGACGATTAATTATTTGCTTAGATAGAGCAAGACCAATGCCTGTTCCTGTTGTTTTTGTGGTGTAAAATGGCAGAAATAATTTTTGCTGTGCTTGTTCTATCATGCCGCAACCGTTATCACTTACCTGCAATAAGAATCGGCCGCGATCCGTCATGGCTGCTGAAATTTGAATGACAGGTTTTGTGGTTTCTTCAAATGCTTCAATAGCATTAAGTACTAAGTTAATAATGACTTGTTCCAATTGCACTTTATCGGCTTGTAACTGCAAGTTTGAGGGCTCAACAACGATCTTTATGGCAATGTTTTTGAGTTTCTCTTGTAATAACTTGCTCACACCTTGATACAAAGGCAATACTTCAAATGTGCTTAGCTCTGGCGCTGGTAACTGGCTTAAATCACGGTAACTGTCGATAAAACTAAGCAACCCCTGACTACGTCTGTCGATGGTTGCTAATGAATAAGACAGGTCTTCTAAACCTTCTCCTTCAACACACTTTTCGTCTGCAATCATCATCTGCGCAGTATTAGCAAGGGAGGCGATAGGGGTAACAGAGTTTGCCATTTCATGGGTCAATACACGGATAAGCTGTTGCCAGGACTGAGCCTCTTGTTGAGCGAGTTCTTGCTGAATATCTTGAACGGCCACTAGTGTTACTTTATGGCCTTTAATGCTTGCCTGTGTGGTTCGTATCATTAAGCTAAGCGCTTCACCATTAATCTCTATATGCAGTATCGAACTGTCACCTCTGCCAAGTTGCTTAATATGCTGCGCTAACACGGGTTGGTAACTCAAGAACTCGTCAAAATTATGGGGCTTTTTATACAAAATCAGCTGCTGAAATGCTTTATTACACAGCTTGATTGTACCTTGGTCATCAAAAGCTAAAATGGCGGCATCACTATGTTGCAATACCGTGGTTAAAAGCAATGTTTGCTGCTCGAGCGCGAGGCGGGAATCTTTAAAATATTCGGCGAGTTGCTCTAATGCGAGGCCAAACCCGCTGAGTGCTGGATCGTTAATAAGGCGGCGAAATGTTTGTGCGCCATCATCACTTTTTAGGGATAATACATAGAGTGATAGCTGTTTATAGTGATTCTCTATGGACCTAATTAAACTTACAATTTGAACTATAAGAATGAGCGCTATTGCGACAGATGAAACAAAGTATCCTTGATGATAAACAGCCGTTTGCAATAGGCCAAACATCGTGACAAGTAATAACAGTGTTCGTAATATGATTTGTGGACGAAAGTGATTAAAGGCCATGTTTTTCCATCCTGCGATAAAGTGACATACGTGTGATCCCTAGTGATTTAGCAGCCTGACTAATATTACCCTGCTGCTGTTTTAGGGCCGCGCGCATGGCTATGATTTCTAATTGCGCTAAATCCAATGTAGGTAATTGGTTAGCATCAGCTTGAATAGGGTGTGCGGCCGGAGTTATTTGTTGTTCGCTACCACTTGAATGACCAATTCCCATTGATGACAAGCTCAGTTCATCGCCAGGGGATAAGATAACGGCACGCTCTATACAATGAGCCAGCTCTCGAATATTACCTGGCCATCGGTAATCGATAAGTGCCTGGTAAGTTTCTTTTGATATGGTTAAAGAAGGGCGTTTGTAACGTTTAGTAAATTGCTGCAAATAGTAATCGACCAACAAAGGAATATCGGATTGGCGCTCACGCAGTGGCGGTAAGTGAATTTCAACGGTATTAATACGATAGAGGAGATCTTGTCTAAAGCTCTGCTCACTAACACGTTCAATCAGGTTTTCATTGGTGGCACAAATTAAGCGTAAATTAACCTCGCGGCTTTTGTTATCGCCTACTTTTGTAATGTGTTTTTGCTGAATGGCAGTGAGTAATTTACCTTGTAAGGCTAAAGGCACATTGCCTAATTCATCAAGAAACAAAGTGCCTTGGTCGGCCAATTCAAAACGCCCAATGCGATCTTCTTTGGCACCGGTAAACGCCCCTTTTTTATGTCCAAATAGTTCACTTTCAAATAAGTTGTCAGAAAGACTGCCAACATCTACGCCAATAAATACTTCATCTGCGCGCAATGACTGACGATGAATTTCTCTTGCGACCACTTCTTTTCCTGTGCCACTTTCACCAAGGATCAAAATGTTGGCGTCGGTTTTGGCCGCTAGTTCTATCACTTTGAATACTTGCTGCATCACTTCACTATGACCAATAAAGTCTTGCTGGGGTTTGTTAAGTTCAGCGCTTAATTGTCGTTTGGTGTTGGTGAGGGCACTGACCTTTTGCTTACTTTTTTTGAGCGCCATGGCAGAAGCGATAGTCGCCAGCAGCTTTTGGTTTTGCCAAGGTTTTAACACAAAATCTGTCGCACCCGCCTTTACGGCTTGAACGGCCGTATTCACATCACCGTAGGCCGTCATTAGTATAACGACAGCATCGTTATCCATCGCCATGATTTTCTTAAGCCAATAAAAACCTTCCTGACCACTGCTAGCGTCTAATGTGAAGTTCATATCAAGCAGTATGACATCGAAGCTTTGCTCGTTTAACAGGTGCGGAATTTGATGGGGATTTGACTCTACAACAATGGATGCATAATTTTTTTTGAGCAACATTCTACTGGCGATAAGAATATCTTTATTATCGTCAATTACTAAAATGGAGCCGGTCAGTTGAGCCATAGCGTCATAAATCATTGTTTTAAAGCAAACAATTTAATCGTAATTGATCTATTTATAAAGCATTTTCTTTGTTGATGTGTTTTTCGGTAAATGAACGATATCGAACACTCTTGAGTGAACGATATCGAACACTTTATACTTGATATTTTCATGGAGTTACGTAAGTTGTTGTTATTTAATCGTTTAAAGGGTTGGCACGGCTCGTGCTCTAACTAAGACAAATAGACAATTATAATAGCGAGATTGATTATGGATAAGAAAATTAATTCTAGTGTTTCATTCACTCAAAAAAAATTACTGCTGGTCGCTGCCACTGCAGCAGTTCTCTTTGGCGGTTATACGGTGTTTGCCAATGCGAGTCAAAGCAATTACCGTATCGAGGCGTCTAAACTCACTGTAGCTAAGGTTGAGCAGGCTCGTTTTGAAGATTATGTGCAATTGCGTGCCACTGTTGCCCCCAAGCGTACTATCTACATTGATGCTAACGAAGGAGGCCGAGTTGAAAAGAAATTCATTGAAGAAGGCAGTTATGTCAAAAAAGGACAACAACTATTAGAACTCAGTAATAGCTCTTTACAGCTAGGTGTTATCACTCGAGAAGCTCAAATCACCGAACAGCTTAATAATTTACAAAACACCAAATTAGCCATGGCTCAAGATAATCTTAATATTAGAAATCAACTTATTGAATTTAATTATAAAATCACGTCACTAAGCCGTTTGGAAGGAAAGCGTAAGCTACTATTAGATAAGGATATTATTTCACAAGAAACGTATTTAACCACCCTCGATGATCTTAGCTACTATCGCAAGAAACGCGAAATAACCTTAGCCCGAAAAACTCAGAATGAAAAGATCCGTGTGGTGCAAATGGCGCAATTGGAAGAAAGCACGGTGCAATTGAGTAAAAACTTAAAGTTATCACGTAAAAACCTTGATGAACTGATTGTGCGTGCCCCATTTGATGGTTACTTAACGTCGTTAGACGCAGAGCTGGGGGAATCAATTGGTCGTGGCGCTCGCATTGGTCAAATTGATAATACGAATGAATTTAAAATGAGTGCAATGGTTGATGAGTTTTATTTAAACCGCGTTAGTCAGCAGCAAATCGCCTCTCTCACACAATCGGGCCAAGAATATAGACTGGTATTAAAGAAAGTGTATCCGAAAGTACAAAATGGCCAATTTAAAGTTGATTTCGCTTTTTCTAAAGAGCAGCCAAAAAAATTACATCGAGGCCAGAGTTTTCAGCTTAAGTTACAGCTTGGTGATGAAAAACAGGCGTTATTAATTCCCCGCGGTGGCTTCATTCAAGAAACTGGTGGCCAATGGATATTCGTATTAAGTGAAGATGGCAAAGACGCGAAGCGTCGTCAAATTAGGGTCGGGCGCAAGAATCCACAATATTTAGAAATCTTATCGGGGTTAACGGTAAAAGACCGAGTCATAACCTCTAGTTATAACCAATTTAAACACAATCAAACGCTATCGTTAGTTCAATAAACGAAGTAACAAGGAAAAATAATAATGATTAAACTTACTAACATTTGCAAAGTATTTACCACTGAAGATATTGAAACTACAGCGTTAAATAATATTACATTACAGATTGATGAAGGCGAATTCGTTGCCATTATGGGGCCATCAGGTTGTGGTAAATCAACCTTGTTAAACACCTTAGGCATGCTCGATTCACCTTCGTCTGGTGAATATCATTTTAACCAGTTGGACGTCGCTAATTATAATGAAAAGTCACTGGCAAAAATAAGAAAAAATAACTTGGGCTTCATTTTTCAAAGTTTCAATTTAATTGATGAGTTAACGGTTTATGAAAATGTGGAATTGCCATTGCTCTATCAAAAAATTGATAGCAGCAGCCGCAAGGCGAGAGTGTTAGCGGTATTAGAGCGTATGAATATTAGCCATCGTGCCAGTCATTTACCCCAGCAATTGTCCGGTGGTCAGCAGCAACGAGTCGCGGTAGCACGTGCGTTGGTGATAGAGCCTAAATTGATTTTAGCCGATGAGCCGACAGGTAATCTTGACTCTCACAACGGTGAAGAGGTGATGACAATGCTAACGGAATTAAATCAACAAGGCACAACTATCGTGATGGTAACGCATTCAGAAGATCATGCTGGGTACGCTAATCGCAGTATACGATTGTTTGATGGTCAGCTATTGAGCCAACAAACCATCCACACTTCCAACCAGCAATCGATCGCAAGCCAAGCAATTGCGCAACAAGCATAAGGAATAGCGAGATGTTTAAGAATTATTTACTGACCGCATGGCGGGCGCTGATTAAGCAAAAACTCCATAGTGCACTTAATATTATTGGTTTATCGGTTGGAATAGCTGCGAGTATCTTAATGTGGCTTTTCTCACAAGATGAACTCAGTTTTGACAAGTTCCATCCTAATAGTGAATCCACTTACCGAGTCGCAATAAATTATTCAGACATGGAGTTAGGCGCAGATGGATTAGCGGTGAGTTCAGCCAAATTGCGCGCTTTATTAGATACGCAATATAGTCATGATGTCGAAAAAGCGACGGCTATAGGGGGCAGCACGAGTTTTTGGGTCTTATTTAAAGACAATGAGAAACTGGCTGGATTAGCCGTTAGCCCTGCTGAGAGTAATTTTGATCAGTTCTTCAAATTACCTGTAGTGCATGGCTTAGGCAGTCAGGCATTAGGCGAGCCAGACCAAGTATTGATATCACTTACTCAGGCTCAGCAATTGTTTGGGCGCGATAATGTTGTAGGGGAAACACTTAAACTTAATAATAAAATTACGCTAACTATAGCGGGCGTTTTTGCAGATTTACCGAGTAATACACACCTTAAGTTTGATGCGCTCTATTCTATGTCAACGCTTAAACGAGAGCAGCCGAGATCATTTACTAATTTGTTTAAAAATGATTTTTACACTTTTATTGCGCTTAAACCGACAAGTAATGTTACTGAATTAGCCAATAAACTCTCTCAGTTTATGACAGAGCAGAGCAAAATGAACATAGAGGTATTTTTACAACCATTAGCGGATATTCACCTACGTTCGAATTTATTGGGCGAGATGCAGCCTAACGGTTCACATCAAACCGTGAAATTGGCGTTGATTTTATCCTTGTTTATTGTGTTAGTTGCCTGCTTTAACTTCGTCAACATGGCTACAGCCCGTTCCACGCTGCGCGCTAAAGAGGTGGGTGTGCGTAAAGCATTGGGCGCTAGTCGTGAGCAGTTAGTGCAGCAATTTCTTACCGAAGCGATAATGATAGTTTCAATTGCCATGGTGTTTGCGTTAATCATGGTGGAGGTTTTACTGCCTTGGCTTAATACTTTCACGGGTAAGTCGATAGCTTTAAGTTTTGGCTTAATAGAATGCGTGAGCATTGTCACGTTGGTTGGAAGCATTGGTGTATTAGCTGGCGCTTATCCAGCGTTGTTTATATCGTCTTTCAATACTTTAAGAGTATTAAGTGGAGACTTTAATCGCGGCAAATCTTCTATCTTATTTCGTAAGGTTTTAGTGTGTGTACAAAGTGGCATTGCGGTCGTGTTAATTATTTTGACAGCAACGGTTTATCAGCAAATCGACCATTTAAAAAGCATGCCATTAGGTTACGAACGTGAGCAAGTCCTAGTGATGCCTGAAATTAAAAGCACTGAGTTACAACGCAGCTTCGATGCTTTTTCAAATCAGCTGCGTAATATTGACGGTGTTGTCTCTGTGACCAGTGGTGAGCAAGTTCCAACGATGGGATTTAATATGCAACCTAGTGTTAGCTTGCCCCATAACGGCGATACCATTGATATGGTGCCAATGGTTGGCGTTAATTATAACTATGTATCAACACTTGGTTTTGAATTGCTGGCAGGACGTGATTTTGGTAAGCAGTATAGCGGTGATTATTATCGTAAAGGTGATGAAGATAGTGCGACTGTCGGGGTTATTATTAATGAATCGGCGATGAAGGCTGCAGGATGGGTAAGCCCAAATGCAGCTATAGGGCAGGGGTGGACTTGGAGCATCGGATTCCCGGTAAACGGCACCGTAGTTGGCGTTGTTAAGGATGTTCATTTTGTATCTGCCCATGAACCTATACAGCCTGTATTTTTTGCATTGGGCCTACATACACAGGGACGCGACCTTTTAGTCGTGAAATATAGCAGCGACAATCACCATTTAGTGCAGTTACAAGTTAATGATGTATTTACGCATTTGTTTAACACACCAGTGGTTAATTCGACATTCTTGTCGGCTAATTTTGATGCTCTTTATGTTAAAGAAGATAAACAAACGACATTATTAGTTAACTTCACCGGACTAATTCTTTTAATCACCTGTGTCGGCCTCTTCGGTTTAGCATCGTTTACTGCGCAGCGTCGCCGTAAAGAAGTGGCATTAAGAAAGATCCTTGGTGCTAACACGAGTCAATTGGTTGTTATGTTGACAAACGAATTTAGTAAATTGGTTCTGCTACCAAATTTAGTGGCATGGCCGGTGGCTTATTTTGCAGTAAATTACTGGTTGCAAGGGTTTAGTGTGCATATAGATATGCCTTGGCTGTTATTCTTGTTTGCTAGCATGGTAACTCTGATAATTTCTTGGATTACGGTTGCAGGTCTATCATTTAGAGCAGCTACTGCACGTCCTGTATCATCATTGCGATACGAGTAAGTTTAATTATTAAGTGAGCCTAATGTTGTTTCAGCTTTTTCTTTGAATGAGAGAAAGCTGAAATTCTTCGTTATTTTTACAGTGAAAAATTAGCTATTTGATAAGTATTGATAGCTTAATTGCTGAAATCTAAAGTCATTAACGCGCCATTGAGTTTTGGACAATGCCCAATCAATAACTTCCCTTGGTGAGATCGAGTAATTTCGTCAACAATGGCTAATCCCAATCCACTGCCTTTGTTGTCAGATTGGTCTTTGCGCCAAAAAACTTGGGTCGCCATTGCTTTATCTGACTCATTAAAACCACCGCCGTTGTCACTTACACTGACACTATTGTTGTCAACAACTGCAATGACTTTGCCTTGTTCTGGTGAGTATTTGAGTGCGTTTTCTAATAAATTTTTACAGGCGACAGTTAGCGAGGCTTTGTCGCCTTGAATGTGCGAGTGTTGATCGTTAACGATCAACTCAAGATCTTTATTTAAGCTTAATACTAAGGGGCCCAATAATTGGCAAGCTTGTGACATGATGTCAGCTAAGTTTAGTTTCTGGGGGCTATAGCTGTGCTGATTTTGAGCGCGAGATAAATCTAATAGCTGCTCAACTAATCGGTTCATGTAGGTAATGTCTGTTAATAAAATTTGCTTAATGTCATCTGGAATATCATTTAATTCTACGCGGCCCTGCAAGATAGTTAAGGGAGTACGCAGTTCATGAGCGGCATTGGCTACAAAGCGTTTTTGCTGATTAAAGCCAAGCTCAACTCTGTCTAGAGCTCTATTCATGGCATGAGTTAAAGGTTGTATTTCATAAGGGACTTTGTCAACTTGCAGACGTTTTTCGAGCTGTTGTGGTTCAATATTATTGGCTTGAATAGAAACGCTTCTGATCTTTTTTGTGATGCTATTAATAGAGAAAAAACAAACCACAATAAACAATACTAATGAGGTGCCAGCGGCTAAAGACATGCTATTAATGATAGCTGGTAGCACCGCTTGTTCGGCAAATTTACCCAAGCGATCGCTGCGGACCACGTCAATATATATAGGGACGCCTTCAAGTATATTACTATAGCGAAAACCAACAATGTCACCCAAGGCTGAGGGAAGTGTAAAGCCCCCTTCGGATACTTTTTCTGGTACGTAATGTAGCAAGGTTTTATATTTATCAGTTTGGGGAGCCGATTGAAGTAACACGGTTAAATTGCTTTTATCGAGCACTCTAAAACCAATATTGCTGTATAAAGCGTCATAAGACCATTGTGATACTTCGCTAAGATTTACAGTGATCTCTCCTTGTGAATCAACACTTAATGAATCATAAATATCAAATGCTAATTCTTGGGAAGCTTCGTTTGCTGCAATGCTTGCAAATGAGCTGGTGGAGCAATAAATGTATACCGCAGCGACACTGCAAAAGAGCACAACCCCAGCTAAAACATAATGCTTTAACAGCGTATATGTTAGGGAATGACGATATATTTTAAGTCGCTGGAGTTGACGATTGAGTCTCAGTTTAAAATTAGGCTTCATGTTGTAATACATACCCTATGCCACGTAACGTTTTGACATTAAAAGATGCCTGATGATTTAACAGTTTTTTTCGTAATCGATGCACTGCCACCTGAATAGCATTCTCACTAATGTCATCTTCAAAGCCAAATAAGCTATTAATCATGGCTTCTTTTGATATGGTGATGCCCGTATTTCGCAGTAGATAACTAAGAATTGAAAACTCTGTTTTGCCTAATTCAACACGCTGGCCTAACACAGCCAAGTGCTTTGTTTTTAGGTCTAATACCATGTTGCCATGAGTGAGTTGATTCCCTGTGAAATGATCTGGTCGCCTCAGCAATGCTCTTAAGCGCGCTAATAACTCTTCGGTGGCAAAGGGCTTTGCTAGATAATCGTCGGCGCCAGCGTCTAAGCCATCAATTTTATTTTGTAAGCTACCTCGCGCCGTTAGAATGAGCACCGGAGTCGTACAATTAAGTTGGCGCAATGTCGCTAATATCTTCATGCCATCAATATCGGGCAAGCCCAAATCTAAGATGATGGCATCATATCGGGTGGTTGCGCACATTGCTAAGGCTAATTTGCCCGTACTGGCTAAATCGCAACAGGCATTTAACTTAGCACAGGCTAGCTTTAGTAAATCAGCCACCTGAATATTGTCTTCGACAACCAAAATTCTCATTACAAATTCTCTGTTAAAACTCTGTTTTAGATAAGTTATTTTCCCAGATTAACTTTGTCGTACAGGGGATGACGACTAGCGTTAATAGTGTAGAAAAAATCATGCCGCTTATCATAGCCCAAGCTAATGGAGGCCACAATGGGCTGGTGGAGTAAGCCAGTGGAAGCAAGCCGACCACTGTGGTTAAGGTGCTTAATATAATAGGGCGCATGCGCAATGTAACGGCATTAATAATGGCAGTTTCTAACTGCTCACCTAATTTACATTCAGATAAGATTTTATCTATTAAAACAATGCCGTTGTTAACTACAACCCCCACTAATCCCAGCACGCCTAGCAACGCCATAAAACCAAATGACGTGCCCGACAAGGCTAACCCGGGATAAATACCTAATACGGCCATTGGAATACTTAACAAAATAATGAAAGTTAATCTGATTGAGCCAAACTGGGCTAATAAACAACAGATCAGCAGCAATAATCCAGCGGGAAGCGCCTTCATTATAGCGCTATTAGCCTCACTTGATTCTTCTCCTTCGCCGCCATAATTGATAGCTACGTTGTAGTCACTTGCAATCGTATTTAGGTCGTTGGCAATGGCACCGAGCATGCCATCATTAGCGCCCTGCGCTAAATCGGCTCTAATGGCTAGACTAGATTTCATATTACGGCGAAATAAATGGGGAGACTCGGTGCTGAAATAAGGCTGTGCAAATAAGCTTATTGGCCATTGTCCGCGCTCGTTGATTAAGGTGATGCTAGCCAATTTATCGCTGCTGTTTGTCTGGTTGTTTGACTCTCTAATATACACGGGCACCGAATAGCCATTGTCGCTAATGGTTGTTGCTAAAACACCTTCACTTAACCATTGTAGATAGCTACTGATATCTTGATTCTCTATCCCTGCTTCGATCATTTTTATGCGGTCAAAATGATATTTCATGGCTGTAATTTTTTCACCATAGAGGATACGAGCATTAATGGCTTGTGGATGCTCTAGTAGTAATTGTTGTACCTTTTCACTGGCTAAGGCTAATTGTTGTCGGTCATTGCCATCAACAAAAATTTCAATTGGGCTGTCAATGGGAGGACCTTGACCCAGCTGCTTTGCCTGTATATAAACATGGTTATGTGTGCCGCCCAACTGGGTATTTAATGTGTGTATTAAAGCCTTGGTATTGGTGCCTTCTTTGGTATGAAAAGCAATGCGAGCAATATGTTTTTGTCTTGGCAGTGCATTTAAATTGTAATAAAACCCTGGACCTGAATAACCAACGAAGCTAGCAATATCAGTAATTTCAGTAAAGGCTCTTAACTTTTCTTCAGTAGCTATTACGTGTTTTAAGGTGTTTTTATAACTGCTACCCGCTGGTAATTTTATGTCTAAATAGGCGGTTGTGCGTGATGTCTTTGGAAAAAACTCATGACCAACCCAGCCTTGACTCCCGGCTATAACGGTTAAGAGTAAGGCACAAACGCTAAGACTTATCTTTGGCGACTTAACGATGCTGGTTATCAAGTGAATTGCACGTTTACCGTTAGATTCTTTGGTTTTGGTTGTGAGTAAATAGCGGCCCAAAGTGGGTATTAGGATGAGCGCCACAAATAAGCTGCTGGCAATCGCAGTGATAACAACCACGGGAATAGTCCGCACGAAATCTGCCACATCACCAGTAGAAAGCAGCATGGGTAGAAACGCTGCTATGGTGGTTAATGAAGCGCACAGCAAGGGCTTAGTTAACTCATTAACGGTTCGTTTAGAAGCGGCAAACGCAGTGAGTCCTTGTTGACGATATCGTTGCATTAATTCTGCGCTAACAATACTGTTGTCAACGACTAAGCCCAGACTTATGACGAGTCCAGCAATTGACATTTGCTCGAGAACACCATTAAAAACGCCGCCATATATTAATATGGTTGAGGCTGAGGAAACGGGAATGGCCACAGACACCATTAACGCTAATCGCCAATTCATCAATAGAAACAAAACGAGCGCTAATAATAGGAAACTAATTAAAAGGGACCAAGATAAGTCTGTTAATCGCTGGGTTGTCCAGCGTGGCTGAAAGAAGACTTTTTCAATAATAATATCAGGATGAACCTTCATTATTTTCGCCAAACTTATATCAAATCGCTCTGCAAAGTCAGTAACGCGCAGGCTATCAGGGGCGAGTGTTATCGCTAGGCCTATGCTATTTTTACCATTGAATCTAAAGCCAATATCAGCAAAATCGTTGCTCGTTTCGTTAACCTCCAGCAATTGAGCTAAGGTGAATCCCGTCCCCTGTGTATTTGAAATAACAAGATGATTGATATCTTCACTTTGGCTGATGCCGCCGGGTGATTGGACAGGATTTAAATACTGGTCACTACGTAAGTTATCAACGGGACGATACTGATTTTGTTTCTGAATCATTAATGCGATATCTAACGGGGCAACCCCTGAAGATAAGTGCTGCGCTGCTGGGTAAGTTAAGTTGATTCGGCGTCCTGAATCGGCAACTAATTCAACATCTCGAACACCACTTATTTGTAATAACCGTTCTCTAATATCTAGCGCTGCTTGTCGCTGCGCTAATAGATCTATATTTTTCCCTTGCACACTCAACACTATGCCTTGGGTATCCCCAATGCGATCATCAAGAATTAACTGGCTAACACCGCTAGGTAGATTACCCTCAAGCTCAGACAGCTTATTTCTAATTCGCTGCCATGCAGTGTCGGTATCATAGATGTGCGGTGCTAATTCTAGCGCAATGTTACCTCGCTGGGGCAAGCTGCTGCTATCCATTTTGACTAAGTCTTCTAAGCCACTTAGTTGGCGCTCAATAACTTTTACAACGTTACTCTCTACTTCTGAGGCTGTTGCACCTGGGTAATTAAAGTTGATGTGCGCGTAGCGGTAGGGGAATGTCGGATCCTCTTGGTTATAGATATTAAACCAACTTACCGCGCCTAAAAAGACCAATAAGAATGCAGTCGACAAGACTAACCTGTCATTAAACAACCAACGAAACATTAGTAGGATCCTTTTGGCGTTTTAAGATCAAGTGATGCGATCGCATCATGATTATTTGTAGTGATAATTGTATTGAAGCAGCAGGTGGCTAAATCGACATGATCTGAAGCTGCGCGTAATAATAGGTGGTTTTCTTTGATTGCTTGAACGATAACACCAATTTTTCTCTGATGGCTATCGTCAAAGATATAGGCTGCTCCAGTGTTATCGTATTTGAGTTGCGCTTGTTTAACGCTAAACAATTTCTCCTTTGATTCTATGATGAGCTCAGCTTGTAATCCGATATATTTATTATGAGTCTCACCAAGGGATACTGTTACTTCAAACAGCCCGTTGCCACCTTGCTTGGGACGCGATAGCTCAGTAATAAGAACTTGCTGTTTTTTTGCTAGCACTGGAATTGTTAACATGAGTGACTGGCCTAGCGATAAGTTAACAACGTGGCGCTGGGTCACATAGAATTTTGCCTTTTGACGCTGTATTTCATTTAATAAAACGACGGGCTGGCCTGCATTTAAGTAGTCGCCTTTTCTGACGTATAGCTGACTGACTAAACCAGAAAAAGGTGCGCGAATTAAACGTTCTTCAAACCGTTTATGGCTACTGTTTACTTGTGCTTTTGCCACCGCTAAATTCGCTTTTTCAGCCAGATAATTGGTTTGGGCAATGTCAACATTCGCAATAGCAAGCAGCTGCTGTTTATGTAACGCTTTAGCCCTGTGCCACTCTTTTTTAGCACGCTCCAAGTTGGCTTGTTTTTGCTTATAGTTTGCTTTCGCTTGATGCCAATTATCGGCTAACTCCGGTGAATACACTTCGGCAATGATATCGCCTTGGTTAACTAAGCTGCCATTGAACAGGGAAAGCTTTGTGATTCTGCCTGCTTGCATAGCTCGTAAATTAATCGATTGTTGACCTTCAATTGTGCCGTTGAATATTGTGCTGGTAGAAGCATGAACTATACGTGTGTGAGTAAGGTCATTAGCGTGAGTTATTATTGAGGGTAACAGGCATAAAGCTGCTATCAATATTTTAGAAAACATAAGCATAACCCATGATAAATTGATAACTGCTGCTTTCATCAACCAGCGGACTGTCTTTTATGCTGCTATCTAGGCTACTAAATTGTAAGCGTGAAATGACTCTGTGGTGTGGACCTGACCACCATAGTCCTTGAATGCCTGCAATGGCCTGTGTTGCCGACTCTCCCTGGTAAAAAGCACGTGTTGCTGTTGTTTCGTGATCTTTAACACCATAGTAATAATCCACAAGGTTTTTACTGTGGTATTCCATGCCGATAAAAGGCGATATCATGGCAGAGTCAAACCTAAAATTATGACCAAAGGTTAATGTGCTTTGAAAGCCTTCATGTTTGTCTAAAACATCTGCCGCGAGACTAAAAGAAACATCTACCGGACCTAATTCATATTCCATAGAGAAACCTAAGTCTATGGTTGAGTCTCTATCATCTAAGCCAATGAAGAAATCATCATCATCCGCACTGTATCCATCTAAACGCAAGGCGCCCGTGAAATCTAGTTTAAAATCATTGTCTTGAAATAAGGTGTATTTGGCCTGTGGCCCTAGCAGGCTAAAATCCCCGTAGTTGATTAAAAAAGCTGGAACGACAAGATTTTCGCTTCCAATGTTATAGCCTGAACTTTGTGAGATAGCGGCGATCCCAATACCAAATTCATCCCTTTTTCCTTGTTGCTCAGCAGCAAAAGCACTGGCCGACATTAAAAGAGCGCAACTTAAACTAATAAATCTTTTGTTCATTGTTATATCCGGTTTTGTGAAATTAGCGGATATAGTAATGGCGTTAACTTTCCTGAAAATTACAGGGCGTAATTTTCAGAAAAAAAATGGTATGAATCGATTTTATCTTTTATTTTCCTAATTAAATTTTTATTATGGCATCGCTTTTTGTAAATTAAGTAACGCTAATTTAAATTCAGCAAGCCGCTCACTTTTTTGTTTAGTAGCAAGTGAAATAAGCTGCTCATATTTATCATGGGCTTGTTGGTTAAGAGCTGACTTTTCTAAGGCTTGAGCCCAAGTAAATAGTGCCGCTGAGGATTGTGGTTGATACAAAAACCAGCGCTGTGCTAATGTAATCGCTTCTTTAGCGCGGCCGTCACGTATTAGCTTTCCTGAAATATAACGTAGGTTATTTACATTATTCCAGCGGTCGGCATTGGGCAGTATTTTGAAGCCATATACCTTTGATAGCTCATGGTAAAACTGGTCAATATTGTGCATTGCATCGCCGGGCTGTTTAATTATTTCACGATATCTTGGTGCCCATAATTTATTTGGGTACATCTGCTCAAACCCCGACAACATGGCTTTAAGAAAAGCGGCATAATGATCTTCGTTATCAAAAGCTTCAATATCAAAGGTAAACTTTTCATTTTTATTGGCTGACAATGCTGTATTGATTTTTTTTAAATTCAGCTGATATGCTTTATCGTGATTAAAATCAGAGTCTGCGTCTGCAAAGTATAAGAATTCTTTGGTGCTAGCGCGTTGATTAAGACTTTTTTCTATATCATCAATCATAGAACTG
>Ga0209395_1002532_pt1 | contig 23720 bp, 25 predicted proteins | sample GOMGulsemesocosm_3_FD_184635 | JGI IMG/M metagenome (GOLD analysis project Ga0209395, IMG submission 184635) | Methane-oxidizing microbial communities from mesocosms in the Gulf of Mexico - GOM9D Gulf of Mexico (SPAdes) (version 2) | ecosystem: Environmental > Aquatic > Marine > Cold seeps... | reverse complement strand
TCGCCTTCACCTGGCGTGGTGCCATCGGCATTGGTGACTGCTATGGTGAAGTCTTCAGCACTTGATGAGCCATCAGTTGATAGGGCAACAACAGTCACAACATGGTCGCCGCCATCAGCCGTATCAAAGTCTAGCTCTTTAGCCACAGTGATTTCACCAGTGCTGGCATCGATAGCAAAGCGGCCATCGGCATTGTCACTTAAAGAGTATGAGATATCATCGCCATCAAGATCGGATACATCGGCGTGAACGCCAGTGCTGTCACCAATGTTGGCATTTTCAGATACGGTATTAGTGGTGTTATCAACATCGGTAATAGGTGTTATCGCATTGTCAGTATCACCTTGACCAGGCGTAGTGCCATCAACATTATTGATATTAATGGTAAAAGTTTCACCACTAGTAGAGCCATCTTCTGAAGTAGCTAATATAGTAACGTTGTGAGAAGTTGCATCTTCAAAATCAATTTGAGTGTCATCATTTACGGTAATAACACCCGTTGAAGCATCGATAGTAAAACGACCGTCAGCGTCATCAGTTAAGCTGTATGTCACAGCTTCGCCGTCGGGATCAGAAGCTAGGGCTGTAATGCCGACTACATCACCATTGACGGCATTCTCAGACAAATCATTATTAACTGCATTATTATCAGAAATTGAGCCAATATCGTTGTTGCTACTAAGCTCAACTTGAGCCTGGTCTGAACCTTCATTTGAAGTGTTTCCTGCAATGTCCTGGACGATTGCTGAGACTGCTAGAGGTTGGCCGTCTACGACTTCAGATGATGGAATCGTAATTGTTGTGAAGCCTGTATCGAGTAGTTCTTGGGTTATAACGATTGGAGTTTGCGGCGTTCCATTTATTGTCACGATCAGTGAATCGCCAACTTCAACACCAACTTGAGGAATATTTACACGAGCGGTTAAGTCTTGAGATTCGCTGTTATCGATAATGTCATTGTCAACTTGTTCATTAATTTGAACCGTTGGTGCATCATTGTTTTGCTGATCGTTACCGCCAGGTACTGTTGTGTCTATCAAGGCGTTATCTGAAGCTGTAGGAGAACGATTTCCTTCATTGTCAATAATAGTGCTATCAATCGTTAATGTTGCAGAATTAACCAGTTGTTCACTTGGTATAGTTACTAAGACAGATTGATCATCAATAATTTCTTGGGTTGCAGCTATATTGACTGTAGTGCTGGTATTACCAATATTGATGACAACTTCAATGGTATCGCCTAAATTAATACCTGTGTTTTCTAATGAAACGGTTGCATCAGCACCAGTGGTTTGTTCGTTTGCATTAATAAAGCCATCATTGTTGCCACCATCATTTATTTGTACTGTTGGTGGTGATGCAGGTGTTGTATCTAGTTGGTCATTGGATGTTGATTCAAGTGGTTGATTATTCAAATCAATAACAGTAGATGCTGAATTTACCTCACCATCGGTCAATTCAGATACATCAACATTTTCGGCACCAAAGCTGCCATCAGCGTTTATGACAATATTATTGACAGTAATTTGATTGCCATTGGAATCAGTCAGCGTTACTGAGATAATACTACCAGGAGCTACTCCTGTTGTTTGTCCTGTAATTTGTGCAGATTGATTCAGGCTATCAATATCAAAAGATGTAGTAATCGATGATTCGATAACAATAACTGTATCGGCTTCAATTTGTTGGGTATTGTCTTCAGTAGATGAAGGCGTAAATGAGGACGTTTGGAAACTCGATGAAGCCAATGTTTCTGATGCGGTTCGATTAACCGACGTAAAACTAATGCCACCGCCAGAAGAAGTTCCACCTGCTGCTGTTGCAGGTAAATCAAGATCCCCACCTGATTCAATTAACGATTGAATTGCGGCAATATCATCATCAACGCCATCAATTACGTCATCTACTTCATCAGGTAATAAAGATTTAATCTCATTGTTTTGATGCGCTAATTTATTGATAAATTGTGATGCATCTGCCTCGTTTAATTTTACGACGCTTCCATCACTATATTGTAAGGTGACATCTGAATTTTTTGTAATAATGAGGTTCTCACCAGCAACGATTTTATCTCCAACTTTTAGTGTTGAAGTGCTGTTGTTATTCAACAGTTTAATTTCACCGTTAATCTCTTTAATTTGAGCATTGTGAGTAGTCACTATCGTTTTCATGAAAAACCTTTATCGTTTGTTTACATCGTAAATTACATTGCCGCTCTAAGTTATTGATAAAAAACACTTAAAGCTCTCATCCATGGGGCAGATTTAATTTAAAAAGAGAAGCTGCCTAAATTAACGTCAATACTACGTCATTTAGTGGGTAAAAATCAAATTTATTAGTGATAAATGATGATAAAAATAGTAGTTGCTAATTGAATGTTGGTTTGTTTTAAGTTATTGAGATAGCTTGATAAAAATATGGTTATAGAACTATTGAATCATACAATAGTGAACCATTTATTACATGAATAATACTTTATGTTGATTTTTTTGTATTTGAAGGGAAAGAGTGTCTTCAATGCCATCGAACCGCATTATTGGTGATTAATTAATGCACATTACTTACCAGCTAACGAGGCATTTATGGTAAAGAAATCTTCTTCATAGGAATTACCAATCCTTAGTTAAAAGACTCCCCATTTCTTTCAGGCTATCAGGAATGTTTTTTAAAAACTCAAACATATTATTAATACCGTCATCGAGTATTAGCCTAATTAAATGTAAATTTCGCTGTTATTTAGTATAAAATCAGCGAAATTTTTGAAGAGTATAATTAAATGAATTATTTAGAATGGTTTGTCATCATTAACTTTTGTTGGGGGTTAATGACGCTAGTTTTTATTCCATTGAGCGAAAGTAACAAATTTAACTACACCCATTTTGCCAAGTTTTTGCTAATTGTTAGTTGGTGTTATTTGATAGCCTGTGTGCCAATTTTTAAAGATGGATTAACTATTCCAGCTGATATGTCGACTTATTTTCAAGGGGTAGCCATAATTTTGTCCATTGAAGTCTGGATTGTGATGTTACTCACATTGTTGGCTATCGGGCTGGCTAAGACTGCTCATGATCCTACACATAAATCCTATATGGTTATGTTTCATAAGCCTTTAAATAAATTTCTTAAGCCACTATGGTTAGTTGTAGGTGCGCTAAATGTTATTAATTCTGGATATTATTTTGTTGATTTTTAGCATACTATGTAACTGAATGTTAATATTATGTAAATTTAGGAATATATCTAATGATTAAAAGCAAAAGAATTTTGCTAGCTAGTTTAATTGCCGGACTTATGTCTGGTTGTGGCGGTGGTGGTGGCGGATCAACTCCAACTCCAACTCCAACAGTCACTAAAGATGTTGAAATATCTGGCGATTTGGCACCGTCTGTTGGTCAGTCTGTATCATTAATTGCGATGGTGGATGGTGAGCGCTCTGATGCGGCTGACATTAATTGGACACAAACGGCAGGGGATCCCTTAAGTTTAGTTGCGAAAAATTCTGCAGTCTTAGCATTTGATATTAAAAATGCAGGTGATTATAGCTTCAAGGTTGATTTCACCACACCCAGCGGCACAAAATATTCTAAAGATGTGAGTTTCACTACGGCTTCTGCAACAAATATTTTGAATGTTCGCCGTGATTTTGCCAGCCGTGAAGGAAATAAAGTTTCTTTTAAACTGTCAAACCCGGTAGACCCGGCCACTGGTAACGTTATATCGGGTACATTTACTAGCGTAAAATGGACTCAAAGTGCTGGACCAACGGTCACTCTCGACGCCGCTAACACAAATACTTACACAGCAATATTTAAAGCACCAGTTGTAGATAAAGATACAGTTGTAACCTTCGACGTAAGTGCGGTTCATCCTAATGGTAACACTGTGACTGATAAGGTTAGCGTTTTAGTTCAGGATATAAATAACATTCCTAGCAGTTCTATTTATGATGAAGTAATTGCAAAGATTTCGCCGTATAACGAGTCTGCACCAATGGTCGCTGGGCTTAAAGACTGTATTTACGCTAACTATTTTGCTTCGCCTTGTTCATTATCTAAAATAAACTTACTTGGTCAAGACCATATAGACCCTACGGTTGATCAGGTTATGGACCGTGTGATTACATCACATCCCTGGATGGCTGAAAACTTTAGAAAGTTTTTAACCGAAGAAGATCCTCACGGTGATTTTAAGAAATTATTACGCTCAGTCAGTGCTATTGTAATCTCTTATGATATTCGTCCTTCATATTATTGGGTTGCAACAGGTGCGATTCATTTAGACGCTGAAGATTTATGGCTTACACCAGAGCAGCGAGACGTTATAGATGTAGCTCCTGATTATCGTAGTGCTTTCGGCAAAGAGCTTAATTACTTAATGCCATGGCGTTATGTAAAAGACCATGATTACGCAAGTAGCTATTACTCTAAAAACTCTCGATTTGAACGTACAGTTAAAGATTTAGTGCCTGATCTAGGTTCATTGCTTTATCACGAACTTGCTCACGCCAATGATACATTCCCGTCATCAACATTATCTTCTGTCACTGGAACTAGTGTATATAATGCTTATCAATTGCGTAAAGGCAATACCATTGCCGATAAACTAACAACGGCGCATCCTAAGTCAAGCGTTGAAATGACAGCGTTGGGTCAAGTGAACTTCAAAGGGGCTACCATCACAGAGGCACAAAAAGCTTATACGCCAGATGATGTAGCTAATTTCTTTTCACATGATAACGCTCCTACTGAGTATGCTTATAGTAGTATTCAGGAAGATGCGGCTACCTTGTTTGATGCAGCTATGATGAGTGCACGTTATGGGATAGAACGTGATGAAGCTGTCATATCGCTTAAAGATGAAAATGACTCTAGCAAATCTTACATCATCAGTTGGGGACAACGTGGGCGTGTTACTGACCCTGTAGTGATGCCTCGTTCTAAGTTTGTTTTTGATTTGATCTTCCCTGAACTAGACAGTGATGCTTTTTATGGAGCACTACCTGCAGTGAGAGAATTTACAATAGGTGATGATTGGATTTCGGTATTAGAGTTTGAGAAAACTAGTTCTGCGCCGAAAAAAGCACGTGGCTCTAAGACTGAGCGTCCAATTGAATTGGATTTAATTCGTCGCTACAAATAAAATATTAACGAGTAATATCTTAAAACACCCTATCTTATCGTATCTATAAATAGGGTGTTTTTTTATGCCTAAGCTATTCATAAGTTATGCCTAACTTATACCTAAATTATGACAAAAAATAACAGTTTTTTTCAATGAATTGACGTAGGATGGCTCTATTATTCAAGGACTATTTATAAGGTAAGGCAGTGATTAAGACGTTAGCAGTTGTTGGTGGAACACATGGAAATGAGTTTACGGGAATTTATTTATTAAAAAAATGGCAAGATACCCCGGCATTAATAGCTAGGCCTAGTTTTACTACTGAAATGTTATTCGCTAATCCTCAAGCCTATCAACAAAACAAACGCTATATCGATCATGATTTAAACCGATGTTTTGACCAAGCACACCTTGAAAATGATAAATTAACGAGTATTGAGCAAACGCGTGCCAAAGAAATCAACCAATTATTAGGGCCTAAAGGTAAGCCCAGGGTTGATTTTATTGTCGACCTACACACCACAACTTCAAACATGGGGCCAACTTTACTTATTACCAAGAAAGGAGCCTTCTATAACCAGCTAGCGGCTTATATAAGTTTGAAGATGCCACAGGTTATGATTTCATGTGATGAAGACCATAAGGCTAATAAAGACCACCACTTTTTATCTAGCATTGCTCAAGATAGCGTAATGGTTGAAGTAGGGCCTGTTCCTCAATCTGTTATTCGTCATGATGTGTTTGAAGCGAGTGATGTAATGACGCAGCACATTTTAGATTTTGTAGAGCATTACAATAATGATACTGTGCCGCCGCTGCCAAAAACGACCACTGCATACCGCTTTATTGAGTCTATATCGCTGCCATTAACCCAAGATGGTTCACGCAATGGAATGATCCATAAAGATATTCAAGATAAAGATTTTACCGAAATCACACAAGGACAGCCGTTATTTATGACGTTTGACGGCGAAACTATTTGTTATGAAGGTGAGAAAACAGTGTATGGGTCATTCATTAATGAAGCGGCTTATTATGATAATAATTTAGCAATGTCATTGCTTGAGAAAATTACCTTAACGACTTATTAAGGTCACCCATGATCCGATTTTTCTTCTACTTACATTTGGCAGGGCTGGTTGCAATTAGTGCTGGGCTATATTTGTTACTGTTTACATCTGTAACGTCTGAAATCTCAGGCATGGTTATGGCCAGTAGTGCATTGGGGTTAGGTGCCGTTGCTATATCACCATACCCAGTGATTAAATTTATTGCTTGGTCGCAAAAGCAATCTTAATCATGCGCGCACTTTTTGTGATAAAGAGGCTAGCTTAACGTCACAAAAAAACGCATAATCGCCGAAAATAGTTATTGATAGTAAATGGTATAAAATGTCTGAGCAATTTGATTTACGATTTGGTGGTACAAAGCGATTATACGGAACAGAAGCTGTCGAAAAACTGCAAGCTTCACATGTTTGTGTCGTTGGCATCGGCGGTGTTGGCTCTTGGGCGGCAGAAGCTCTTGCCCGCAGTGGCGTTGGTGAAATCACCTTGATTGATCTTGATGATATATGTACATCAAATATTAATCGTCAAATTCATGCGTTAACTGACACTGTTGGTCAATCAAAAGTGGAAGTGATGGCACAGCGTGTGCGTGGTATTAATCCTGATTGTAAAATCAATGTCGTAGAAGACTTTGTTGATGCGGACAACCTATCCCAACTTATCACTAAAGATATGAACTATGTGATAGACGCCATTGATAGCATTAGAGCTAAAGTGTCGTTAATTGCTTATTGTCGCAGCAATAAAATAAAAATTATTACCATTGGCGGTGCAGGCGGACAGCAAGATCCCACGCAAATACAGGTCAGAGATTTAGCTAAAACAGTGCAAGATCCTCTGGCGGCAAGAGTGAGGGGAGAATTGAGACGTTTTCATAATTTTTCTAAAAATCCTAAACGACGTTTTCACATTGAGTGTGTTTTTTCAACAGAGCACCTAATGTACCCTAAGAGTGATGGCAGTGTGTGTGCGCAAAAACCTTCAGCATCAGATGGGCCGATGAAAATGGATTGTGCCAGTGGTTTTGGTGCGGCAACCGTAGTGACCGCAAGTTTTGGTTTTGTTGCTGTGGCGCAGGTTATTAAGAAGCTGACGACAGTGGTGCCAACTTAATTCTTTCGATTATAGCTCTTATGCCATTGCCTCTAGAAGGGCTTAGGTGAGATAACAAACCAAGCTCTTCTAAAAAGCTCACACAATCAAATTCTTGGATTTGTGTCAGCGTTAATCCTTGAAATGATTCGCTAATGATTGCAATAAGCCCACGCACAATTTTAGCATCAGAATAAATCATTAAAACGAGTCTATCTGCTGAAATTTCTGAATGAAACCACACATTACTTTCACAGCCATTTAATAAAGCATCGTCTGTTTGTAATGATGCTTCCATCGCAGGTAAAGTTTTGCCAAGACGAAGAATAAATCGGTATTTATCTTCCCAGCTTTTCATCGCAGCGAACTGTGTTTGAAGCTGCTGTTGAGAAATAGACAACGACATTATTTTTTCTTCGCGTTAAATGCGTCAAGTTGCTCTGGTGTAGCGGGCAACTGATGATTCTGCTTCCACTGGCTGTAAGGCATTTTATATACGTATTCTCTAGCTTGTTCATCAGTCCATTGAACACCTTGCTCATCCGCCGCTTGTTTATGCCATTTACCTAAACAATTACGGCAAAAATCAGCCAAAATCATTAAATCAATATTTTGAACATCTTTGTTATTATCTAAATGAGCTAGTAAGCGTCTAAAAGTGGCGGCGTCTAAAGCATCTTGAGTAGTTTGATCTAATTTCATCGTAAAATCATCGTGATTAAAAGTGCCGCCTATTTTATACCAATTAAATTTAAGATCACTTAAATAATAACGTTGGTTTTAGTCGGTTATGAGGAGACATGAAATCACTGATTATTCACAATGAGATATTCAATTTCAGGCAATGACAGCCCCATAGAGGAGCCTATTGTATTGATTCTAACCCTGTCTCTATGTTCCATCATGCAAGATTCATTAGCGAAATTGTAAGCAGCCATCACTAGTTGCTGCTTTTTTATAGGACTTAATAAATGCGTGTTCTGTTGTAAATAAGGAAGGGTAGGGGATGAACCGGCGTTTATTATGGTCAGTTCATTATCAATATCTTTCATGCAATAGTCTTTAACGGCCATTGAGTTATAACTATTAAGTACACGTTGTCTTGATTGAACAGTATCACCATAACCACAGAGCAAGTAACATAGTATTCTAAATAATACTTGCAGATCGATGGCTTGAAGGTGTTGTTGCGGTTGTTTTAATATTTCAGGGGAAAAACAGCTGCCACACAAATCACAACTTAAATAATGACTTACCGTGTTTAGGCGCGCGACACTTAATCCGAAAATGGTGAAATACATAGCACACTCATGTAGAGAATAAGCCTGCTTTACGGCACAAGTAGGGCAATCAAATTGACCATGTTGCAGGGGTAAAGCCTTTTCTGACTCGCCCATTAATATAAACATATAATCTCCGTAATTACGCTATATCAGACACTTAACTCACTTTAACAGTGCACTTTTGTGATTGCAAACCTATCAAAACGATCGAATCAGCTTAGTGTAGTTATAACGTATTTCTCAATATAATTAATCTTATTTATTTAAATGTTATGGCTTTACCTTCCAGTAACTAGAAAGGTTATGATGTTTGCACCGACACTTAATGAGCTTGTTTATGTCTATTTCACCGCCGCCTAATTTACCCATGGTCACATTCACATTGTCTGTGTCTGGATTACGTTGTAACAACTGTGCCATTGGCTTGGAAAAAACACTTAATACTCTAAACCAAACTAGCGCTAACGTTAGTTATGCAGCCGAGAAAATAACTCTATCTTGTCCTCAACAGCAGCTAACAAATATTATAGATACAGTGATAGAAGCGGGTTATAAACTTACCATTGAGCATCATCGTTTTGATGTGGATGGTTGGTCATGCAGTCGCTGTGCAGACAAAACTTTTGAGCAACTTAAGCAAGCGACTGGCCTAAGCAATATCGCCGTTAACAGTGCAACCAATACATTAAGTTTTGATCGTTTTAGCGATCTAGTGTCGCTAGAAAATTTAGAGCAAATAATTAGTGAACTTGGTTATAAATTAACAGCTGATTTACCCAAGACCGAGAGTAAAGCAGCGCATAAAAAAGGACATCTAAACAAGCTTAATTGGAACATGATATTGGCGATAGCGCCGACTTCAATCTTGGTCTTGCCCATGCTGGCTATGATGTTTAATTATACGTTAATTCTTAATCCTTGGCTTCAACTTGCATTGGCCAGCGTAGTGCAATTTATCGTTGGTGCTAAATTTTATCGCGGCGCTTGGCGCAGCTTAAAGAGCAGGCAAGCGAATATGGATACCTTGGTAGCACTTGGAACCAGCGCCGCATTTTTCTATAGCTGTTATGTGTTGCTCTTTATGAATGGCGCTGATCGTCATTTCTATTTTGAAACGAGTGCAGTGGTTATTACCTTTGTAACGATCGGAAAGTGGCTTGAGAATAAAGCCAAATATTCGGCGGGAGAGGCGATGCGAGAGCTTTTAGCATTGAGCCCTATTAATGCCAATGTAATCATTAATCATCAAGTGATTGAAACACCGCTAGAGCAAGTAATTACGGGACAATTTGTTAGAGTGTTCTCAGGCGCTAAGATCCCCGTTGATGGTATTATAACCTCAGGCATAAGTGATATAGATGAATCATTAATTAGTGGTGAGAGTCTCCCTGTAACTAAAAATAAGGGCGATAAAGTATATGCTGGTGCCTTAAATGGGCAGGGAATCTTAGAGATAGAAGTAACCGCAGTCGGTGACAATAGCAGCCTTAGTCAAATCATTTACATGGTTGAGCAAGCACAATCAACCAAAGCGCCGATTGAAAAACTAGTGGATACCATAGCTTCTTGGTTTGTACCTACCGTTTTAATGATTGCTGCTCTCACATTTGGCGGCTGGTTAATGGCAGGTTATTCATTTGAGACAGCCTTAATCAATAGCGTGGCGGTGCTTGTAGTTGCTTGTCCCTGTGCATTAGGGTTGGCCACACCGGCGGCTATTGTTGTTGGTTGCGGCGTAGCGGCTAAACATGGCGTTATAATTCGTGACCCACAAGCGCTTCAAATTGCAGGTAATATTGATACAGTTGCCTTTGATAAAACAGGCACACTAACCGTTGGTGCCCCCGCATTAATTGATTCACAGTGGTTTGATGAAGCTAAACAAACTGAAAATATAGCATTACTAAAATCCATGGTAGAACACAGTGACCATCCTCTGTCTGTTGCTATTTCTGGCGCCAGTTTTTTGCAACAAACAAAAGCCACGTCACTTTTTGATTATCAAGTTCATGCCGGTTTGGGGTTATATGCTAAGAATGAAACAAATGAAGTCTTAATGGGTAATCAAACGTTATTAAGTTCAAGGGGGATTGATTTAAAGTTACTTAACCATAATTCAAAAGTGGCTCATCATTCAAGTGTTGTGTTATTTGCTGTGAATAATCAACTCATTGCACAGTTTTTTCTGCAAGATGAAATTCGCCCCCAAAGTGCGGCGGTAATCTCTAGTTTGAATAAACAGCATATTAATACCTTAATGTTAAGCGGTGATACGCCATCAACGGCGCAACATGTAGCTAAAAAACTAGCGATGACAAAGTTTTACGGCGCATTAAAACCACAAGATAAGCTTGATAGGCTACAGCTGCTTCAACGACAAGGTGCTTGTGTTGCTATGGTAGGAGATGGCATAAATGATGCGCCTGCGCTAGCTCAAGCTAACTTGGGAATTGCGATGGGCGGCGGCACACAAGTTGCCATCTCTAGTGCGCAAATTACGATAATGCAAGATGACCCCATGTTAGTCACCTCCGCCATTAAAATAGCTAAAGCGACATGGCGCACAGTAAAACAAAATCTCGCTTTAGCATTTATATTTAACAGCTGTGCTATTCCCGCTGCGGCCATGGGGTATTTAACGCCGCAACTAGCAGGGCTTGCTATGGCATTATCTAGTGTGACTGTATTGATGAATGCACTGTTATTAAAGCAGTGGAAAAACAAGGAAAAAAAGGCATGAAAACCATTAAACAAGTCAGTAAATCTTTAGATATTGCTCCAAAAACAATTCGTTATTATGAAGATGTTGGTTTATTAAGCCCCATCAGCCGTGGCGTTAATGGCTATCGTTATTTCATGCCTGAAAACATTGAAGAGCTAAGGCTGATTAAAGGGCCAGAATTGCCGGCTTTAGCATCGAAGAATCAAAGGAACTAATGGCCCTATTTAAAGATTCGACTCGAAAAAGTAAAGACGTAAAAGCTTTAACGTTAGAAAAAACGTCACAGTTACGAAAAAAAATATCTGTGTTAAATGACATGTTAATAATGCTAGAAAACCTAAGCGCATCATGCCCTGGCGATGAAAAAAGCGATTGCGCGATACTTGACGGATTGACTAAAAATTAAAACTTTTTGAATGTTAGCCTTGAAAAAATTCAGCTAGCCCCTATCTCTTAATCAGGACAAGATAAAAACTCTTTTCCTAATATCAACAGTCACTTAGTGATGTTGAAACCTAGGCGCAGCATAAGCTGGCCTTAACAACTGTAGCCACCGAATAACTCTCAATTCGGCACAGAGCTACCAATTATTGCTTCTTTGGAGAATATATTATGCGTACAATCGACTTATCACCACTATACCGCAGCGCTATTGGTTTCGACCGCCTAGCATCAATGATCGAATCAGCCTCTACTGGCAACAAAAGTAACAATCAAGGGTACCCTCCTTATAACATCGAGCAATTTTCAGAAGATGAATATCGTATAACACTCGCTGTTGCTGGATTTGACGATTCTGAACTAGAAATTACCAGCCACCAGAATACGTTGTTAGTAAAAGGAACTAAAGCTGCTCAAGAAAATTCAGAGAGTAAATTCTTATATCAAGGCATTGCCGAACGTGGCTTTGAACGTAAATACCAATTAGCAGATTACGTAACAGTACAGGCTGCTGATTTAAATAACGGTCTTTTACATATTGATTTAAAAAGAGAAGTTCCAGAAGCGATGAAACCAAGATCCATCGCAATTAATCCCAAAAAGGCTATCGAACAATAGCTATTTAAAACACTCTCTCGCTCTCAAGAAAGAACAACCATTGGTTGTTCTTTTTTTTTGTCTGCAGAAAAGTAGTGTTTGTTTTTTGATTGATTTTATTTTGGTTAAAATGACCATTTAATAGTTATTAAAATTAATTCAAAACGTATTTGAAGTTGTGGAATTAAACCTGAATTAAGTTAAGTTGTTGTTTTTATTGTTTAATTTAAAGTTGGCACAACGGCTGCAATAGTTAGTTTAAGAACGGCAGAACAAAACGCCAACACTAACAAACAGCAATAAGGAGTCAGTCATGACTAAGTTTAATAACACAATTCGTAGCATCGCAGTAGCGTCAACATTAATGATAGCAAGCCTAGCAACAAGCGTTCAAGCTGGCGAATTATCAAGCCAAACTAAACAAGACCTAATGAGCATCTTAGGCAATGCAATCACAAGTCAAGTGAATGCAGTCGTTACTGAGATTAACTACGATATTGAAAGAAGCATTAGTCAATCATTGTTAAATCTGGGTCAGCCAGAACAACCAAAGAACGCAAAAATAACAATGACCATATTGCCAAGTAAAACGCAGACCCCAGAGTCTAAATAACAGCACAGTTTTTATTACAACTTTTAACAGAATTTTAAATAGTGGAGAATTATTATGGGTATATTTAGCAGATTTAGTGACATTGTAAACGCCAACATCAACACAATGTTAGACAAAGCAGAAGATCCTAAGAAATTAGTCAGATTGCTAATTCAAGAAATGGAAGAAACATTGGTTGAGCTTCGTGCTAACGCCGCTAAGCACATTGCAGAGCGTAAAACATTAGAAGCAAGTTTAGCTAAAGCAAAAAACAGTGTTAAAGATTGGGCTGCAAAGGCTGAATTAGCATTGAGTAAAGGGCGTGAAGATTTGGCTCGCAGTGCCATTGTTCAAAAGCAGCAAGCTAGTGAACAAGAAGCAACACTTGAAGAAGAATTGACGCGTTATAACGATGCATTATCTAGCTCAACAGAAGATGCTACACGATTAGAACAGAAAATGGCTGAAGCACGTGTTCGTCAACAATCATTGCTAGCGAGAAAGCAACAAGCGCAAACACGCTTAAAAGTGAAAAAACAGCTTAATAGCAACAAAGTTGAAGATGCCCTTATCCGTTTCGAACACTTTGAAAAGAAAATTGATGCCATTGAGTCTGAAATTGAAAGCTATGACATTGGACGTAAAGATGAACAATCAGTTAAAGCGCAATTTGAACAAATGGAACGTGACGAAGCTATTGAAAATGAATTAGCGCAACTTAAACAAAAAATGGCGTCTTAAGAACATGTTTATGTCCGGCACCATACTTTGGATATATTTGCTGCCAGTAGTCAGCGTAGTATTGAGTGCTGGCATAATTTCTTACATGAACGAGACACCTTAGGAGAATTATTATGAGCATTTGGCATCGAGTTACCGTAGACAAAACCCACAGTAAATTGTTTGGAGTTTGTGCCGGTATAGCAAAAGCATTTGGTTATAGCAGAATGGGCGTTAGAGTAACTACAATTGTTGGACTGTTATTTGCTCCTATAATTACCTTAACCATTTACGCAACAGCAGCAATTTTGTTACCAACTAGAAAGCAAACAACTATTTAGCTCTCATCTACTTGTTTGATAAAACCTCGAATCTTCGAGGTTTTTTTATGTCTAAGGTTAAACTCCGTAATGCTTAATCTGATTTTTTAGTTGAGTCAGGTGTATCATTACACAGAGCACATTCTATGCCTCTACGTGATTGAAAAAAACGTGAAACAATAAACACCGTGGTGCTCAAAAGCGACCAAGTTGCAGCGAAAATAATAGACTCTTCGATAGTATGTTGTTTAAGCAATTGAATGACTAACAGTATAAAAAACAAAACCGCATAGACTTTTATTGCTCTTCGTACCCAAAATTGATAACTCATATACCCTCCAAATGGATAATGTATTGTGCGAGGTTCATTGTCTGTATTCACCTTGCTATTAACTAAGACACATCAATTTGGCTAGGTGTGACAATTTTTGGCAATTTATTTATTCGAGCGGCTATTTAAGCTTTCACTGATGCCTCATCATTTCATTGTGAAAGGTGTAAATCTCTGTGAGTATGCGAATTAATGTGATTTACGTTATTCTTTAAGATTATGATTTAAAAGAAAAAATTGATTTTTTGTTTTTTGGGTGCATAATAAATATACAGCAACTATTTCGCTGCACTGGAGAAGGTCATGAAACCTGAAAAGAACATTATTAGTCAGCTCAATCGAGTTTTGACTTCAGAGTTAACCTCAATAAATCAATTTTTCTTGCATGCTCGAATCTTTAAAAACTGGGGATTGGAAGCACTCAATAATAAGGCTTATAAAAAATCCATCAAAGACATGAAGCAAAGCGATGAGCTCATAGAGCGTATTTTATTGCTTGAAGGCTTACCTAATCTCCAGCAACTGGGGCGATTAAAAATAGGTGAACATACACTTGAAATGCTCGAGTGTGATTTATCGGTGCAGATGGATCACAATGCGTTAGTCACAGAAGTTATCCAGGTTTGTGAAGATGCTGGTGATTATGTCAGCCGCGATATATTGGTCGAGATATTGGATTATGAGCAAGAGTATATCGATTGGCTTGAAGCGCAACTTGAACTAATTAGCAATATCGGTATTGAAAACTATCAGCAAGCAATGATGGATGAGTAGGAGTCAATTATGAAAGGCAATCAACAAATTATCGACTGTTTAAATAAACTATTAACAGGTGAATTAACAGCAATGGATCAGTACTTAGTGCATTCAAAAATGTATGAAGACTGGAATTTAACTAAGCTGCACGAACGTATTGCTCACGAGTTTGAAGATGAAAAAGAGCATGCACAAGCATTAATAGAGCGTATTTTATTTCTAGAAGGTCACCCAGATGCAAGTAAGCGTGATGCATTGGCCATTGGTCGTACTGTTCCAGAGATGTTGCAAAACGATCTTAATTTGGAATATACGGTCACTAAGGATTTGCGTGAAGTGATTGCGCTGTGTGAAGAAAAACAAGATTTTCAGACACGTAACGTGCTCATGCCATTATTAGAAGAAACCGAACAAGATCATGTTTATTGGTTGGAACAACAACTTGGCCTGATTGATAAAATTGGATTACCGAATTATCTACAATCAATGATGTAATCCGTTTTTAGAAACTGAGCACGATGAACAGTTACAAAATATGCACACAACTGGATTTTTTTGTTAAAAAACACTAAGGACATTATTAATGATGTCCTTTTTTGCGCTTAACGATATACTCGTTGGCATTGAGTTTTTACCGCACTAATTAATGAATTTAAAGCATGAGAGATCTTTTCAGCGAATCACTAACCCCCGCTAATTTACTGCATCGTGATGGCATTGTTCATTATTACGGGCCTATTATGCCGCTAAATGAATCAAATGACTGTTTGTATTCTTTGCTTAGTGATATTGAGTGGCAACATGATCAAGCTATTATTTATGGCAAAAATATCACCACAGCCCGTAAAATAGCATGGATAGGCGATCAACCATTTGACTATACCTATTCTAATACAACAAAACGTGCACAGCCCTGGTCGCCACTCTTATTAAGATTAAAAGCCATGGTGGAGCTTGAATGTGGTGAAACCTTTAATGCCTGCTTATTGAATCTTTATCATGATGGCAGCGAAGGCATGGCTTGGCATAGTGATGGTGAAAAAGATTTAAAGAAAAATGGGGCTATTGCATCCCTTAGTTTTGGTGCGCAAAGAAAGTTTTCATTCAAACATAAAGAAAGCCAAGAAACCGTTTCGCTTTATTTACAAAATGGCAGCTTACTTATTATGAAGGGGTCAACGCAATCTCATTGGCTGCACCGCCTGCCACCAACTAAATCAGTTAGTGTGCCGCGCATTAATTTAACGTTTCGCACCATGGACACTCATTCACCGGTTTACTAAAATGAATGAGAGTCCATTACTTTAACTATTACTTTCGTACTTAAACTAAAACATCCAAGTGGTAGGGTTTTCAATTTCTTGTTTATTTTCTAACGCCTGCAGCCCTTTGACCATGCGAACAATCAGCCAAATGACATTAAACAGCAGAATAAACCAACCGATGATAACAATAAGTAATAAGAAGCCAATAAAGAAATAAAGCATGCCGATCCAAAAAGTTCTTATTTGATAACGGTAATGAGTTTTTAACCAATCCGGCGCTTTATCCTGTTCAATATAAGCAACAACGAGACCAGCTATCCCCGTTACCCCAAAGACAATACTGACTAAATATAAAATATAAACAATTTTGGCACTGCCCCAATTATCGTTATTTACTGATTGTACATCCTGCTCGTTCATTTTATGTTCCTTATATATTGATTAAATAACTCAGCCGAGTGTAACGTTAATCCCTTGATATTTCATGACCATTTTACAGTTTTATTAAATCGGCGGCTTTCTCTGCAATAGCAATAACGCTGGCATTTGTATTGCCTGTAATGATTGTCGGCATGATAGACGCATCAACTACCCGTAAATTATCAACACCAAAAACGCGAAGTTGATTGTCTACAACGGCAAAGGCATCATCGCGGGTTCCCATTTTACAGGTCCCCACCGGGTGATACTCGGTATCGGCTGTTTGTCTTATAAAGTCAATTAATTGCGGTGTATTATGGCGGTCTAATGGATAAATCATTTCGCCTTTAATCTCATCAAATTCCGAATTTTCAAGAATTTCAAGGGTGGCTTTTAATCCATCGACTAACAAGGCTAAATCATCTGGATGATCAAGGTAGTTAGGATCGATTAGCGGTGGGCATAAAGGATCCTTATTATTTAAGGTGATGCTGCCGCGACTTTTAGGGCGCATTAAACTCGCATGAACACTGTACCCATGCCCCCAATGCAATTTACGACTATGATCATCAACGAGACCAATCACAAATTCAAGTTGAATATCTGGTGCAGGGGAGGACTTGTCTACTGTTATAAACGCATGAGATTCAGCGAAGTTACTCGTTAATGCACCTTCGCGTTTTTTAACCCATTGGTAACCAGCGGATAAAATATTCAACGCCCCCTTAGGGCTAATACCAAATGTTCCTCGGTTAGTCTTAGCGCGATAAAGCGGTACTACGGTTAGGTGATCTTGTAAGTTTTGACCAACGCCGGGTAGTTCAACGTTCATCTTAATGCCTATTTCCTCTAAATGATCCTTAGGGCCAAGCCCAGATAACATCAATATATGAGGGGAGTTAATGGCCCCAGCGCTGACTATAACTTCGCTATTAGCGGTTAAATACTGCGCCTGTTTGTGATGAATTAATTCAACACCATCAACATGGCCGTTCACAACATTTAAGCGATTAACTTGTGCGTTGGTTAACACGGTGAGATTAGGGCGATCTAATACTGGGGTAATATACGCTTTGGCGGCACTGCAACGTTCACCATTATATTGAGTCACCTGTGATAAACGGCAACCATCTTGTATTTCGCCATTGATATCATCATTTAATGCCACGCCACTTTGAATGCAAGCGTTTAAGAAATATTGATTAACGTGACTTGGCTCTTGCAGCTCTCCAACATGCAAAGGGCCGCTATGGCCGTGTAAATTTGAATCTTGAAATGAACGATTATTTTCAGCTTTCATAAAATAAGGTAATAATCCCTTAAAATCCCAACCTGTGTTGCCTTGCTCAGCCCAATGGTCATAATCCCAACGGTTTCCTCTAATGTAGACCATGGCGTTAATTGAACTGCTGCCGCCAAGCACTTTCCCCCGGGGCACAAAACCGCAACGATCATTTAGCTGGGATTGCGACACAGTGTGATAATGCCAACTATTAATGCCGTAAGGCACGCTCAACGCCACCCCGGTTGGAACCTGCACAAAGCTGCTATTATCTTTTCCGCCAGCTTCAATAAGACAAACGCTCACCTCTTTATTTTCACTGAGTCTTGATGCTATTACGCAGCCCGCGCTACCTGCGCCAATCACAATATAATCGAAGTTTTTAATATGCATAGTTATTAATTCTTGAGAGATACGAATTAATAATGCATAGATATTTTTGATAAAACTTGATATTTTTGGACAGTTGAAGTTTATGTGAGCACACTATGCCAAGTCTAATTCGCGCGACATCACTGCAAGGATTTGAGCAACTTATTACATCATTTGGCGGCGATGCGCAGTGTATATTGCATGAATGTGATATTGAGGTCGACTTGACTCAACTGGAATATCAATACATGGGTTATCGCCAATATGCGTATCTACTTGAACATTGCGCCCAAACATTTAACTGCAGTGATTTTGGTATCAGGCTGGCCAATTTACAAAGTTTCGACATTCTTGGTCCCATTGCTTTAGTGGCAAAAACAGGCACAACACTGAGTGAAATGTTGCAATGGGTCATTAAATATATTCATGTGCATTGTCCCGCTTTAAGTTTTAAAATAAACACCACAGATAACAGCCAGCAATTGTTACTGTCGTTTGAAATATTGCTAACCCCCCTTCCTAAAATATCTCAAGTAACTGAACTGACTATCGCATTAGCCGTTAATGTGATTGATCAATTAAGTAGCCATCGATGCCTGCCCAGAAGCATTTACCTACCTGAAAAAATTGAGAAAAATAAGCACGTTTATGCAAGGCAGTTTTCATGTGAAATTATAGGCTTTAGAAACATTGCTGGGGCTGTTATAGATCTCAATGACTTGTCAGTCGCTGTGGATAGTCAGCAGCTCAGTCAGGTAGAGTCGTCATTAAGCTTTTTGCAGCAACAAGGGGAAGTTGAGATGACACTCGCAGACAAAACATCAGCCTTAATCAAACCTTTGTTGCCTATTGGTCAATGCACCAATGATAACGTGTCTTATGCCTTAGGCGTTCATACAAGGCAGTTGCATAGACTGTTGGCTAATCAACAAACGAGTTTTGTTAAAATAAAAGATGAAGTGAGAAAGTCATTAGCACGATATTATCTGTGTGAGAGCCAATTGTCGTTTGGGTATATTTCAGAATTGTTGGGATATCAAGAACAAGCCACTTTTAGCGCTGCATGCCGCCGTTGGTTTAATCAGCCACCGCGTGCTGTTAGGTGTTGCAAACTAAGCTTTAATTCGCTTTAACACATGCAATAAGCGAAACCACTATTGTTTATTTGCACTAACGCAAGCAGTGCCAATGACAGAATTACGGCCATCATGTTTAGCGCAATACAGGTTTTTGTCAGCTTGAGACATCAATTGTTGTAAAGATTCAGTTTTATCACTGCTAGTAGCAACCCCGATTGATGCGGTGACATAAATAGTATGAGTTAGAAAAGTCACCGAAGACTCTTCAATGGCCTGTCTAATACGTTGCCCAATATCAAGCGCCACATCTGACGGCGTTTCAGGTAATAAAATGGCAAACTCTTCGCCGCCAATTCGCCCAAATATATCGTAGGCTCGCAACATCTTTTTGATTAAACTAGCGAAAAAGTTAAGCGTAAGATCACCAGCTTGATGACCATATTGATCATTTAGTGCCTTAAAATTATCAATGTCAATCATCAAGAAACTGCAACTAGATTTGATGCGCTCAGCGCGTTTTAATTCAACTTTTGCCAGCTCTAAAAAGTATCGACGATTATGAATACTTGTTAAAGCGTCGGTGCTAGCTAATTTAAAAAGCTCTTTGGATGTTTGCTTGAGTTTTTGTTCTGTGTTTTTCTTATCAGTAATGTCAGTGGCATAAAAAAAGATAAAATTATTCTTAATCATCTGCTCAGTTACTAAAAACCATCTGCCATCATGTAAATCAATTTCAAAACTTCTAAATTTAGCCGTTCGGCGCTTTGTATTTGCAGTCATTATCCATTGAGTAATATCGTCTGTCTCAATGATGAGACCTTCGTTATAGAGGTAGCAATACTCTACTATTTGAGGAAATGTTTGATTATGAATTTTATCTTGAGGCTGACCAAAAACTTGAGCCAAACTAGGATTGCAATAAATGAGTCTGTCGTTCAGATCAAAAACACCAAAACAATCGGCCGTTTCCGCTAAGGATTCAAATAGTAAATTTTGAATAGAGCTATCAGTTAAATTATCCATAATGGTCTTCGAATATCCATAATCATGATGAGCTAATAGAGCTCTATTATAGTGAGTTAGCGAAGTTCTACCACTAATCTATCAATAATTTTCCGGTGCGAATGCGTTGTGGGTGATCCCCAACATCAAAACTTGCCACCTCTGTCGCCGTTTCAAAGGAAATAACCGATACGCGATCTTGTTGACTTACTGATACATAACAATATTTTCCATCAGCACTTTCCGTTGCCCAATAAGGTTTTGCGCCTAAAGGGTGCTTCGACAGTTGCACTGTTTTATAGCTAAAGGTGAGTCTATCAACGATGGCCGCATAACCAGACATGGTACCAGCAACGCATAACTTAGTGCCTTGGTGATTAATCGCCAAGCCGTGGTGTGCTGAATTAAGTTGATAATCACGTAAACTCATTTGTGCAATAAGCTCTGGCACGGGAAGGTGCAGCTTTCGTGTGATCTTTGCTTGCTCTAAATCATATTCAAAAAAACCATGAAAAAATGATACTTGTAAATAAACAAAACGGCCATCCGGTGCTATAGCCATAGGCCGCACAGCGCTATCAATCCAAGGGTAACCAAACTCCTCAAGCTTTTCACCAATATCAACGCGCTCAAGCACCTCATAGGTTTTTGCATCAACTACCTGAAAATAACGATCGCCTTTCATCCAGTCTAACCAACTTGAAGAAAATGGCACATAAACCTTGCCGATGCTCGCGTGCAATATCTTACTGCCGTCCTTAGTGTAGTTACTTTCATGTGGCTGATCCCCAGATTCAAAATTAGCGACAATTTTACCAGTTGCAGTATCAATGGCATGAACCTTACGCGCCGTAGACGCTGAAACTAAAAATATCTTGCCATCAGGTGATAACGCCGCATGATCCGAACGAGCGCCTTCAACCTCTGTGCGCCATGCAATTTCACCCGTATTTACATCCAGTGCAATAGCGTCAGCAAAGCTCGGTCGTGAAATATAGAGGTATTTACCGTCGTTTGATGGAAACATATCATCAACCATTTGGTTGTTTCCTTCACCAATAACCTCGCGAATAAAGGTAGATTTTACGCGCCGTACAATGCCTGAATAAATCTCATCAAGACGTGCTTCTTTATCTGGCACAGCATTAAGCTTTTTAATACGTTTGTAAGTGTGAGGATCGTAAATATCTATGGTGCCATCCCAGTTATTGCCCACCACAATGACATCACGCATTGATGACTCAGTCGTTTGATTGGCAAAGGCAGGTGCAGTGACACAAAGCATCAGTATTGATATGAATAAAGGACTTAACAAATAGCGTAAATACACAATATTATCTCGATGATATTTATAATTATGCATAGGTTTAGCACATTTATGTTTAAAAATAAAACAAATGAATGAATCGAGTGTTTAACTTTATTAATTGAACACTAATTAATGTTTGAATTATTTAGTTACAACATTTCAGGTGAATTAATCCGTTGAAAAGTTGTACAAATTTTCTCTGAGCTATTAAACTATCGCTCTAAAATTTTGATTATGCCCTTATGAATTTTACTACCTTTGGTAGAACATAAAAAATCAAATCATTAAGATTAACGAGTAGACAATTGTAGACTGCGCTTAATTTCACATAAGTTCATCCTACAGTTGTTGTTATCCAGCGTAAGCCAAGACATGTGCTTGGGTATGTACTCTTAATCTCTCATCATTGCCTATTCTTAGGCAACCTTGCGTTATTTAAGGAAACTATGAAAACTAATTTTTTAACATTAATACTCGTTAGCTCGCTAACAGTAATCCTTAGTGGTTGTAACGACGAAACAGTAGCATCTGAATTTCAAATGCCGCCACAATCTGTTGACTATGTCACCATGAAAAGCCAAGACGTTACGTTTAATCAACACCTACCAGCCAGAGCGGTAGCATCTGCTATTGCTGATGTACGTCCCCAAGTTACTGGCATCATTCAAAGCCGTTTGTTTGAAGAAGGCTCAGTGGTTAAAGCCGGACAAGCGCTTTACCAAATTGATGACACTATTTATCAAGCTAACTTAACGTCTGAAAAAGCCGAACTGGTAAGAAGCCAAGCCAACTTACGTTCTTCAAAAGCAGAATTAGTACGTTATAAAAAGCTATTAAAAGACAAAGCCGCGAGTCAGCAGCAATATGATCAAATTAATGCAGATTACCTTGCCATTGTTGCAGAAATTGATGTGCGTAAAGCCGCTATCCATAAAGCCCAAGTTGATATTCAATATACGCGAGTAGAAGCACCCATTTCTGGCGTGATCAGTAAATCAAACATAACTATTGGTGCATTAGTGACTGCGGCGCAAACACAAATAATGGCCACCATTACACAACTTGATCCCATCTATTTCGACATGGTTCAAAGTAATAAGGAACTGCGTAACATCAGACGCCGCATCGCAAGCGGTGAATTGACGTCTACCAACAACTCAGCGCAATTAAGCTTTGGAAAAAATGACAACTACTCCCACTTAGGCGAACTAAAATTTAACGAAGTTCGTACCAATATGAGTACAGATACCGTCACGTTACGCGCACAGTTCGCTAATCCTGAACAATATTTATTGCCGGGTATGTTTGCTCAAATTAACTTAGCGCAAGCTGTACGTGAAGCCTCTATTTTAGTGCCGCAAAGCGCTGTGTCTTTTGACAAAAAAGGACATGCCAATGTTTTTGTTCTATTAAAAGACAACAAAGTAGCGATTAAGCAAATTAGCATTGGTCGTTCATTTGGCCAAAACTGGTTGGCATTAACAGGACTAGAGTCGGGTGACAAAGTCATCACCACTGGATTACAAAAAATTGGTCCTGGCATGACTGTTGTTCCTGTTGAGCCTAAAAATGATTCAGCGCCACAACGCAACGTAGCGCAAGAAGGGTAAATCATGGTTAAAAGTTTTATAGAACGACCGATACTCGCATGGGTTATCGCCATCATGATTATGTTAGTAGGGATCTTATCGGTATTTAAGTTACCTATCTCACAATATCCTGATGTAGCGCCGCCATCCGTTACCATAAGTGCTTTTTATTCCGGTGCCTCGGCACAGGTTGTTCAAGACACCGTGGTGCAAGTTATTGAGCAAAACCTCAGTGGCATTGATAATGTAAAGTACATCTCGTCAACCAGTGATTCATCGGGCGGCGCAGCAATTACGGTTACATTTAATGCGGGAACAGATCCTGATATTGCACAGGTCCAAGTGCAAAATAAGTTG
>Ga0209395_1002529_pt1 | contig 23731 bp, 18 predicted proteins | sample GOMGulsemesocosm_3_FD_184635 | JGI IMG/M metagenome (GOLD analysis project Ga0209395, IMG submission 184635) | Methane-oxidizing microbial communities from mesocosms in the Gulf of Mexico - GOM9D Gulf of Mexico (SPAdes) (version 2) | ecosystem: Environmental > Aquatic > Marine > Cold seeps... | reverse complement strand
CATACCAAATCCGGCAACACTCCAACTCTGCGCCTAGAGCAGGATGGCTCCTCGGGCTTTACCCCACAGACCTGGGACGTGGCCGGCAACGAGGCCAACTTCTTTGTGCGTGACGCCACCAATGGCAGTACGCTGCCATTCAAGATCAAGCCTGGTGCGCCGAATAACGCGCTGTTTGTGGCGGCAGATGGTAATATTGGCTTTGGGACGACCTCGCCAACGGATGACCTTCACATCAAAAAGTCTTCTGGCAGCGTAGGTATCCGTTTGGAAACAGCTGATTCACCATTGATTGCACGTCTCGCTCTAAACTCAGCACTCGACAAGATAATCATGAACTTTGACGATGCCGTCGGCCCCGAGTTCACTCTGGATACTGACGGGAATATCGAAGTTCGCGGCAACATGATCACCACCGGTGGTGGCGGTGCCTGTACACTTGCTGATCCTTGCGACGCCGTGTTTGACCCCGCTGTTTATACAGTGCCATCGATTGAGGAACACGCCGCTGAGATGTGGCGAAATCAATATCTGCCTGCGGTTGGCCCAACTGGCCCAGAGGCGCCAATCAACATGACTGTTAAAATGTTGCGTATGTTGAACGAACTGGAACACGCACATATATTCATCGAACAGCTGAACGAGCGCATTGCAGTTCTGGAAAACAGCACAATCATCGAATAGATGACCTTTTAGTTGCTACATGTACCACCGCTGCAACGCCAGCGGTGGTATGTCTTTGAGGGCTTTATATGGGTTACCGCTTTCTGTTTCCCTGTCACTCCATTGTAATGGGCGGCGGCCTGATGCGTGTTGACCGACTGTCTCAACAACTCTGCGCTTGGGGGCACGATACTGCCTTCCTGAAACTAAGCACAGAAGCAGTCGATCAACGGGCTACAAAACTACCAATCTTGTCGCTTACACAAGCGAAATCAGAACATTGGGATTTCACCCTTCTTCCCGGTGCTGGCTTTCCCACCACGACTATCCAGAAATTTTCTGAGCTGAAGTCCTCAAATTTTGGCACCCGTGTACAGCTTATTCTGAATGACCTATCGAGAATTGAAAGTTTTCTCGCGGCAAGTCACTCATTTGCCCCCGACATCACGATTGCCAACACACCAGTCTGGGATTCCGCGGCCCAGAGCGCTTTTAAAACAAAGCGATTCTACATTCTGGAAGGCGCAGTGGATACCAGCATCTTTGCCCCAAAACCCTATCGCACCCTTCCTGAACAGAATTCGCCATGGCGCATCGGTGGGCTGGCCAATAAGAACCCTCTCCCGCTTATTGAGGCACTGCGGAAGCTCCCTGATCGCTTTCAGCTCATCCTATTTGGACCCGATAGGCACAACCTAAAAACCGCGCATAGCGACCTGATTCAAACAGGTCGTCTGTCACTTGTTGGAAAGCTGAACCCAAAGGCCCTGACCGAATTTTATCATCAGGTGGACTGTATCTGTATGACAGAGCTCTTTGCCGGCTGGGCCAATTTAGTTGCCGAATCTATGGCAAGTGGCGTGCCTGTAGTCTGCACCGAACATGGTACCCAAGCCATCGCATATCATGAAAAAACTGCCTTGCTCCTATTAGCTCCTACCGCAAGGAATATTAAATTGGAGATCTCAAAACTGGCCGAGGATCCTGACTTATGTGCCAAGTTGGCCCAAGCCGCGCGCAAACATATAATCAGCTACTCCTGGGACATCTATGCTCAGAATTTTCTCCGCCTCCTCACTGCGCCGCCTCGAAAGGCTGGTACCTAAAGAAAAAGATCCGTCCACCATGGTAAGACAGCGTGAAACAAGCGAGCAATGATACACTTTATTTCATATCCCAAATCCGGCCGCAGCTGGATCCGCTACATGCTCTTTGAATTAGGCTGCGACAAAGACTTTCGGTTTCACCATGACGGTTTCGAATTTAACGATGGTGCATTACCTCCTTTGAATTTTGATATAAACCGACGCCTGAAGGCTTATTCAGGCATGCAGCTGATCATATACCTCGAACGCGACCCTAGGGATGTCATGATCAGCCTCTACCACCAAGTTACCGGTCGATTTCAGGATTTTTTCAACTACACGGATCCAATAAGCGCCTTTATCCGACATGATTATTTTGGAGCACATAACTTGCAAAAATTTCGGCTTCTGTGGCGGGGCATTGCAAAAAATCGCCCGGTTCTGATCCTGAATTATGAGGCATTCCAACAAGACCCCGTTAAAAATTTACGCTCCCTGACAAATTCCTGCAATCATAATTTTTTACAGGATGACCTGGAAAGGGCCGTTATTGCCGGACAGTTTGACAACATGAAATCATTGGAAAAATCTGGCCGTTTTTCTGAACCGTGGCTGCGGCCCAGAAATGGTTTCCCCAAGGTGCGAAAAGGTGAAATCGGCGGATATAAAGACGAACTCACCCCCGAAGATATCTGCTATCTTGAAGCAATATTCAACGAGGGTCAGACATAGCCCGTAGGAACCCCACAAATATGCCGTCTGCTATCAACTCTCGCCACCAAAAGCGCGTCCTGCTCGCATCATTGCTGATTGCCGTATTGGCCTATCTGTTCTGGACCAGTTCACGTTATCCGGCGCTGGACGAAAAGCTGCTGATGTCTGGCGCCATCCAGCTGGAGGACGGGCTGAGTTTCGAGGCCGCCTTTCCGCTCACCGCCGATATGAGCCTGACGCAGCGGATCTGGTTCTCGACCCTGAACTGGATCAACACCAATCTCAAAGGCATGAGCTTTGGTCTGATGTTTGCTGCCGCTTTCCTGACTTTGATGCCCTATCTGAACCGACGCAGCTTTGACGGCGCCTTTGCCAATGCGCTGCTTGGGTTGGGGATTGGCACCCCGCTGGGGGTCTGCGTCAACTGCGCCGCGCCGATTGCGCGGGGTATGTATAGTGGCGGCATGCGGGCTGAGACCGTACTGGCGGCGATGATCGCCTCGCCGACCCTGAATATGGTGGTGCTGACCATGGCGTTCAGCCTGTTGCCGTTTTACATGGTGGTGGCCAAAATCACGCTCAGCCTGGCTCTGATCCTGATTGGGGTGCCGCTGCTGTGCCGCCTGTTGCCGCGTGATCAGGTGGCCCCGACGCCGCAGATCACCGCCCCCACCCCCTGGAGCGCCGAGGAACTGCGCCGCGCCGCGCCTGCCCCTGAACCGCTGCACCTCGCCGTTTGGGCAGTGGCGCGCAGCTTTGCCGCCAACCTGTTCTATATCGTAAAAATGACCGTACCGCTGATGCTGCTGGCCGCCGTGCTGGGCGCCCTGGCCGCCACCCTGCTGCCACCGGACCTGATCACCAGCCTGCCTTTTGGCCTGGTGTCACTGGTCGCGGTCGCCGCCGTGGGGCTGTTCCTGCCGGTGCCGATTGCCTTTGATGTGGTAGTCTGTGGCATGTTGATGGGGCTGGGCTTAAGTCAGGGCTATGTGATGGCGCTGCTGTTCACCCTAGGCTCGTTCAGCATCTATTCCTTTTTCATCATAACCCAGGCGGTATCGCTGCGCGCCGCTGCCCTGCTGTCAGGGATGGTGCTGATCCTTGGCATCACCGCCGGGATAAGCGCCCAAGCCTATCACAATTGGCAAAGCCAGCGCGCCCTGGAGATCCTGCTGGGAGAGGGCGGCAGCCTCGCCTCCCCCGGGTTCTGGGCAGCGCAAGCCGCAACGTTAGAGCCTGTTTCTGCAACAGTGACCAGCGCGGATGCCGATCAGATTACTGTCACCACCAGCCCACTTGCCGCACCCTCTCCTGCTGCAGACAACCCTTTTACCCGTATTGAGGCGACACAGCGCGGCATCGACAAACCGCTGGAGTTCTCTTTCGCCGATATGTGGCCGCCGTTCTGGGAGGGCCGCAGCCTCAGTACCGGTGATATTGATCGCGACGGAGATCTGGATCTGGTGATCGCCTCTACCGAGGTGGGATTATACGCTTATGAAAACGACGGGGCTGGCCAATTCAGCCGCCTCGCCCTGCCCATGGGCCCGCTGCAGGATCTGCCGGTGTTCAACGCAGTGCTGGTGGACATAGACAATGACGGCTGGCTGGATCTGTTTGTCGCCACCTATCGCCAGGGCAATTACCTGGTCAAAGGCACAGCGCGAGGGTTGGACAGTGCCAACCCGCAACCCGTCACCAACCGGGCGGATGCAGTGCTGTCGCTGGCGCTGGGTTTTGGCGATGTGGATCGCGACGGAGATCTGGATGTTGCTTTGGGCAACTGGGCGGCCGGCTGGTACCGCCGGGTGCCGGGCGAGGAAAGCCGCAACCGCATCCTGTGGAACGATCAGGGTCAGCTGACCGGCGCGCACCACCTCGACCTGCCCGCCATTCCCGGCGAAACCCTGTCACTGCTGCTGTCTGATATTGATGACAACGGCACCCTCGATCTTTGGGCTGGCAATGACTTTGAAATCCCCGATGCCATCTATCTGGGCGACGGCGCGGGTGGCTTTGCCCAAATCACCTATCAGGACCAACTGGTGCCGCAGACCACCACCACCACCATGGCGGTGAAATCTGCCGATCTGAGTGGCGATGGCAGCCCCGAGGTCTATCTGGCGCAGATCGCCGGGCGCTCCTCGGGTGTCTCAAGCACCCTGAAAATGCAGCGGTTGGAGCTTTATTGTGACGGCATTCAGAACCCAACCGCGCAGACCACCTGCCGCAAGAACATGGCAATCAAGACCTGGTATAAATCCGGCAACAATTTTGATCCCAGCTATGCCGCCCGCTGCCAGCAACTGGGCCCCCGCGATCAGGCGGAATGCAAGGCGATGCTGGTCAAGGATCTAGCGATCCAGCGCCGCGATGCCGGCCTCTGCGCGCTGATCCCTGCCGGGCAGGACAGGGCCAAATCCTATTGCGAGCTGCATTTCCGCCCCGCCCGTGCCGTCACCGCCGCCGAGGCCGAGGCCTCGATCCCACAGATCCTGCGTTCCAACGTGCTGCTGCAACGGCAGGGCGGTGCTTGGGCGGATGTCGCCGAGGCCCGGGGCCTCGATGTGGGCGGCTGGAGCTGGGACACCAAAATCGAGGATTTTGACCTCGATGGCGATCTCGATGTCTATATCGTCAATGGCACTTGGGTCCCCAACGAGGTCTCGCCCTCTAACCTTTATTTTGAAAACGACGGCACCGGCCAGTTCACCGAGACCTCAGGGCCGATGGGGCTGGAGGACTACCTGATGACCGCTGCCGCGCTGTCGCTAGACATCGACAATGACGGCGATCTCGACATCCTGACCCAGCCGGTGAACGGGCCGGTCATGCTGTTTGTCAACAATACCCAGACCCCGAACAGACTGATTGTGACGCTGGAAGATCACATCGGCAACCGTGATGGCATCGGCGCGGTGCTGACCCTGACGGATGATCTGGGCCAGATCCAGCGCCGCGAGATCCAGCTGGGCGGCGGGTTTATGAGCTTTGATGCGCCACGGGTCAGCTTTGGCCTGCCCGAAGCACGTCAGGCAGTTGCGCTGCACATCCGCTGGGCGGATGGGGCAGAGACAGAGCTGAACGACGATCTGACTGCAAACACTCTGTATCAACTGAAGCGCCAGCCTCGGTGAACGGGCACCAAACATACAGCCGCCGCCACACCAGTGCAGAGTCCTTGCCCCAGCACTGAACACCTTGAGCATATGCTGAAAAATCAACGCAACTCTAGACTGTTTCAGATTGCTTCAGCCAGACCGCCGCTGGCAGTGCGTATCTGGACTTCCTAAGTATCTTGCTCTTTTCCACTCTGCATCTTCCGCTCAGAGACAACGCCAACAACAATGCCTATCTCACGGGTTACAATGACATGATCGGTAAGCGCCCGGTCTGACTGCCCTATGGCGCTACTTTCCACGGCAGCGGGTCATCGACACGGTTGATCTTGTAGTCTGGGATGCGGGCAAGTGTATCGGCGAGCCATGCCAGTGGGTCGATACCGTTCAGTTTTGCGGTTTCAATCAGGGTGTATGCGATGGCAGCGGCGCGGCCACCGTTCTGTGATCCGACGAACAGGTAATTTTTGCGTCCGATTGCGATGGATCGCATGGCCCGTTCGGCGGTGTTGTTGTCGAGTTCCAGAATGCCGTGATCGAGGTAGGGGCTCAGCCGTGCCATCCGCGTCAGGGCATACCGGATCGCCCCCGCCAGCGGTGATTTACCCGAGATACTCGGCAGTTGGGCGTGCAGCCAAGCTTCGAGATCATCGAAGACCGGCTTTGCCTTCGCTTGTCGGAGTTGGACGCGGCGGGTCGGCGGCGACCCGCGTGCCTCTTTCTCGACTGCGTAGAGCTGCGCGATGCGTCCGATGGCCTCGTCAGCGATGGCGGAACCTTGAGCGCGGTGGATATCGACGAACTTGCGCCTGACGTGGGCCATGTGTTACCTGGCAGGCGCATGCGAAGCATGCTGCCGAGAAGGCAGGCAACTTCGCGGATATCGCCAGAACGATAGAGATCTTCGAACCCGGCGTAGCCGTCTGCGTGCATCCAACCTTGGTATCTTGCGAGATGATCTTTGGGATGCTGCCCTTTGCGATCCGGCGAGAACTGATACCAGCTTGCGGGTGGGACGTCGCTGCCCCACGGCCTCTCGTCCCGGCCATAGGCCCACAATCGCGCCGTCGCGGTCTTGCCGGTGCCGGGGGCCAGCATCTTTACTGGGGTGTCATCGGCGAAGATAGCCTTCCAGCCAGCACATGCCGTCCGATGGCGTCTGCGAGTGGCTCCAGAAGTGCCGTGGATTTACCTACCCAGTCAGCCAGCGTTGAACGGTCAATATCGATCCCATCACGTTCGAAGATGCCGCTTTGGCGATACAGCGGCAGGTGGTCGGCGTATTTGTTCACCAACACATGCGCCAGCAAGCCCGGACCAGGGCGGCCCCGTTCGATAGGGCGCGACGGCAAAGCCGCTTGTGTGAAGGTCTCGCAGCCCGAACACGCAAAGCGGGGTCGCACGATACGGTTCACGATGAACCGACCGGGAACATACTCAAGTTCTTCGGTTACATCCTCGCCCAGACGGCGCAGCCCGCCACCGCATTGGGCGCAATCGTCGCCGCCGGTGGTCAGTTCCACTTCCATGCGCGGAATGTGATCGGGGATCGGACGTCGCTTCGGTTTTTCTTTTGGTTCTTCGTCGCCAAGACGCAGCTTGGCTGTCATCTTGGCGACGGCTATCTCGCTGTTCTCCAAGGCCAGCTGGAGCTGCTCTATGCTCTCGGATGAGGTGCCAAACCGGTGGTTACGTTGACCTACCAATTGGTGTCGCAGCTTCTCGATCAGGACCGCCTGCGACTTCACCTCGATCAGCAAAAGCGCCGTGAACTGTCGCAGTTCATCGGGGTCTTCTGGCAGAGATTTATCAACGTCCAGCATAGCCAGACCATAGCAAAACGACGCCCGGGCGGGAATCCCTCACCGTGCATTTATCCTGCCTTGAGCGGTGTCCAGCTGCGTTGAGGCAAACGCCAATCGATCCCTTCTAAAAGCATCGCCAACTGCGCGGCGGTCAGAGCGATCTTGCCGTCCTTGGCCGATGGCCACACAAACCGGCCTTTCTCAAGGCGTTTGCTGAACAGGCACGCCCCCTGACCATCCCACCAGATGATCTTGATCAGATCACCGCGACGCCCGCGAAAGACGAACAGATGCCCTGTGAATGGGTCTTGCTTCAATGTCTGTTCAGCCTGCGCAGCCAACGTCGTGAACCCGCGACGCATGTCGGTCACGCCAGCCGCCAGCCAGACACGCGTGTTCGCTGGAACCGGGATCATGCAGAAAAACCGCGGATCAGCCGAGCCAGCGCCTCGGGGTCATAACCACCAATGATCCTTAGGCAGTGACCACCTGCAATATCAATCTCAATGGCGCTTTGTGCAGGCTTGGCATCAGTCGCCGGGGCAATGTCTTTAGTCTGGGAGCGGTCCACAATCTCGACTGGGAGAAAGCATGGCGTCTCAGCAACCTCGTCTTCAACGTTCTCCACGTCCGGTGCAAACTTGGGATCACATAGCCATTTGTGGATCAGATTGGTGTTCATGGCGTACCGTCGCGCGACCTGCGCCACCGAGACCCCCGGCGCGCATGTCTGCGCGCAGATCGACACCTGCTCTTCATCCGACCAGAACCGCTTCTTCTGACCTTTCTTACCCGCCATATCTGCCCTCAAGATGTCCACTATCAATGGTGGACACTATCAACACACTCTATGACGCGTCAGAGCAGTGAGGCCGGACGCCTACCATGATCGGCAATCTGAACGGCTATACCATATTGCTTGACGGTGGCAGGCATGCCGGTCTTGGCATTGATAATTTCCTGTTCCTGGCCCTGAGCGACGCTGCTTGCCAGATCAGGAAAACAGCGTCTGTGCCACATTTGGCCAACTCTGGCTTTGTGCCAGCGCCAGCGCATTGTCCCGCATCTGGACCAAGCGACCGGCCCGCTTGCAGGCCAGGGCCTGTTGCAATGCCTGCGTCAACCCATCCGGGTTGGCGCGATCATAGAGAAAACCTGCCCCCCGATTCTGCAACAGATCTGCGGTCATACCAACCTGCGGGATCACGGTCGGCAGGCCAAAGGACAGTGCCAACAGCAGGGATCCTGAGGTCAGGACATTTTGGTAGGGAAAGACCGCCACGTCTGCCGCCCGGAAGAACACCTGTAATTCACTGTCATCCAGAAACCGGTCGACCAAGAGTATCCGATCTTGTTCGGCAGCGCTGGGATCAGGCTCTAATCCGGAAAAAATATCGTCATGCAATGCACCGGCAATCACCAGCCGAGCCTGCGGATTGGCCCTCAAAACTTGTCGAAAACTGTGCAGAAGCTCTCCCACCCCTTTGTAGGGGCGGACCTGACCGGCAAACAGAATGACATCGTCTTGCGGATCTATCCCCAGACACTGGCGGGCCACAGACCGGGTAACATGATCCCCATAGACCCCCAGATAATGTCCATGACGCGAAATGCGTATCTTCTCTTCTGGTACCTCAAACGCGGCAGCAACTTCGGCAACAGACGCCGCATTGTGAAAATGTAGCACATCCGCCAATGCGACAATCCGCGTCGACAGGCCCCGTTCCAATTCGGCAAAAGATGTATCATGGGACTCTGCATTATGAAGTGTCCAAATGATGCGTCCTCCCAGCTGCTTGAACCGGGTCAGATCTTTCAGAAAACGGCGCAGCCGCACACGAACCACAGCCCTGTTTTCCGCGCCTTGAAAAAGGAAACTGGTCCAGTGCAGGTGAAAGATCATGTCCTGCCCTTTCGGCGCCCGCTGCAGAGCGGCCACAGCAGTTTCAATGGGGGCGACGAGAATCTCATGACTGCGCTGCGCCGTCTGATACAATAGATTTTGGTAGGGGTTGGCCCGGGAAAAATTTGGCCAGAACATCACCCGGGGGCCTGCACTGATGCGTTTGTACCGCCCCTGTTGCCGGCACTCTGGATCCGGTACAGGCATGTGCCAAAAGCGGTCCAGTCCCAGCCGCCGCAGTGTTGCAGTCTGCGCCTTCACTCTATGCTGGGGCAGGCAGGCGAGCCGCTCCGTCTGACGGGAAACAAAAACCCCGTCAAGACGATGAACATGCCCGATTTCGGACAGGTGCAGCATGATATCACGGTTCATTGCCGCTGATTGCTCGACATCTGGTTTCAGCGTGCGTTCCCAAGCCGCCCTGCGGAACATAAGCACATCCGGGTCCACCGGATCCTGCAGCAATTGCTGGCGTGGCACCTGCAAAGGACCGGCGTCAGCGTATTCAGGCCAAGTGACCCCATGACAACAGGCCACATCCGGATGGCGGTCCAGATGCTCCACCATATGCCGCACAGCCGCAGAATCCAGGCAGATGCCCGCCTCCAGCAATACAACATAGCGCCCCCGGGCCATCGCAAACGCGCCCGACGCCCTGGTCCCTACCGATGTTGTGGCACAGCGACAGTATAAGTTGGGAACAGCCCCATATGCCGCCCGCAGCTGTTCCAACCCCTGTTGATCTCCAGCCCGCAGGGAGACGCAGATTTCCAGGTCCTCCAGGCTCTGATCCAGCAGGCTGTCCAATGTCTGGAGAACAGCCTGCTGGTCGTTCCCCGCAGGAAGACAAAGACTGACTTTGGGCACCACGAAAGACCCGTCAAACGGCCGCTCCACGGTATCGGAACAAAGCTGCTGCACCAGCATCCGATCCTTCTGCACCGCGTCCGGCATAACCTCAGGCACCAGCAGCGGCGCAAAATAGGCACCTGCATTGAAACACCTAAATCCCAGTTCCTGCGCCGCCTGACCCAGGCTCTCAAAGCGCGGATCCAACCCGCCAACGCGCGTCAGCAAAGCCCCACTCAGAACCAGGTTCAACCCTGCCGGATCGCGATATGGACTGTTCGCATTCAACAGTCCTTCCGCCGATTTGCTGGCACAGGGCGTCAATGCCGCAGACTGGGGCAACAGCGGTTGAACCAGAAGATCGCTAACGCCCCCCAGATGCGCCGCGCGCGCCAGTGCTCCGGGATCCAGCCGCACCCGCCCGCTCACCATCAGAACCAGATCGACCCGCCCCCCGGTCTTTACCATATAAGCTTGTTCGGCGGGCTCTAATATGAACCCAGATCGCAGCTCGCCCAACACACCACGACTGTGCATGTCCTGTTTGAAACCCTCACCAACCGCCCCCGCGAATACGGTCAGTTGCCACGATGGCGCCGCCTCCTGCGCTGCGAGACTATCCAAAAAACAACACCCTGCCTCGCGATCCTGCAGCTGGTAAAAGAGATGTATCCGCATCTGCGCTCTGGCTGCGGGGCAGCTCAGGGCCGCAGCAGCCTGATGCAGAAAACCCGTTTCATTGCCAGCTCCTGTCAGCGGCGGCAGCCCCAAGTCCGGTGTCGAGAAAAAGGAGGGGGCCAGCTCCAGCCCCCGGAACGGCGGTCGCAACACGCCATCCCGATTGGCCGTGAACTCTGACAGAGAGTTGAGCCGGCTCTGTCCTCCCTGACTGTCCCACCGCTGCTGGAGATGCGACGCCAATACAGCAAAATGTTCGGGACCCAAGCCCGGGTGATCATGTAACCTCTCCAGCTGTCGTCGGGCTTGAGCCAATGCGCCAGTCCGACTCAGCTGCAACAGATCACTGATATCGCCCCAAAGATCAGCCATTGAGGCAGCGCCACTGCAGACAGATGGGCCTGCGCCCCCCTCCCCTCATCGCCGGATCCTGCGCATCACACGGCGCAACGGCGCAGTGAGGCGCCAACTGCTGCTGTCGCGCAACTCCTGCAACGCCAGCGACATATCCCGGACTTCCTGACGAGAGTTTTCTGTCTGCGCATGTATCCCGGCAATACCAGCTTCCAGCCGGGCCACTATATTTCTCTGTCGCGCCACCTCAGCCTGTTCAACCGCCAGAGCAACCTCTTGTTGCCACTGTTGCTGCGCAGCGGCCTCGTCCTGCGCCTGCAAATGTTGGGCGAGACAATCAAGATCTTCAGCCTGCTGGTCAATCAACCGGGCAATTTGTTCCTTGGCATCTTCCAGCGTCTGAGGCTCGGGCAACCGGAGTGCAGTGGGATCAGGCCCTCCCAAGGCCTGGCGCTCCAGGCTCTGTTGCAGGTATTGCTCTTGATGGGCCAGAAACCCGTTGAGACCGTCCTGCGCTTCAGCGGATTCCGCCAGTTCAGCAAGTGATTTCGGCCTGTCCGCGCCCAACACCAGGCTGATCGGACCCTTGGGACACCCCAAAGGCAGCACCAGAGCCCCGGCAGGGATCATCGGTTCCAGTATCCGGGTTCCGGCCGCTTCAGCCCCATAAAAAACCGCCGCGCCCCGCGGCGGCAAATGCTGCAACCAGGGCATCCAGCCCAGGTTCTTTTGTTGCCCATCTCCCAGGTTCACGGTCAACAGAGCCGACTCCGCCCCCAGAAAACCATCCCGTCCCGGTAGTACTGGCGCGGACCTAGTCGCAAAGCGGTCCTGGCGGACCCTGCGAAATCGCTCTGCCTCGGGGCCGTCCAACTGAACCAGGCATCGACCTTCCAGACCCAACCGGGTTGCAGCCTGACACAGGGCCAGATGCGCCACGCCTTGCTGCCCACCCAGGCTGACTGTGATCTGCGGCCGCAACGTCTCACTCAACCAGAACAACAGCGGCAGACTGGATATCGCAGCAGACTGGGCCAGAAATTCGGGCTGCCACAACAGACTGCTGTTGCGCAGGGCCACCAAGGCCGTCAACTCAGAACGCACTGTCTTGATCATCCGTTCAGCCCATCATTCCTGACCATCACCAGCCGCCTTTTTCCCCGGCTCAGCCAGGGTTGCGAACTCTATCTGGTTCCATGCCCCCAAAGCCATATCACGCGCCTGCCCGGCAATATGTTCGATATGGTCTTGACGGTCCACCAACAGCTCCAGTTGCAACGGGACCCCAACCAACTGTTCCTGCATCTGTTGCAGCTGCCGCGCATTATACATCTGGAGCCAGGCCTGGATCAGCGCCTGCCCGCCACCCTCAAGCAAAGCAGTCAGATAGAAACAGACGTCGCGCCCAACCAGCGGCAGCAGGCCATCGCGCAGCCAGCGTTTGCGCCGTTTCCCACACAAAGCAGCTTCCGCTGCGGCGGCATAACCACATATTTCCTGCGGGGTCAGGCGCTCCAACTGCCAAGCCATATTGGTGGCCAGCCATTGATCCGCCAGAGGTCTGGCCGCTGGATCCAACCGCGCGACATGCCCCAAAATAGTCTCGTAGTGCTGAAACATTGCCGCCAGCCCCGCACCATTTCCGCTCATCGTCTGACCAGGGCGGTTCATCCGATGATTGGCCACTGGCACATCACAGAATCCGATGTCCCGGGTGCTCAGGCAAACCTGCCAGTGGAACGGGTTGTCCTCGAAAAAGAAATCGCCCTCGGGAAAGCGGATTTCATAACGCTGCAAAAAGGCGCGGCGGTAGAATTTTCGCCAAGGTACTGCATTCATCTGCAGGGCAAGGCGACGCCCGTCCGTCACCTCCTCAGATCCAGACAGCGCCGCCCAAACCATCTGATCCGAAGGGACCGAGGCGCTGTGCGTCTCCTCGTCATAGGTGAGATAATTCGCCAGCAGAATGTCATCGCCGGTCGCCGCGAACTGCGCACGCGCCTGATCGACCCCCGCCGCCAACAACCAATCATCGCCATCCACAAAAAACACCGCCTCGCGGCTGGCGCGGGCCAATCCAATATTGGCAGCAATGCCAACGCCCCCATGGCTATTGCTGCCCAGAAACACCGGGCAGTGTTCAACATCTTCGGGCCAGGCCAATGCGGTCAGTCCCCGACGTATTTCATCCGCGGTTCCATCACTGGAACCGTCGTCGACAAGGATCACCTGATCGCCAGGTTTTACCACGGCACACAGACTGTCCAGGCAGGGACCAATATAGGAGCGAACATTATAAGTGGTGACGACAAATGAAACCTGCATCATGCCTCCCCCCGGGCCAATGTCTCAGTTATCCGTCGGGCGCGATGGGGGTCATTGCGATTGACCCGGGTAAATAGACGTTGATCAATCGTCTCCCGCAATAGCCCCTGTGCGCGCAAATCAAACGCCTCCAGCCACAGCGGCTCTGTCCGTTCCCGGGCCCAGCCCATCAGGTCCAGATAGAAACATGTAAATGCAAACTGCCACTCTGGATCAGAACTCCCGATCCGGCGCACCACCTCGGCCAGCACATCAAAGACCTGCAGTCGTTCTGCTCCTTTGCGGTTGGTCAGATTGTTGCCCCCCGCAGCAACGATATGTTCACAACAGAGCAGGTCGGCACAAAGAATGGTGTCGGCCAGGACAAATCCCAGCCAATGTAAGGCAATATCATTATGGACCATAGTCGGGCTGCACTGAATGTCATTGTCGCGCAGGAAATCAGTGCGGTAGATCTTGTTCCACGGATAGGCCGCAATCCGGGCCAGTTCAGGGCCTGCCCCGGACGCGAGAGGGGCCATTGTATGCCATGCTCCGGCGGCCTGCCACCGGGCCTCGTCATCGACAAACAACCCCTCATGCCCAGCCTCCCGGCGACGGCCCTCTATATGCTTGAACATACAGAAATCAAACTGCTGCCCCTGCAGCCGCTGCCACAGATCTGACAGCGGTGGCAGCAGATGATCATCGGCATCAAAAAACAGAACATGGCCGCAGCGAACCTGCGCCAGCCCCAGATTGCGCGCGCCGCCGGCCCCCTGCCGGTCTTCATTGCGCAACAGATCAACCTCCAGAGCATCCAGCCCGGCGATGTCTTGAAAATCTTCGTACCTCAGAGGCACTTGTGAGGCATCATCACACAGAATGATCTGTGAAAAGATCTTCAGTCTCACCGCCTGTGTTACGACCAATCGGACACCCGACAAATCGTCACAGACCGGAATGACCAAAGACAGTTTCATGCGGAGAACAACCGCAGGTCCAGCAGTGTTGTTTCAAAACTTTCGACATGAAAGAACAAGACAAATTCGCGCCATTCCGCCTGTCGCGGCAAGGTTCTGTGCCTTGCCAGCTCCATCATGTCCATATGGGTGCTGGCAACATTATATGCCACCACATCATGGTCAAAGAAATGATCGACAAACCCCCCTGCTGTGCCGGACCGCAGACAGGCCTTCCAGGTACAGGCTCGAACCGCCTGAACCCGGGTATAAAATCCGATCAGCGCACAGCCTGACAGATCAACATCCCCCAGAGCAATATGCAGCGCAAGCCAGCCGCCAGGTTGGTGCACAGCCGCGCGCAGGGTCAGCCCGCCTTCAGGCAGACTGTCCACATCCACCACATGCTGCCCGTCCGGATCTCCATGCAACCAACTTCCCGATGTCAGCCTGCCGTCCGGCGGCAATGGCCCCTTGGGCGGGGTCTGCAAGAGAGGTCCAAGCACCGCAGCACCGGCCCGTTCCAAAGAGAGCACCACATCTGTCATAAGATGAAACTTTCCACGTAATTCACCATCTCTGCAGGTTATTCCTGCCTCACCAGTTCAACACACGTCTCAGAAACAATCGCAGTTCACGCACCGGTCTTGTCATTCGCCAGGAGGTACTTGCCAGATATTCACCAATCACCGTTTCGGCCCGCTCAACCCGTCTGCGTTCCTCCTCCAGCGCCGCCTCTGTATCTCTGTGCTGATCACGCAATCGGGACATCTGCTTGGCATGGGATTGGATCTCTGTCTCCAGACTGTCCTCGGACTTGTCCAACAGCTGGGTCAGGATCGCAAGCTCTTCACAGCGGCTAAGCAGGGTTTCATCACGCTGCTTGATCTGTCGAGCCTCATGCGTCTGTGCCTGCTGCAGCGCCTCTTGTGCGCCGACAATCTGGCTCTGCAAATGCGCAACCTCACGCTCAAGATCAGCCTGCACCGTTTCATGCACCACCACGGCCTCTTGCAAGCTCTGCCGTTCCGCCCGCAGCAGGTCTAAGCGCTCTTGTGTTGCGTGCAGTGCACGGGCAAACGCCGGACTTGCCCTATCAAACTCCTGACGGATCATATCTAGGGCACTATAGTCAGCTTTGTCTTCGCCCGAAGCCACCCAGCGTTCCAATATGGCATAGGTATCGCCCACCCAGCTGGCAACCATTGGATTGTCAATAACACTGTCTGGTTTCTCTACGAAATGGCGCAAATTGGACGATAAAAACGCATCCACCTCATCTGCAACATTCAGCGAGAACCGGCTCAAAGAGACCTGCAGATCAGATTGAATTTTCTTGGCTATATGGCCCCAGTTCTGCATCAGCTCGGAATAGCTTGTGAAACTGCGCGGCTGGCCCCGTGTCTGAATCTCGGCATCCAGAACGTGCCGCAGCCACAGCAAGAGACTCAGATGCCTATTGATGCCATCACGCTTCTCAATTGAGGCCGCAACCTCCAACGGATTACGATGGGTCAGAACAAACCGAGGATCAACGCCCAGCTCTTCCAGGACACCGGACCAGAAGGGCACAAACCGGCATATGCGCGGGTCTTTCAAAACCAGCATCCGCGAGACACCAAAATCCGCTTCAATCGCCGCCACGGCCTGGTCATGAAACTCTCGAGCCTTGGAACTGGCAAACCAGTTAGGCGATATTGACAGACAGTCAGCCCAATCAGACCCTGCCGAATGCAAAATAGCCTTCTGCAGTTGATAGATTTTTTTGGATTCGAAATAGCCCTTCTCATTATCAACGGTTGCAGGCATCAGCGTCTTAGGCAGATCCCCACCAAGAATATTCAAAGTGCCGGCCAGAGCAGAGGTGCCTGAGCGATGCATACCCAGAACGACAAGGCCAGTCCGCTGCGGGATTTGTTCGCCAGTCACGTTTCGTGCCTTGCTCTGTTCTTTCATATCGTCACTTTCATAATTTCAATTTATCAACGTATTTCGCTTCATGCGCGCGCCGAAAGTCCCTAACCAAACAGCTAGACCCGTTGTCATACCCATCTAGAGGGTCGCTTCAGCCGTGCCCAAAATACGTCGTTCTATCACGTCGTAAGCCGTATCCCAATCCAGCCTCTCAATCGTTTTAAAGCCCTGCTGGACAAGATCACGGCACTGGTCAGGATTCTGCAAGAGCGCCACAATCCGGCTCGCGGCGACCTCTGGCAGCGGCTCCAATAGCAATGCGTTCTCATCATTCAGCAGCCAGTGGTTGGCCTCATTTCTATTTGTTGCGACAATACAACCGCAAGCCATGTACTCAAGTGGCTGATAAGACGGATGCGGTGTTGCCATAAACACAAGACCAAGGTCCGAAGCCCGGTACAGATCCGCGACATCTTCTATACGTGTTAAAAGGCCCAGGTTTTCCAAAACACCCTCAAGACCATAGTCTGCAGGATCCCACTCGGCGCCTGCAGACAGGATGCGAACCTTATCCCCCAGTCGGGCTTTGACCGCCTTCAGAATGTCCCCGCCCAGGAAGAAGCCGTTGCGGGCATTTCCAGGTCGCCCATAGAAAACAATCTGCCAGGGATCATCCGGATCGGTCTGGCTCTGGCTGTTCTCATCTGCGTAAAAAACACTGTTATCAATTCCCGGCAGAAAGCTGACCATATCCGGGCTATAGGTCAGAAACTTGTTTCCCACCCCGGGTGTATTGGCGATACAGGAATATCCCAGCCGGTAAGTTTGCTCGATCATCATATAAAGATCGCCACCTGCATAGAACATCGGCTCATAATCTTGCACGAAGTAGAATTTCCGAAAGGTCTGATTATAGCGCAACATCACATAGGCTGTTGTCCACAGGGTGCAAATTGCGATTTCCGAATGCGGCAAGTCTTCTGCGCGGTCTTTCCCGTGCAAGAATTTTCGCAATATGAAATTGAGATTTGGAAAATGCTCACGCAGCGATTGCGACAATTCGGTGGTGTCAAAATCACGCCCATTAAACGCGTAGATCACAAAGATATTCAGCGTGCCATATTTCACCGACATATGCTCGGAGAAGGCAAACACCGTGCGGACGCCACCTTTCAGGGCATGGGTGACGATCGGCAGGAACCATGTCATGACGCGCGGCCGCTCTAGCGGCCTGTGCCGATGCTGCTCGATTGTTTGTGCGTTGGCTTCGATATCGGCCGTCGTGACCGTAACGAGATCCATCAACCCTTCTCTTTGAGGCATGGCTTAAGTCACCTGTATAAGTTTTCGAGACGCCGGCGCATGGTCTGGCAGAGTCGGCGTTTGGTAGCCGCTATTGGGTCCATGACCAAAATAGGCAAAGTCATCATGCGCCCGCAGATTACGGCCCTCAGTCATAAGCGGCAGCCAATTGAGGCCTAGCTTCCACAGGACAAAATTCAGGCTGAGCTGATCCCGGTGGGTGCGATGGCTGACCTCATGATTCCAGGCCGCCAAAAGTTCGGCGATCTTCGGATGACGCAGATTGTAAATCAGAAAATTGGTCTCGATCAGGCCATGCTTCTTGGGAAAGCCAAGATCTCCATAGGCCTGCATCTGGGCCCGAACTTTCTTGAAATCCGCCTTGTTGTGCCGGATCACTGCCTCTGCCTCTTCATAGAGACAGAGGCGGTGGGGATGCGGAATGCCAAAGATCGGGACATCCGGGTTCGCCCGCACCATGTCAAGATAGCGGTCCAGCGGCTTGCGGATCATGACATTGGCATCCACCCAGATGCCGATGTCATACTGCCCAATATAGGTCAGAGGATTGGTCTTTACCGCCCGGGCCCGGCCAGTGGCATCCCCATCTTGATGCATGTCATGACGGATCCAGAAACCGCAGTCTGGCGCCGGGAAATCCGTCACCAGATGATAGTCTATACGGGGGTCAAGATGTTCATGGGCAACGGTCTCGTCATAGCCCCCTGAATTTGCACATAACAGACCAACCTGTGCCGGTTCTTTCTTCCGCTCGTCCCGGTAACGCTCTCCCTGGTCGCGCAATTCCGATTCAGCTTTGGTCTGATAAGGCCATTGCCGGGTGTAATAGGTCTTCAGGTCATAAGGCTTGGCGCTGCGGACCTGATGCAGGGTGTGCCCGGTCGAAAGCACAATATTTCCAAGCAACCGCTCAACCGCATGGGCCAGGGTTCCGTCAATCTGCTTGTCCTCTTCCGGGAAATCCTCGAACCCCAAGCCCAGATCAAACAACGGCCGCAGGGCATCACTGCGCGCCCAAAACATGGACCCTGCTGCAAAAGGTGCCATATGTACCGGGCTGATCGGCACTCCAATCCGGTCCGACAGATCCCGACAAATCGCGTAATTCGTGCCCCAGGAAATCTGCGTTTCAAGTGACCAGTGATAGTCGGGGAACACCATTCCCAAATTGGGATTCTGGTCAAACAATCGAAAAGTTTCACCAACAATTGACCGTGATCCCATCAGGTTTGACAGCAGTTGCATCCGCCAGTCATTTTTAGAGGGGTTATGCGAGCTGCGTTTGGAATGGATATGACAGATATAGGTGTGTTGCGACAACGCCGCGCCAAAACCTGCCAGAAAGGGGCCGATGTCTCGACCTCGATTGGGGAAGCTTTTGACCTGGATCTGCGCCTGCGGCAACGCCGCCCCAAACCGTTTGGTGACCTGCCCAAGATCCGTCCCCTGAGGCACCGAAACATAGAGAGAAAATCCAATGGGAATATGAGCCAGATAGGCGGCAAATTCATCAAGCAAATCCGTGTAATGCAGATGTAAATGAATGCCTATGTTCAGCGATGGCACCCCCAGAGCATCCTCCGAAAAAGGAAGCGTCAGGGATGCTCCGAAAATCTTGGGGTCCACCTGATACCCCTTGGCGCTATACACGCCCGCGGGCTGCAACCGCATCTCGTGTGCGCTGACAACACTGTCACCTTCGCGCGTGTCCAGCACCGCGCGCACACGCTGGCGCACCTCATCCATTTCTTCTGTCTGCTGCACTTTTTTCACCAGGTCGGTGAATTTTGCGGACCCATGCTTATGGCGCAATGCCTGACCGCCGGCTTTTGAAAGCTCCAGTCTGCGGGCGGTGCCAAAGCTCTTGGATTTTGCGTGGAAAACATAGACATCATCCGCATAGGCCAACGCAAATCCCGCATCCATCGCCCGAATACAAAAATCATTTTCCTCACCGTAGCCCGATGGAAAAGCCTCTTCATCCATATAGCCGACGGCCTCGATCACAGCCCTCGACATCAAAAAGCAAAAGCCATTCACAAAGGTCGTTCTCGGGTTGGTATGCTGGCTGACGTCACGCACATATTTGGCCATGTGTTCCGGCGTCAGCCCTGACGGCAACTGGTTGATGGCATGCTGCCCTTCGCGATCCAAAAGATCAGGAACATTCTGCCATGTCGCGGCATTTGACAGCGGCCCGACAATACCAATCTCAGCCGCACTCTCAAGACATCTGACAAGACCGTCAAGCCAGTCCGAGGTGACAATGGTGTCGCTGTTAAGTGTCACAATATAGTCCGCGCGCGACGCCTTCAGCCCGGTATTGACCGCAACGGTGTAACCGCGGTTATCCGTATGTTCTATCAGCTCAAACGAAGTCTCTGCGGTGGCCAACTGAAACACGGCCCTGCGTAACCAGGCTGTGGTTGCACCGTCGGACCCATCATTGACCACCAACACCCGGACAGGGAAACTGCTTTTCACGGTTGCCAGTGAGACCAGGCAGGATTTGACATCTTCCAAAGCGTTGTAAACCGGAACCACCACATCCACAGTTGGCGGGGCCTTGACCGCAGCTGTTGGCGCCTCGGTGGCTACATACTGGATCCTCCGGCCTTCAATACGTCCAGAGCGTTCGTAATGCAGCAGCGGATTGACCGATGCCCGCGCCACGTCAGGATTGGCCTGAAGATAAGATCGAGACCCAAAATCAGGACCGGGATCCCGGCCCATTCTTGCCCCGTATCGCAGATAGTGGCGTGCCGGAACGATGCCTGACATGACAACATCCGGGTAAGTGGTCACATACCACGATTCATCAAAAAATGAGCTTTTTGCAATCAGCAGCTCATCAGCCTCGGCTTTCATTTTAACATTTTCCTCAATCGACCACTTTTTACCAACAACTCACTGCTGCGGTGCCACTCCACGACCCAAACTCCGTGTCAGATCCGTCAGCCTTCCAAACGTGCCACTCTGTTCTTTAATCTACGCACCTTGTTTTGCAGGGCTTCTCCACGCGCATATTGTCTCTGCAACAGGAAAACCGACACCCTGCTGACGTCTATCTCCGCCTCCTGGGCATTCTCCTGCCCTGCCGCCAGCGGAGGCAGGGTATTTTGGAACAAAACCCCATCGGACCGTCCCATCAGGGTTTCGGCGATCCAGCGATATTTTGGGGCATTTTCTTTTTCAATTCTATGCTGCTGAACCAGATCAAGCAGAGTGTGCGTATGGAACGTCTTGCCGCTGGCCTCGCTATCGGCCTGTGCGGAATATTCAAGCAGGTCCCGCAAGGCAGGCGCCAGTGTTTTAGGGTTATCGGCCAGCCCGTTCAACTGCCGTTTCAACTCCAAAGCATCCGGGGCCAGACGTGGATTGACGTTGCCAACCGGAAGTTTGAAATCCTCCTGCCAGTCCACACCGATGGAGTGACAAAAGTCATGGCAGATTTCATTGGCATGGAACTGCTCGCGCTCAAAAGGTCTGACAATCAGCGCATCATTGCCAAACACCTCTGCAAAGTCTTGGATCTGCTCCGGCAAGTTGCGGGTATAATGGTCCAGATATTCCGCAAAACTGCGAGTCTCGATATTGCCTTTGACGTGTTGGGCATAGGCGCTTTGCAGCCACTGCCCCTGCCGCCGGATGTAGAAAATGATTTTAACGTCCCAATCCGCCAAGATATCGCGGATCTTTGCAAAGAAGACTTTGCCACTGCCCGTGCTTATTTTGTTATGAAAAAGTTCCGAACTGATCACGACTTTGGCAGGCGACAGTGCCGCGATGTCTTCCCAGTCTTCAAACGCCACCGGGTTTTTGTGCTTACCATGATCCGCCAACTTGTGATGCTGCAATCCATGATTGCCCTGTGTCCGGCCTATGTCCGGCAGTACAACTCCCTGTCTCTCCAACACAGTACGGTTTTCCAAAAAAAACCGCTGAAGAGCAGACGTCCCGGTTTTCCCCGCCCCAACGTGGATATAGATTGTCCCGTCCAATGTTCTTCCATTCTTCAAATCGGTTCACTCCCAAAGTAGGTACAATCCGGCCCCGCGACAATGATCAAATCAGAAGCGGTTACAGTACAGGGGCAAGGCCAGCCTTTGACCCACAACAACCACCTAAGTCTTGTCCAAATCCTGTAAACGTCGGTAAATTTGTGTCATTAAAAACACCATGACCTGATCAGTGGAGGGGGGCTCCTGCACATTTTCAGGATCAGCCTGGTCACTCTGATCCGGCGCCGGATCCAACAGGCCCTGCCGAAACAGAACCCCGTCCTCACGACCCATATATTTGCGCGCAATATCCTGATATCGCGGCTCCAACTTACGTTCTAGGGCGATCTGCTCAGCCGGGTTCAAAATACTATGAGTATGAAAAAGGCTGGTGCTGTTGGGGCCAGCCTTGTCAGAATAGGCATGCAGGTCCTGCAACAATAATTTCAGGTCACTGCGCGTCTGTGCAAAACCATTGGCCTGCCTCTTGAATTCAAGCGCGTCCAGCGACAAGCGTGGGTTGGGGTTTTTCTTACGCACTTTGAATTCGGGATCCCACTCAAGTCCCGCCAGGGCACAGAAATCCCCAAGCAGGGTGCCGCCATGGAACTGCTCATCTTCAAAAGGTCGCACAATAATATTTTCGGCACCAAATACATCGGCAAACAAGTCAATCTGACTCAGAGGATCATTGTTCGATGTGCGCATGACTTCTGAAAATGTCTTTGTCAGCAGGTTTGCCTTGACCCATTGTGAATAGGCGCTTTGCAGCCACTGGCTGTGGCGCCGGATGTAGAAAACGATTTTGACATCCCTGTTCCCCAGGGCTTCACGAACATTCTGAAAGAAAGAGACCCCGCCCGGGGTGCCCATTTTACCGTGCAGAAATTCCGAACTGACGATTGTAATGGGGGCAGTCAGTTTGCCAATTTCCGACCATTTTTTAAAAACATCCGGACAGGGATGACGGTCGGTATCAGCCAAAAAATGATGCAGAATCTGACCTCTGGTTTCAACCCGTCCCTGCGACGGAAAGATGACTCCCTGATTTGCCAACCGTTCACAATTGGCGGCAAAAAACACCTGCAGGGCTGAGGTCCCAGTCTTCCCGGCACCCACGTGAATAATTGTTCTGTTCTGCACGCTTATACCCATACCTAGTTAGTTCTCGGTATACGCATCCCCTCTCATGGCGGCAATCGGCTTTTGCTGCCAAAGCCAAACCTGCCACCTCTCCCTTCTGCATATTTCCACACTTAAAAACCCCAACACTAATCAACCTTGCTTCACGACGCCGCAAATGGGACATTTCGAAAAAAGACCGTTTCCACAAAGGTGCTTTATGGCCATTAACATCAAAAAATATGATTTTGTCGACTTCGGCTGCTCAGTTGGGCGGTCCATGAAATTCGCTCAGACTGTATGGAGCGTTGAACGTGGCATCGGCATAGACCGAAGCCCCTACAAGGTCAGGAAAACCCAGGATCAAGGGTTTGAGGCTGAGGTGGCCGACCTGACGAGTTCCCTGAATTTTTCAGGCCAAACCCGGTTTTCAATTCTAAGCCACATATTGGAGCATATTCCCGATATGTACGCTGTCGAAGACATTCTGAACACAGCCTCAACAATATCCTCTGAGTTTGTGTTTGTCAGACAGCCATGGTTCGATTCAGATGGCCCACTGGCAGAGTTGGGACTAAAAATGTTCTGGTCCGACTGGAAAGGGCATCCAAACCGGATGACCAGCTTGGAAATGTATCTGATCCTCAAACGGCAGCTGGACGCGGAAATGATCTCGGGATTTTCGATCTGGGGCTTGGGGCGTGTGCCCAGCTCTGTGCCCGGGTGCATTATCCCCCTGGATTCCGGATCTGACCGAAAACATTATAATCCAGAAACCGATCCCCCTAAAGAAAAAGTCAAATTTGATTTCCCCTGTTTTCAACAGCTGGTCGCTTACATCGGCGTCTCGCCAGATCTCGATGTCACAACCCTGCCCGCCACGCTCCCACACCCCTACCCAGAAGCAAAGATGCTGTTTTCAAAAAGCCGGGTCT
>Ga0209395_1002527_pt1 | contig 23744 bp, 21 predicted proteins | sample GOMGulsemesocosm_3_FD_184635 | JGI IMG/M metagenome (GOLD analysis project Ga0209395, IMG submission 184635) | Methane-oxidizing microbial communities from mesocosms in the Gulf of Mexico - GOM9D Gulf of Mexico (SPAdes) (version 2) | ecosystem: Environmental > Aquatic > Marine > Cold seeps... | reverse complement strand
GGGAGCCACATTAAACTTCATTAATAAACAGAAGTTAAAAAAGTTTATTCCCCAATAGCTCAGTTGGTAGAGCGATGGACTGTTAATCCATGTGTCACTGGTTCGAGCCCAGTTTGGGGAGCCACATTTTATAATTAGCGATGACTACCAAGTATCGATGATTAGTTCCTAAGTTTACCTTAGAAACAAGTTTATACTTCACTGATAAACAGAAGTAAAAGTTTATTCCCCAATAGCTCAGTTGGTAGAGCGATGGACTGTTAATCCATGTGTCACTGGTTCGAGCCCAGTTTGGGGAGCCACATTAAACTTCATTAATAAACAGAAGTTAAAAAAGTTTATTCCCCAATAGCTCAGTTGGTAGAGCGATGGACTGTTAATCCATGTGTCACTGGTTCGAGCCCAGTTTGGGGAGCCACATAAGAGAAAGCCACGATGATTCGTGGCTTTTTTTTTGCCTTATCAAAAGCCATACTAGTAATTCAATTGGAATACAAATGGACTGTACTCTCTTTAACAAACAGTATGTATCACTAGTTCTAGCCCCATAATCAACAAGAGCAAGGAGCCTCATAAAAAAGTAAAACAGCCATGACTTAGCTATAAGAGCGATAGGCTGTACTTCCCTCCCCTGTTTACCTTTCGCAAATCTCCTTATGTTATTTTACAACAGACATAAAAAAGCCTTACCACGCATAACACGGATAAGGCTTTTATCTAAACTAGATAGTGACTATTTCACTGTTATTAACTCTTGTTTGTTTTCAAAATTAATCACTAGTTGATCTTTTTTAACATCAACTTTTGCTACACCACCATGAGTAAGTTCACCAAAGAGTAATTCGTTTGCCAGTGCTTTCTTCAAATGCTCTTGAATTAAACGTGACATAGGACGTGCACCCATTGCTTTATCGTACCCATGGTCAACTAACCACTGCTTGGCTTGTTTGCTTAATTCAAGAGAAACACCCTTATCATCAAGCTGAGCCTGTAACTCAACAATAAACTTATCGACAACCTGGTGTATAACAATGTTGTCTAGGTGATTGAACCAAACAATATTATCTAAACGGTTTCTGAATTCAGGTGAAAAGACTTTATTTATTTCACTTAACGCATCAAGGCTATGGTCTTGTTGTTTAAAACCAATAGATTGACGAACGGTTTCTTGTACACCTGCATTAGTTGTTAACACCAGAATAATATTTCTGAAATCAGCCTTGCGACCATTATTATCAGTCAAAGTACCATGATCCATGACTTGCAATAAAATGTTATATACATCTTCATGGGCCTTTTCAATTTCATCAAGTAAAACAACTGCATGAGGGTGTTTTATAACAGCATCTGTTAACAAACCACCTTGTTCATAGCCAACATACCCTGGAGGAGCACCTATAAGACGACTAACCGCATGTTTCTCCATATATTCAGACATATCAAAACGTAGAAGTTCCACACCTAATATTTTAGCTAATTGCTGAGTTATCTCTGTCTTACCTACACCTGTTGGTCCGGCAAACAAAAATGAACCTACCGGTTTTTCTTCACTACCTAAACCTGCGCGGGATAACCGAATCACTGATGATAATTCATCAATGGCTTTATCTTGCCCAAAAACAACCAGTTTTAAGTTACGATCAAGGTTTTTAAGACTGTCTTTCTCATTAGATGAGACTGATTTTTCAGGGATCCTTGCCATCTTAGCAACAATATTTTCAATATCTGTATTGTTAATCACTTTTTTGCGTTTGCTGGGCGCGACAAGTTGCTGTTTCGCACCAGCTTCATCGATAACATCAATAGCTTTATCAGGTAAAAATCTTTCATTTATATATTTTGCTGACAATTGTGCTGCTGCATGTAACGCTTTACTTGTATAACGAATGCCATGATGACTTTCATATTTATCTTTTAAGCCTTGCAAAATTTTTGTGGTATCAGCAACGCTTGGCTCAGCAATATCAATTTTTTGAAAACGGCGTGCCAGTGCTCGATCCTTCTCAAAAATACTTTGATACTCTTGATAGGTAGTAGAGCCTAAACAACGTAGTTTACCTCCTGAGAGTAACGGTTTGATCAGGTTAGACGCATCCATCATCCCACCAGAGGCTGCTCCCGCACCAATTATCGTATGTATTTCGTCAATGAAAAGCACTGCATTCTTATCTGCTTCAAGCTCTTTCAATAACGATTTAAAGCGCTTTTCAAAATCGCCTCTATATTTTGTACCCGCTAACAAAGCGCCCATATCTAAAGAGTAAATTGTTGCATCAGCTAGAAATTCAGGTACTTTTCCATCAACAATTAAATTCGCTAAACCTTCAGCAATCGCTGTTTTACCAACACCGGCTTCCCCGACAAAAAGAGGGTTATTCTTTCTACGTCGGCTTAACACTTGTAAAGTGCGCTCAAGTTCATCATCTCGACCAATTAGCGGATCAATATTACCTTTAATCGCTTCTTCATTAAGGTTTACTGAGAAATTTTCAATGGTACGTGGCTCTTCTTGGCTTTGTTGTTCCCCCTCTAAGGTTTGAGATGCGTCATTATCATCAACCTTTGCAATACCATGAGAGATATAGTTAACAATATCTAATCGGCTGATATCAGATTTTTTCAAAATATAAGCGGCTTGAGATTCTTGCTCACTAAAAATAGCCACTAATACATTTGAGCCACTGACTTCATTTTTTCCCGATGACTGTACGTGAAATACAGCACGTTGTAGAACACGCTGAAAACCTAAAGTAGGTTGAGTTTCTCGTTCATCTTCTCCAACAGGGATCATTGGTGTTGTTTCGCTAATAAAATCTAGCAAACTTTTACGCAATTTGGCTAAATCAGCACCACAAGCACCAAGCGCTTCAATTGCAGATGGATTATCTAATAATGCCAATAATAAATGTTCTACTGTCATAAATTCATGGCGAGATTCTTTAGCTTGGCGAAAGGCTAAATTCAATGATATTTCTAAGTCTTTGTTTAGCATAGCTACTCCAATTTATAACTTCAGGCTTTTTGCATCACGCACTTTAATGGGTGCTGATTTTCAAAAGCGTACTGGATTACATGTTCTACTTTTGTCTCTGCAATCTCTGCAGTATATGTGCCACAAAGGCCTTTCCCTTTATAGTGAATGGTTAACATTATATCTGTTGCTTGTTCTTCACTTTTATTAAAAAAGTTACACAATACATCTACAACAAAGTCCATCGGGGTATAGTCATCGTTAAGTAAAAAAACATGGTATTTAGCCGGCTCTTCTAATTCCTCTCTAACTTCCTCTTCTACAATGCCTTGGGTGTCAAATAACTCTTTCCAGTTGCTCATATATTTATCTTAGTCTCTAGTTTTTACTTTTGCTTTAACTTTTAGTGCAATAAATGCTAAAAAACCGTAAAAAAAACATCTTTTTAACTTGACTAATTCTAAAAATTATCTACGATTCTATAGGTGACTAAAGATTAGTCGCTTAGTTTGTTGTCAATGCAGTTTCTTATCATTTGTCTGTTACCTTTTTTGAGGTAGCGACATAAAGATAAGTTAAACATAATTAAATACTAAAGGATATAGAAGGAAGTTGAAGTATGGCACACGGTACAGTTAAATGGTTTAATAATGCAAAAGGGTTTGGCTTTATTCGTCCAGATAGCGGCGGAGATGATATTTTCGCGCACTATTCAACAATTGAGATGGATGGATATCGAACTCTGAAAGCCGGACAGGATGTCAATTACGAACTAAATGAAGGCCCTAAAGGTCACCACGCAGCTAGTATTAAATTAGCCGAAGGCGAAATAGAATAAATAAAAACTTTGCGCTAAAGTGACAAAAAAAACACAGCTATTTAGCTGTGTTTTTTATTTTAAGACCTAAGCTACATATGCTCGATAATACAGTCGCCAAAGGCAGAGCAAGAAACTAAAGTAGCATCATCCATAAGTCGCTCAAAGTCATAGGTTACCGTCTTAGCTTTAATTGCACCTGACATACCTTTAAGTAATAAGTCTGCCGCTTCAAGCCACCCCATGTGTCTTAACATCATTTCTGCTGAAAGGATAACTGAGCCAGGATTAACCTTATTCTTACCTGCATATTTTGGCGCTGTACCATGGGTTGCCTCAAATACAGCAATTTCATCACCAAGGTTTGCGCCAGGGGCAATACCTATACCACCAACCTGAGCAGCAAGTGCATCAGATAAATAGTCACCATTTAAGTTTAACGTAGCAATAACACTGTATTCAGCAGGACGTAATAAAATTTGCTGTAACATGGCATCAGCAATAACATCTTTAATGATTATCTCTTTACCCGTCTTAGGATTAATAAATGAACACCAAGGGCCTCCTTCAATCAAACTAGCACCAAACTCCTCTTGGGCCAACTCATAACCCCAGTCCTTAAATGCCCCCTCGGTAAACTTCATAATGTTACCCTTATGAACCAGTGTTACAGAGTCTTTATCATTATCAACTGCGTATTGAATCGCTTGCCTAACTAAACGCTGAGTTCCTTCCTTTGATACTGGCTTTATGCCGATACCACAGTTGTCAGTAAAGCGAATGTTACTCGCTCCCATTTCTTCAGTTAGAAACTCAATCATCGCTTTAGCTTTGTCGCTTCCCGCTTGATATTCGATGCCAGCATAAATATCTTCAGTATTTTCTCTAAAAATAACCATATCAACTTCGGCTGGTCTTTTTACTGGACTTGGCACACCTGTAAACCATTGTACTGGGCGCTGACAAACGTAAAGATCAAGCATTTGTCTAATAGCTACATTCAGAGAACTCATCCCACCACCAACGGGGGTAGTTAATGGTCCCTTGATAGACACTTTATATTCTTGCAGCATAGCAAGAGTCTCATCAGGTAACCAAGTTTCACTGTCATACATTTTAGTCGCTTTTTCGCCCGCATAGACTTCCATCCACGCTATCTCTCTGTCACCAGAATAGGCTTTAGCAACAGCAGCATTCACAACTTTTAACATGGGTGGTGTCACATCCACACCGATACCATCTCCTTCAATGAAAGGGATAATAGGATTATTAGGTACTGATAACTTGCCATCAATAAAAGTGATTTTTTCGCCAGTGGCAGGAATGGTGATTTGATTAGTCATAAGACAAGCTCCAAATTAAACAAGTATAGAAAAGTTGCTTTACTAAACTAATTCAAAAAAGAACACGGCACTAATCACTTTTTAGTGATACTCACTATCACTAAAATGAATAAATAACAGTTAGACTAAAGTCTAGCATGCCCATTTCACTCAAAAAAACGCTAAAAAAACACCAAAAAAAAAGCTAAGTATTGCTACTTAGCTTTAGTATTTACCACTTTGAAACTTAGAGGTAAATCTATTTATTTTCTTCTAACGCATTAATAATGTTATAGAAGTGCAGATAAAATAGTGTTTAATGTTTCGCTTGGACGCATTGCTTTTTCTACAAGCTTAGTATCTGCAAAGAAATAACCATTCGTATCAATTGCAGGACCTTGTGCAGCATTTAATTCAGCAACAATTTTTTCTTCTTGCTTAGTTAAGGCTTGTGCAACACCAGTAAAGCTTGTTTGAAGCTCTGTATCTGTAGTTTGCTCAGCTATTGCCTGTGCCCAATACATCGCAAGGTAAAAGTGGCTACCACGGTTATCTAGCTCACCCACTCTTCGTGAAGGTGATTTGTTAGTATCAAGGAATTTACCTGTAGCCGCATCTAACGTATCAGCCAACACTTGAGCTTTAGCATTACCTGTCGTTACCGCAACATGTTCAAGTGACGCAGCAAGTGCTAAGAACTCACCTAAAGAATCCCAACGTAAGTGGTTTTCTTTTTCAAACTGTTGCACATGTTTAGGAGCAGAGCCACCAGCACCTGTTTCAAATAAACCACCGCCATTCATAAGCGGCACAATTGAAAGCATTTTAGCACTAGTACCTAGCTCTAAAATTGGGAATAAATCAGTTAAGTAATCACGTAAAACATTCCCGGTAACTGAAATTGCATCTTCACCCTTAGCGACACGAGCAAGGGTATACTCACAGGCTTTAACTGGTTCAAGAATTTGTAAATCTAAACCAGTAGTATCGTGATCTGCTAGGTAAGTATTAACCTTTTTAATCATTTGTGCATCATGGCCACGATTTTCATCTAACCAGAATACCGTAGGAGTGCCAGTAGCTTTAGCACGGGTAACAGCTAATTTAACCCAGTCTTGGATAGGTGCATCTTTCACCTGACACATTCTGAAAATATCGCCTTGTGCGACATTTTGCTCAATCAGTGTTTCACCATTGTCATTAATAACACGGACAACGCCAGTACCTGACATAGTGAATGTTTTATCATGTGAACCATATTCTTCAGCTTTTTGTGCCATTAGGCCAACGTTAGGTACTGTTCCCATAGTTGATGGGTTGAATGCACCGTTTTCACGACAGAAATCAACAACGGCAGAGAATACACCAGCGTAGTTACGATCTGGGATCATAAACTTGGTATCTTTTTGCTGGCCATCTGGTCCCCACATCATACCTGAGGCACGAAGTGCAGCCGGCATAGAAGCATCAATGATCACATCGCTAGGCACATGTAAGTTGGTAATGCCTTTATCTGAATCGACCATTGCCATTTCAGGACGTGTTGCATAAACCGCTTGCAAATCAGCTTCGATTTCAGCTTTTTGCTCTGCAGGTAAACGTGCAATTTTAGCGTATACATCACCGATACCATTATCTGCATCAACACCTAATTGTTCAAAAGTTGTTGCATGTTTAGCAAATACATCTTTGTAGAAAACTTTAACTGCGTGACCAAACATAATTGGATCTGAAACTTTCATCATGGTTGCTTTTAAATGCAATGAAAGTAAAACATCTTCTTCTTTGGCTTTATCGATTTCAGTTTCGAAGAATTCAACCAATGCTGATTTACTCATCACTGACGCATCAATAATTTCTTTATCAAGTAATGGTAACTTAGATTTTAATAAGGTTACTTCGCCATTTTCAGCAACAAATTCAATATTTATGCTAGTTGCACCATTGATTGTTACTGATTTTTCACTACCGTAAAAATCACCTGATGTCATATGAGCAACATGAGATTTAGTATCTTTAGACCAAGCACCCATTGAGTGAGGGTTATTACGCGCATATTGTTTAACAGAACCTGGTGCACGACGGTCAGAGTTACCTTCACGTAGCACAGGATTAACCGCTGAACCTAACACTTTAGCATAAGTTAACTTAATAGATTCTTCTGCTTCATTTTGTGGCTCTGCAGGGTAATCAGGTAAGTCAAAACCTTTTCCTTGAAGTTCTTTTATTGCTAATTCAAGTTGTGGGATAGACGCAGAGATGTTCGGTAACTTGATGATGTTTGCTTCAGGCGTCTTAGCTAATTCACCTAATTCAGCTAATGCATCTTCAATGCGTTGCTCTTCTTTTAAGTATTTTGGAAAGTTAGCTAAGATACGACCAGCTAGTGAAATATCACGCGTTTCAACGTTAATACCTGAAGAAGCAGTATAAGCTTGAATAATAGGTAATAAAGAATACGTTGCTAAGGCAGGCGCTTCATCGGTAATAGTATAAATGATTTTCGAGTTATCAGTGCTCATTGAGATTCCTACTTTGATTAGCTACAAGCTCCGGTGACTGCATAAAAACTCAAAAGAATTTAATTTATATTCACCCAAGCTAAAATTTATTTTTCGCGCGCATAGTATAGTAATTCAAAGCGTATTAATATAGCCAAGCTAAATGCCATTCAATTTTTTAAAGGAAATTTCCAGCGACAATGAAGCACAACAAAGGGTATTCAAGAGATGAGGCCAATAAGCCCCAAAAGGTCCGACCAGTAAAAGAAAAACGTAAAATTGTACTTTTTAACAAACCATTCGATGTTTTATGCCAATTTACTGATGAGAATAATAGACCTACTTTAAAGGATTTTATCAATATACCGGGAGTTTACGCAGCAGGACGTCTCGACCGTGACAGTGAAGGATTATTATTACTCACTAACGATGGTAAATTACAGCATCAAATAGCAAACCCTGTAAAAAAAACTGAGAAAACTTATTGGGTACAAGTTGAAGGAGCGCCTTCAGATCAAGATTTAGCAAAATTAAGAAGAGGTGTTGACTTAAAGGATGGCATGACCAAACCTGCCAAAGTTTCAATCATGCTTGAACCGAATGTTTGGTCACGTGTTCCCCCTATTAGAGAGCGCGCAAGTATTCCAACAACTTGGCTAGAGATCACTATCACTGAAGGTAGAAACAGGCAAGTTAGGCGTATGACTGCAAATATTGGCTTCCCTACCCTACGACTCATAAGGTACAGCATTGGTAGCTGGACGTTAGATGATATACCAAATGGAGAATACAAAGTTGAAAACTAACGCCAATATGAGTCCTGGTACCCGCCTTAGTAGTACGCCTAACGAACATGGTACAGAGCAATTTAAACCCAATACGACAGTGGCTGCAATAATTCATCACCAAGGACGCTTTTTATTTGTTGAAGAACTTGATAAAAATCAGCGTGTTTATAATCAACCTGCAGGTCATTTAGAAGCTGATGAGAGTTTAATAACGGCAGTAAAGCGTGAAGTCCTTGAAGAAACAGGTTTAGTATTAGCGCCCGATTACCTTTGCGGTATTTACTATTTTCATCGACCCGATCTACAGCTCTATTTCTTACGCTTTTGTTTTGTCATTGAGCTAGAGTCATGTTTAATCGGGCAACCACAGGACGATGAGATCATTGATACCCATTGGTTTTCACTTGAGGAAATAAAAGAAAAACGGCAGCAATTACGTAGTTCTATGGTGCTAGAGTGCATTGAAGATTACTTAGCAGGCAATAAAATCCCCTTATCTCAACTAAAAACTAATCTTTAATCTATATCCTGCAAGTTGTGCGTGTTATAATTTTGCGCCTCTTATTTTAGTACAGTTACATTAGTACATTTATTTTCAAATCGATTGGTCAAACAAACATGTTAACAGCCACAAATAATAAAACCCCTGAGCAAACCAAAGTAATCGTTGGGATGTCTGGTGGTGTCGACTCTTCTGTTTCTGCTTATTTGCTTCAAGAGCAAGGCTATCAAGTAGAAGGTTTGTTTATGAAAAACTGGGAAGAGGATGATACCGATGAGTATTGCGCTGCAGCCCAAGATTTAGAAGATGCTCAGGCAATTTGTGACAAACTAAAGATTAAATTACACACGATTAATTTTGCTACTGAATATTGGGATAATGTTTTCGAGTATTTCCTTGAAGAGTACAAAGCAGGACGTACACCTAATCCGGATATCATGTGTAATAAAGAAATTAAATTCAAAGCCTTTTTAGAATTTGCTTGCGAAGACTTAGGTGCAGATTACATAGCCACAGGACATTACGTTCAACGTGAGTTTCGTGATGAAGCATGGAAGATGATACGTGGCCTTGATAATAATAAAGATCAAAGTTACTTCCTCTATACCTTAGATGAAAAGCAGTTATCGCAGACTTTATTTCCTGTAGGCCATATAGAAAAACCTGAAGTAAGAGCTATAGCAGAAAAAGCAGGCTTAATTACACACAATAAAAAAGATAGCACGGGTATCTGCTTTATCGGTGAACGTAAATTTAAAGACTTTCTTGGTCAATATTTACCGGCGAAACCCGGTATTATTGAATCTGCCGAAGGTGTCGCTGTTGGGCATCACGACGGGCTTATGTACCATACGTTAGGTCAACGTAAAGGATTACGCATTGGTGGTTTAGCCGATGCGGGTGAAGCACCTTGGTATGTAGTTGAAAAAGATTTATTGCGCAATGTGCTTATCGTTGGACAAGGGCACAATCACCCTCGCCTATTTTCTAAAGGCTTAATGGCTAATCAATTACATTGGGTTGATAGAAAGGACTTATCAACAAGCATTCAATGCACAGTAAAAACACGTTACCGCCAGGAAGACGTTGCCTGTACTGTTTCGCCTGTACCTTCATCTGATGAAAGTGAATCAACCGGTGAGTACCAAATAGATTTTAACGAGCAACAAAGCTCAGTTACGCCGGGACAATCAGTGGTTTTTTACCAAGGTGATGTCTGCTTAGGTGGCGGCATAATTGATACACTAATTCGTTAAATAATTCATAATAAGAAAAAATAAAATGAAAGATCAAACGTTAACCTTTGCCGCTATTTGCCAAGTTGCTTTTCATGTTCAGCAAGTATCCCGTAGCGGTAACATCAATGATGATGATATATCGCTATTACTCAATAGCATCATTGAAATGTCTCCTGACAATACCTTAGCTGTTTATGGTGGTGATATCGCTAATCTTAAAAAGGGTCTTGAACTACTTGTAGATCACTTAGGCGACTCTTCAACAAGCGATAAAACAAAAGAGAAAGATCCTGAATTCACCCGTTATATCATCAGTCTAATCAATTTAGAACGGCGCTTAGCTAAAAACCCAAAGCAATTATCCTTGCTGGCTGAGCGTATAGATGCTTGTGAAAGACAATTAGCACATTTTTCTATTGCCAGTGAAACTCTAGTAGCCAGCTTTGCCAGTATTTATAGTGACATTATCAGCCCACTTGGATCTCGTATTCAAGTCACCGGAGAGCCAAGCATTCTAAAACAAACGGCAACTCAACATAAAATACGTTCGTTATTATTATCAGGCATTAGAGCCGCGGTATTATGGCGCCAAGTAGGCGGAAAACGTAGGAACATCTTATTTAGCCGTAAAAAAATCGTCAATACCGCTAAAGAGTTGCTTGCAACAATAAGTTAAAACGAATAAAGAATAAATTACGTAATTCAATTTTATAAAAACCTTTAAACACTATTTAACTCTTTAATTTACTTAGTAAAGATGAAGAGAATATTAATATAACCTAGGAAAACATTATGGAACTTTCAGCATTAAGTGCTATATCGCCAGTAGATGGTCGTTATGGCAGTAAAGTAAAGTCATTACGCCCTATCTTTAGTGAATTCGGTCTAATTAAATACCGTGTAACAGTAGAAGTACGTTGGTTACAAAAATTAGCTCAAACGGACGCTATTGCCGAAGTTCCTGCATTTTCAGCACAAGCAAATGCCGCTTTAGACGCGATTGTTTCTGAATTTAGTGAAGAAGATGCTCAAAATATTAAAGATATTGAAGCAACTACCAACCACGATGTTAAAGCGGTTGAGTACTTCTTAAAAGAAAAAATTGCTGATAATGCTGAGCTAAACGCAGTGACTGAATTTATTCACTTTGCCTGTACTTCAGAAGACATTAACAACTTATCTCACGGTTTAATGTTAAATGACTGTCGTGAAGACGTTTTATTACCAGAAATGGATAAAATCTTAGCAGCAATTAAAGCACTAGCGGTTGAATACAAAACGATTCCGATGATGTGTCGTACTCACGGACAACCAGCTTCACCTAGTACTTTAGGTAAAGAAATGGCTAACGTTTATGTACGTTTACAACGTCAACGTGAACAAATTGCTAACGTTGAAATGTTAGGTAAAATTAACGGTGCAGTTGGTAACTACAATGCTCACCTTAGCGCTTACCCTGAAGTTGATTGGCATGAATACGCTAATGAATTTGTTACCTCATTAGGTTTATCATTCAATCCATTTACTACACAAATAGAACCGCATGATTACATTGCTGAGCTATTTGATGCTATCGCACGTTTTAACACTATTTTAATCGATTTCGATCGTGATATTTGGGGTTACATTGCCATGGGTCACTTTAAGCAAAAGACAATCGCTGGTGAAATTGGCTCATCAACTATGCCACATAAAGTTAATCCAATTGATTTTGAAAATTCAGAAGGTAACTTAGGTATTGCTAACGCTTTATTTACTCACTTAGCACAGAAATTACCAATTTCTCGCTGGCAACGTGACTTAACCGACTCTACTGTATTACGTAATTTAGGTGTTGGTTTTGCTCACGCAATGATCGCTTACGGTGCTACTTTAAAAGGCATCAGTAAGCTACAAGTAAACGAAGCTAATTTAGCCGCTGAATTAGACAGTAACTGGGAAGTTTTAGCTGAGCCTATTCAAACAGTAATGCGTCGTTATGGCATTGAAAAGCCATACGAAAAATTAAAAGATCTTACACGTGGAAAGCGTGTAGACGGCGATTCTATGCGTGAATTTATCATGACCTTAGAATTACCTGATTCTGCTAAAGCAGCATTATGTGAAATGACTCCAGCTAGTTACATTGGCCGTGCCGTTGCTTTCATTGATGAACTTAAATAGATAATTTTATTTAATGATATAAAAAAGAAGGCATTACGCCTTCTTTTTTTATACCCAAAATTTACCGTTAATCGAGTAATGGATTAGATCAATTAGCGGGTAACAAATTCTGCAATAAAAAAACAAAATAACACCCATTACTATTGGCATTCCCTTTAGTTATTAACTAGTCTGAATGTACTTTCTTATATCAAGTGCACTTGGTATTACACCTTCTCTAGTTAACGTTGGGCCTATAAATGTCTTACAGTATTAGCCAAGTAAAATGGCAACAAGCTGCTCCTCTTCTTAAAAACATCCGTGAAAAAGTCTTTGTTTGTGAAAGACGTATTCCAAAAAAAATTGAATTCGATCAAGGTGATCGTACAGCTTTTCATATGCTAGTGTGCGACGATACCAGCCAAGAACCGATTGCAACGGGCCGCATATCCCCACAAGGCGAGATAAGCCGTATTGCTGTGGTCATGGGCTATAGAAGTGAAAAGATTGATAAATTTATAATGCAGGGGTTATTTCGTATTGCACGAAAGCTAACGCTTAAAGAAGTTTTTATCTCCAGCCCGCTCGAAAAAGTAGATTATTTTACCAAACATGCTTTTTACCCAATAGGATCAGTTTACATGGAAGCAGGCATGCCAAAACAACGTATGGCATGCGATATAACTCAGGCAGTTGCAAGCGCTGAGAAAGCTAAATATTACCTAAATCATTAGGGAGCATGACCTTTATGATGATTATTAAGATTGCCACAAAGCATCATTTTCACAGAATTTATACAACTTTTCGGCACGAACAATAAGTAAGTTAGCAAAGGTTTGTTGCTCTTCACCCTCTTCCTTAAGTAAGTTTTCGGCTTGCATTTGCCATTTAAGAGAAAAGTGCCTTACTGCCTCACGTGCATTAGGAGCCATATCGGCACCAATATGATCCTTTGGCAGATCTCCAGACAATACCCAGTAACTTTTCTTTTCAAGAGAAGTTAACTTCCATATAGCAAATAAAGGCACCAAATATCTGCTTTCTTTATCTTGTACGCTATGAGTAACCACCCCTTTTTCAGCTAAGTACTTAGTCGCTTCTTGGTATTGCTCTCTAATCCACTTCTGTTTCTGTTCTTGTGTCAACTTTACTACTGCATTCATTTTTAACTCTCTAATTAGGCTTAAACTGATTTATATTATTTTTTTAGTCTAAGAAATATTCATTCAATATGAACAAGCTGTACCTTATCGCTTACAGCTTGTCTGTTATCGCTAGTCAGTTAATTTTAACTGTTAGCTAGCTTGGCTATTTTCTAGGTGCTAAGGTTCCTTTTAAACATTACAACACATTTAAATTGCCTTTTCTAGCAAGAAAAAATGGAGAAAAACAATGGCGTTATTTGATTTACCTGATTTTGATAACCACGAGCAAGTTGTTTATTGCAGTGATGATGCAAGTGGACTAAAAGCAATAATTGCAATTCATAGTACAAAGCTTGGTGCTGCAGTGGGCGGCTGTAGAATGTGGGATTATGCTAGTGATGAAGAAGCCCTAGTCGATGTTCTACGATTATCTAAAGGCATGACCTATAAAAACGCCATGGCTGGCCTGAGTATGGGTGGCGGTAAATCGGTAATTATTGGTAATGCAAAAAACCTTAAATCTGACGCCTTGTTTAAAGCCTTTGGTAAAGCATTAAATAACTTAAATGGTAGATATTTAAGTGCAGAAGACGTTAACATCACTACTAGTGATATTGCTATAGCAAACAGTGTTACCCCTTTTGTTACCGGAACCGAAGGAAAAAGTGGTAATCCTGCCCCTTTTACTGCCCTAGGCACCTTCTTAGGTATCAAAGCTTCTGTAAAACATAAACTAAACCGTGATGAATTAACTGGGCTTAAAGTAGCAATACAAGGCTTAGGTAGCGTAGGTTATTCTTTATGTGAACATCTGCATAAAGCGGGTGCAGAGCTTATTATCACTGATATTAATCAAGTAGCTTTAGATCTCGCTGCAACGGAATTTAATGCAACGGTTGTCGGCTTAGATGAAATATACGATCAAGAAGTAGACATCTATGCTCCTTGCGCTCTGGGTGCCACTATCAATGATGAAACCCTACCCCGCATAAAAGCAGGTATAATCGCTGGCTGCGCCAACAATCAATTAGCTGAGCCACGACACGACCTGGCCTTAGTTGAACGTGGTATATTGTACGCCCCCGATTACGTCATTAATGCCGGTGGCATCATCAATGTTTCTTTTGAGAGTGATTATGATGCTGATAAATCGACCAAAAAAGTTGAAGAGATTTATCATACCTTATTAAATATTTATACTCAGGCTGATGAACAAAATAGACCAACAGGTATTATAGCTGATGAAATGGCACGTGAAATTATAAAGAATGGTGGTAAAAGCGCTTAAATGAAATGGTTCTAATCAAGTTATCAGCAAAATTTTCAATAGTGCGCTTTTATAGCTAAGCTATAATTACTACTCACCCAGCCAAAGGGAATAGTAATGAAATCAATGATCATTTTGTTGTTGCTCATTTCTGTTCACTGCTTTGCAGTAACAACGATTACAACCATAGGCAAACAAAAACCTGATGATGCGAGTCACGATTACTTTATGGGTATACTTCGTCTTGCATTAATAAAGACTACAGACGAATATGGCTATTCTGTTTTACATACTGTGCCCTATCCAGGGCAAGAGAGAACGTTAAAGTTCTTAGCTTTAGGTGCATTTTACGATGTCATTTGGACCGCTAACTCAGACGTGCGAGATACTGAACTTCTCAAGATACCTTTTCCTCTCTTTCGAGGAGGACTCGGGTGGCGTGGTATGGTCATAAAGACTAAAGATACAAACAAATTTTCAAGTATTCGCTCTGTTAACGATTTGACGGGCTTAATTGCCTGTCAAGGGTTGCACTGGCCAGATGCAGATGTACTCGAAAATGCTGGGCTCTCCGTTGCTCGTGTTGGTTTTTTTGACGCCATGTTGCAAATGGTGGAACTGGCTCGTTGTGACTACTTACCGTTAAGCATATTTGAGGGTCAAGCTGAGCTATCTCTTGTTAAAAAGAGTTTTCCAAATTTAATTTTCTATCAAGATCTTATTATTCAATATCCACTTACTATGCACTTTTTTGTGAAAAGCAATAATGCAAAACTTGCTACAAGACTAAAACTGGGTCTACAGCGCCTCTATGATTCTGGTGAATACGACCAATATATGAAAAATCACCCGTTAACTAAAGGGGCTTTTCCGCTGACTAAATTTAAGGAGTCAAGGGTTATCAAACTGACAAACCCAGGAAATACAGAAAGTGACTTAAAAAATTTCAGTTTACCTTGGCCAAAGAAAGACTAAAAAAAACCCAGCAAAAGCTGGGCCTCTATTATCAATATAATTGATTTTAATTAATCAACTAACTGATACTGCTCACGTAAAATAGTAATAATTTCTGCTTTAGGGTTTTCAGAAAGTACTATTTTCTCACCGGTAATTTTTTCCGCAATATCAGTATAAGTTTTAGAAACCTGCATTAGTACTTCTGTTGGCAATTCATTATCAACAGCAAGTGCTAAACGCTCTTCCATACGATCTTTGTTTAGTAAGATATCTGGATCTGGAAAGTGCTTAAGTAATAACTGACGGAAACCTTCTTTTGAGTTTTCTACTACTTTACCGCCGCGGTACTGTTCGCCGTCCCAAATACGTGATGAATCAGGTGTACCCACTTCATCCATATAAATAAGCTTGTCATTGCCTGCCTTGTCTTTCACGTAGCCAAACTCAAACTTGGTATCAACAAAGATTTGATCAAGTTTAGCTAATGCATTTGAAATTAAATCAAAACCTTCCGTTAATAGCTTTTCATATAAGGTAATATCATCAAGTGATTTGAAATTAAATGCTTCATAGTTGTCTTCGATATTTTTACGGGTAATATTCACATCATCAACGGCTGGAACACCAGGAATACCTTCCAAAATACCTTTAGTTGAAGGCGTTTGTAGCAATTCAACCAACTTACTATCTTTTTCTAATCCTTCAGGTAATTCAATACCACAAAAATCTCTTTCGCCTTTTACATAGCTACGCCACATTGAACCGGTTATATATTGACGACAAATAGCTTCAATCATCACTGGTTTAGCTTTTTGTACAATCCAAACAAATGGGTGAGGAATATCTAAAATATGACTTTCAGCTAGCCCTTGTTCATTAAATAATTTAAACCAATGGTTTGAAATGGCATTGAGTGCAGCACCTTTTCCAGGAACGCCTTTCATACCGCCCTCACCACGCCATACACAATCAAACGCTGACATTCGATCACTGATAACCATAATAGCCAGTGGTGTATCACTTGCAACATTGTAGCCCTTCTCAGCAATTAAGCGCTTGCTGTCGGCTTCAGTTAACCAATAAACACTGCGGACTTTACCGCTATGTACTGGAGCATCAGTTCTAATAGGAAGATCGTTATTTACGGCTAAAACTTTATCAGCTAGGTTCATGATTTTTACTCTCAACTATCAACCCTAAGTAGGGTTTAATGGACTTAATGTTTAATTAATATAACTACTTTGTACAATATTCGTTAGGGGCGTAACTATACCTAAGATGCAAGTCAAATAACACACGAGATGACACAAGGTAACAATCCTTTACAAACACTAAAATAATATTAACTAAGCATTAAATAAACTCAAAAAACTAAAGTAAAAAAGGACGCTAAATAGCGTCCTTTTTTCAAACTTAACTAAAGTTTAGCTAAGCTTACATTTTCTACTTAAGCAGCTAAAGAAGCTTGCGCTTTTTCAACTAAGAAAGTGAATGCTGCTTTGTCGTATACTGCGATGTCAGCTAGGATCTTACGATCAATTTCAATAGAAGCCAATTTAAGGCCATTAATGAATTTGCTGTAAGATAAACCATTTTGACGAGCTGCTGCGTTAATACGAGCGATCCAAAGCTGACGGAATTGACGTTTACGTTGACGACGATCGCGGTAAGCGTATTGCGCTGCTTTAGTTACTGCTTGGAAAGCAACACGATAAACACGACTACGTGCACCGTAATAACCTTTAGCTTGCTTTAGAACTTTTTTGTGACGTGCACGAGCTTGTACACCACGTTTTACTCTAGCCATTTTCTATATCTCCTAATTAACCGTGACGTAAAAGTTTTTTAACTGACTTAATGTCAGATGCGGCGATCATGCATTTAGCACGAAGATGACGCTTAACTTTAGTACGACGCTTAGTCAAGATATGACGAAGGCCAGCTTGTTTGAACTTGTAGCCAGAGGCTGTTTTTTTAAAGCGCTTTGCAGCACCTTTATTGGTTTTCATTTTAGGCATGTGAATAATTCTCAAATTTATACCGTTTCTTATAAAAGAAGAGGTATATGCCAAATATTAAGTAGCGAGGGCGAAAATACACAAGTGGACCTAAGTCTACTTAAGCATTTTACTTGCAAGCCTTTACTACCAGCGTAAAGATAAAGTTGGTGAATAGAAAACCCTAAGGTCTTCTATTACTTGTCAAACCAAGTATTATCTATTTTTAGGGGCTAAGACCATCACCATTTGACGTCCTTCCGCACGACGCGGGAAGAACTCAAGCACAGTCAACTCTTCTAAATCGTTTTTAACACGAGTTAAAAGCGCTAAACCTAGCTCTTGGTGGGCCATTTCACGGCCACGGAAACGTAATGTTACCTTGACCTTATCGCCGCCTTCTAAAAAGCGTTTCAGGTTACGTAATTTCACCTGATAATCGCCTTCATCTGTACCAGGACGGAATTTTATTTCCTTAACCTGTATTTGTTTCTGGTTTTTACGTTGTTCTTTCTGCTCTTTAGCTTTTTCATAGATAAACTTGCCGTAATCCATTACACGACAAACCGGTGGTTTAGCAGTAGGGCTAATTTCAACCAGATCAACACCAGCGTCGTCAGCTTGGTCCATTGCTTCATCTAATGTAACGATGCCACCTGGCTCTCCGTCAAACTTAATTAAACGAATTTCGTTGTTTAGGATATCAGTAATTAACTCATTCAAACGATGTGCTGGTTCTTTACGACCGCCTCGTTGTCCACCTTTAATAGCCATGTTCCTCCAAAGAACTTTGTTTTTGATTAACTTATATTAATATTTCATTTGCTGTTGTCAGTGCTCATTGACCTATATCAATGTTACGCTTACAACTAAGAACAAAGGAAATCTAGGTTATCTATTTTACAAAAAATTAGTAAATTAAATAACCTTAAATTTTTAACTATATCTAGCTCATTTAAACTAGACGTTTTCAGCCTAAAACTGAATTTATGCCCGTGTTTTAACTTCTTCACTTAACTTAGCAATAAAGTCATCAACAGACATTTTACCTAAATCTTCACCACTTCGAGTTCGTATTGAAATTTCGCCGGCTTCCATTTCTTTATCACCAACAACTAACATATACGGAACACGCTTCAAAGTGTGCTCGCGGATTTTAAAGCCTATCTTCTCATTTCTCAAGTCTAGTTTTGCTCTAAAGCCACTTTTTTTCAATTTATTTGCAACTTTCTGACAATATTCACCTTGTTTGTCGGTAATATTCATCACTGTTGCTTGAATTGGCGATAACCAGGTTGGAAATTTTCCAGTGAACTCTTCAATTAAAATTCCGATAAAACGTTCAAGTGAGCCCAAAATAGCTCTATGGATCATCACCGGAGTATATCTTTCGTTGTCTTCACCAACATAAGTTGCGCCTAAACGCTCTGGTAAAGCAAAATCGAGTTGTACTGTACCACATTGCCAAGCTCGACCTAAACAATCCATTAAAGTAAATTCAATTTTTGGACCGTAAAAAGCGCCTTCCCCTGGTAAGTATTCAAATTTGATATCGCTGTCTGTTAATGCTTGAGCAAGACCTGCTTCAGCTTTATCCCAGATTTCATCACTACCAATGCGATTTTCAGGACGTGTAGAAAGCTTAACAACAATATCTTCAAAGCCAAATGAGCCATAAACGTCATAGACCATTTCGATACATTTTTTAACTTCGGCTTGAACTTGTGATTCCATACAGAAAATATGTGCATCATCTTGAGTAAAACCACGTACACGCATTAACCCATGTAAAGATCCTGATGGCTCATTACGATGACAACAGCCAAACTCAGCAATACGTAATGGTAAATCACGGTAAGATTTTAACCCTTGGTTAAATATCTGTACGTGACCAGGACAGTTCATTGGTTTTATCGCGTATTCACGCTTTTCAGAAGTAGTCGTAAACATGCCGTCAGCATATTTGTCCCAATGTCCTGATTTTTCCCAAAGACTTCTGTCCATCATCATTGGAGCTTTAACTTCGTCGTAATCATATTCATGTAACTTTTCACGAATAAATTTCTCTAACTCAGTATAAATCGTCCAACCATCATTATGCCAAAACACCATGCCTGGCGCTTCTTCTTGCCAATGGAATAAATCTAATGTTTTACCAATTTTACGGTGATCACGTTTTTCAGCTTCAGCTAAACGAACGATATACGCTTTAAGTTGCTTTTTATCAGCCCATGCCGTGCCGTAAATACGTTGCAACATTTTATTGTCTGAATCACCACGCCAATAGGCACCCGCCACTTTCATCAGTTTGAACTGGTGACAATGGCGCATGCTTGGTACATGAGGACCACGACACATATCAATGTACTCTTGGTGATGATATAAAGCAGGTGTATCTGTTTTCTCAATATTTTCATCAAGAATTTGTAATTTGTATGTTTCACCACGTTCAGTAAACGCATCATAAGCGTCTTGCCATGAACCTGTTTTCTTAACAACTTCATAACCCGTACGAGCAAGCTCTGTCATACGTTTTTCAATTTTAGTTAAATCGTCTTCAGTAATTGACTCTTCAAGGTCAATATCATAATAAAAACCATTTTCAATGGTAGGACCGATAGCCATTTTAACATCAGGGTATAACTGCTTTATTGCATGACCTAATAAATGTGCACATGAGTGACGAATGATCTCAAGACCTTCGCTATCTTTATTGGTGATAAGTTGCAAAGAAGCGTCTTGGGTAATTAATTCACATGCATCAACAAGATTACCGTCAATACGACCAGCGATCGTTGCTTTAGCAAGACCAGGGCCGATATCAAGCGCAACATCCATTACAGATACAGCTTGTTCAAAAGAGCGTTGAGAACCGTCAGGGAGAGTAATTACAGGCATGTTTTTCCTTATCAGTGGCGGCACGTACGTAGCGTCGCTTGAATTTTAATAGTTAAAAATAAATGGTATCAGCAGTAGCATCCAGCAATTGCTTAATTACGTTCGTCCTGAACATAATAAAAAGCGCATAAAAAAGAGCTTAAAGCCCTTTTTTATAAAAATATGATTTTCTAGCGCTGATTGTAAAAGCCTTACCCTTTTTAAACAAGGGTTTTCACTAAGATTTAACGAGTTTTTGACATTCAAAAATAAAAAATGGATTGTAGACTAAGCGCAAGGTTACTGGTTAGTGCTGATGACTTGACCAAGCTATTCGCAATAAGCTGGCATAGTACTTTACCAGTAGATAAGTAATACTATTAACAAGTCTTCTTAACAAACCAATAATTTTAGTGAAAATACTTCTCCATCTAATTGCTCTACTACTAGCCATTTCGCAACTGTGCTCTGCTCAAGACTTACCTAATACCTCTGAAAAGTCATTAATACCGTGGAAAACATGGAAAGATAGTAGTCAACAAACGGTTAGCTACCGCCAAGTCATACTCGATAAAAGTAATAGTGCAGATGATCCTATTGCTAGTCGTCAATTAATCGAGATTAAAGCCACAGCTAAGGTTAACTCAAGCATATCAGCTTTCTTACTTTTTATTCAGGATGTTGATAACACCCCAAATTGGTTAGTGAATGCCAGCGAAAGTAAAATAATAAAACAGTACTCAGCAACCGAAAATAGTTTTTATATTACATTAACTAAAATATGGCCACTGCAAGCTAGAGTTTTATTATTACATTCTACTTATTGGCAAAATCCCGATCTCAGTATTGAAATCAACTTAGTCGATGATAGGCTCAACTTAAATCAGGAAACCAACGTTATTACCAATTTAAATCTAAATGAATACTTACCGGTAAAAATCCACAGTGCTCATTGGAAAATAATACCTAAACTGATTATCAATAACGATCAGCCACTAAAGCAAACAGCGTTATTTATTGAATATATCTTTATCGCGGATGGTAGAGGAGATACACCAAAGTGGCTAGCCGATCATTTAGCGCTAAAGTCCATTTGGAAAAGTATGAGAAATATTAGGCGTCAATTACCAGATGAAAAATGGCAACAACAGCAAACTATTATGGGCATTACTGAATTAATGCCCATAACATCTAAAGCTAATTAAGCGTCTTGCTCAGCGGTAATCGCTAGCGCCATTGCTTCCGCAATTTTAATACCATCAATACCTGCTGATAAAATACCACCAGCATAACCTGCGCCCTCGCCTGCAGGATACAAGCCTTGGGTATTAAGACTTTGTAACGTCTCTTTATCGCGGGTAATTTGTATTGGTGAAGAGGTACGAGTTTCCACGGCTGTTAATGTTGCTTCGCTCATTGAAAAGCCTTTAATTTTCTTATCAAAAGCGGGCAAAGCCTCTCTTATTGCTGCGATGGCATAAGCAGGTAATGTTTCACTTAAATCGCAATAAGTAACACCGGGCTTATATGACGGGGTTACACAACCATGCTCGCCACTTTTACGACCCGCTAAAAAATCACCAACAAGCTGCACAGGCGCATCATAATTTTCACCACCAAGTTTGAATGCCTTCTCTTCGAGTCTACGCTGAAAGTCGATACCTGCCAGTACATAATCTCTACTTGAAGCAAATTCACTGGTGATAAAGTCTTCTGGTTCAATACCTACAACAATGGCGCTGTTAGCATTACGTTCATGACGAGAATACTGGCTCATACCATTTGTCACTAAGCGACCTTCTTCTGATGCCGCTGCAACCACAGTTCCACCAGGACACATACAAAAACTATAAACAGAACGACCATTACTACAGTGATGCACTAATTTATAATCTGCAGCGCCTAAAATTTCATTACCGGCATTTTTACCAAAGCGCGCATCATCAATGACCGATTGCTCATGTTCGATTCTAAAGCCGACAGAGAAAGGCTTAGCTTTTATATAAACACCTTCATCAAATAACATTTCAAAGGTATCACGGGCACTATGACCAATAGCTAAAGCAATATGGTTTGTTTCAATATGATCACCGTTTGACAGTGTTAAGCCCGTCACTTTTTGATTTTGGTAACCTTCAATGCCTTGGGTAGTACATTCATTGCCATTAACATCGGTAAAATGGATATTATCTACTCGTTGATTAAACCTAACTTCGCCGCCAAGCTCAAAGATTTTTGCACGCATCTGCTCAACCATGGTAACGAGCTTAAACGTACCAATATGAGGTTTACTTACGTACAAAATCTCTTCTGGTGCACCTGCAGCAACAAACTCATGAAGTACTTTTCTACTATAGTGTTTAGGATCTTTAACTTGACTATAAAGTTTACCGTCCGAAAAAGTACCGGCGCCGCCTTCACCAAACTGAACATTAGATTCTGTGTTTAATATTTTTTTACGCCAGAAACCAAAGGTATCCTTAGTACGTTGTCTTACTTCCTGACCACGCTCTAAAATTATTGGCTTAAAACCCATTTGAGCTAAAACTAAACCAACAAACAAGCCACAAGGCCCCATACCAATGACTACGGGACGGTTTTTAAGGGTTGTTGGTGCTTGGCTAACAAATTTATAAGCCATGTCAGGCGTTTCTTTTACTTGATTATCATCCGAAAACTGTACAAGTAATGCGTCGTTAACACTTGTTTCAACATCGAGCGTATAAATAAGAAGGATCTTGCTTTTCTTGCGTGCATCATAGCCACGCTTAAACACGGTAAAGTTAACTAACTGGTCTTTATTAAGTGATAATTTGCTTAAAATTGCTTGTTCAAGTTCATGCTCTTGGTGTTCAAGGGCGAGTTTAATATTGGTTAAACGAATCATTCTTTGAGATCCAGCGTCAGGAGAGTAATATTTTCCACTATTTTACCTGTACAGCACCATTTTATAAACAAGAGATTGAAATTACGGACAACAAAGGTATGATCGCGCCACTGATAAAAATACACATCAAAGATTTGAGATTCACTATGGCGTTTGTGGTAACCGATAACTGTATATTATGTAAATACACTGATTGTGTCGCGGTATGTCCTGCAGATGCATTTTATGAAGGACCAAATTTTTTAGTGATTAGCCCTGATGAATGTATTGATTGTGATTTATGTCCGGTAGAGTGCCCCGCAGATGCTATATATCAAGAAGATGAAGTTCCAG
>Ga0209395_1002526_pt1 | contig 23745 bp, 21 predicted proteins | sample GOMGulsemesocosm_3_FD_184635 | JGI IMG/M metagenome (GOLD analysis project Ga0209395, IMG submission 184635) | Methane-oxidizing microbial communities from mesocosms in the Gulf of Mexico - GOM9D Gulf of Mexico (SPAdes) (version 2) | ecosystem: Environmental > Aquatic > Marine > Cold seeps... | reverse complement strand
ATGCAAACAAGGCTTCTTCAAAACTAGGTACAAAGGCACCCTTTTCAACAAAACCTAAATCACCGCCAGTGTCCGCCGACCCAGTATCATCAGAATATGTCTTGGCAAGTGCAGCAAAATCTTCACCGGCTTCAAGCTTGGCTTGCAGTTCGGCAACCAACGTTTCGGCTTCGCTGCTGGAGCGCTCATCAGTGCTGACCAGGATATGCGCGGCACGGCGTTCTTGCTGTTCGCTTAACGATGCAACTTCCTGTTGATAAAGCTGTTCAATTTCGCTGTCATCGACCTCAATATTAGCCGCGAAATCAGCCTGTTTTAATTCCAGGTATTCGATATTAAGGCTTTCTTTAGTCATGTAATCCGACTGGTTTTCTTCATAAAAAGATTGCAGTTCGGAATCACTGATGTCCACATCGGAGGCTAACTCCTGAGCAGAAATAGTCAGGTAGGAGAAATCTCTTTGCTGGCGATCAATGCGGGTTAGCAACGCTACTTCAGCGCGTGTCATAAAGGCTGATAGAGCTAAACCAAGCTGAGGTTGCTGAATTAACAAGTCACGGCTTAGTTGAGTTTTATAATCCAGCGGCGTCATTTGAAGATTACGTAAGGTGTACTCATAGGTTGAGCGATCAAAAACACCATTACTTTGGAAGTTTTTATTCTGCAGGATAGATTGGTCAATGCGGCCATCCGCAACATGAATATCCTGCTGGTCAGCAACTTGTAACATCAGCTGACGCTCAATCAACTCGTCAAGAGCTCTGGCACGAACCTGCTGATCATCAATCAAATCAGGATCGACATTTTCAGACAACATACGACGTTTAAAGAAGTCACTGGCTCGCAATAATTCGAGTTCACTGATTTCATCACCGTTAACAACGGCCGCCTTTTGACCGCTACCCGAGTTGCCGACAATGGCATCGACACCAAACAGTGCGAAAGTTAGCACGATTAATCCCACGATGATTTTTGCGATCATTCCCTGGGAGTTATCTTTAATGCTCTGTATTGACATGTAAAAATCTCAAATCCGTTAGGTCTATCTTAATAACAAAAAAAATGCGCATCGGGTTGGATGCGCATTTTTCTTATACAGCTAAAAGAGCTTGTTGCCTTGTTGAGAGCTTAATAATTATTTTTCTCTCGACGCCGCATCATTCGCTATTAGTTACAAGCGTCTTTCAGGGCTTTACCCGCTTTGAAGCTAGGGATTTTAGCCGCTTTAATTTGAATAGCTTCACCCGTTTGAGGGTTACGGCCAGTACGTGCTGCACGGTCTTTAACAGAGAATGTACCAAAGCCTACCAGTGATACTTGACCACCGTTTTTCAATTCATTTGTAACAGCATCAACCGCCGCATCAAGAGCGCGACCTGCAGAAGCTTTTGAGATGTCTGCTTCAGCAGCGATTGAGTCGATAAGTTCAGATTTATTCACACTGGTTCCCCTTTTATTGTGAGAGTACTTATATTGTACGTACCTTGTAGAACGATATGTTCTTTGCTGGGTTGACACATAGCTTAGTTGCCAAATGCCTGAAATGCCAACCCATCAATACTTTTTCCCCGATCCATGTTTCGTGGCGCCACCATTTATACCAACTGGTGAATTTGCCTGTCAAGCAACCGCCTCTATTAATGTGTGCTAATTTGTTTTTTTGTCGGTTTTTTCTTAGTTGCTGTTTCAATTGACTCTTTATTGTCCGCATCAGCACTGCCAGGCTTGGGTAAATACTGCAGGGCAATCTCCAAAACCTCATCAATCCACTTAACCGGGCAGATGGTTAAATCAGCTTTGATGTTGTCTGGAATCTCTTTCAAATCACGTTGGTTTTCGTCGGGTATGATGACCGTTTTGATGCCGCCACGGTGTGCCGCTAATAATTTTTCCTTAAGCCCGCCAATCGGCAGCACCTGTCCACGCAGAGTAATTTCACCGGTCATGGCGACATCAGCCTTCACAGGAATTTCTGTCAGCACGGATACCAGAGCCGTACACATACCAACACCGGCACTAGGACCGTCTTTTGGTGTTGCGCCTTCAGGCACATGGATGTGCATGTCATTTTTCTCATAGAAATCTTCAGCAATGCCCAACATCTTGGCGCGGTTACGTACCACCGTCAGTGCAGCCTGAATAGATTCCTGCATTACATCACCCAACGAGCCCGTTTTGATAACACGACCCTTGCCCGGCATAACGGCAGATTCAATAGTTAACAGCTCTCCACCAACCTGAGTCCAGGCCAGGCCAGTGACCTGTCCAACACGGTTTTCTTCTTCAGCAACACCGTAAGTATGTTTGTGAACACCCGAATAATCTTCCAGATTCGAGGAATCAACAACAACAGATGCGGCTGAAGGCTTGTCTTCAAGCGAGTGATTTTTAACAACTTTACGGCATACTTTGGCGATTTCACGCTCTAATCCACGCACGCCGGCTTCACGGGTGTAATAACGAATTAGATCCATAAGGGCTTCATCGGCAAAGCTCAATTCTGTTTCTTTAATGCCGTTATTTTTTAACTGCTTAGGCACTAGATAGCGTTTGGCAATGTTAAGTTTTTCATCTTCGGTGTAACCCGGAATACGAATAATTTCCATGCGATCCAACAGTGCTGGCGGAATATCCATGGAGTTAGAGGTACACACAAACATCACCTCTGACAGGTCGTAATCAACCTCCAGATAATGATCATTAAAGGTATTGTTCTGCTCAGGATCTAGCACCTCAAGCAATGCTGAGGATGGATCACCGCGGAAATCAGCACCCATTTTGTCGACTTCATCAAGCAGGAACAGCGGGTTCTTAGCTTCGGCTTTTGCTAGCTTTTGAATCAGTTTGCCGGGCATAGAGCCGATGTAAGTGCGTCGATGACCACGAATTTCAGCTTCATCACGTACACCACCCAGCGCCATTCGTACGTATTTACGATTAGTTGCACGCGCAATCGATTGGCCCAGCGAGGTTTTACCGACACCAGGAGGCCCTACCAGACACAATACAGGCCCTTTGAGCTTGCGTACGCGCTTTTGTACCGCCAAGTACTCAAGAATGCGATCTTTAACCTCTTCAAGCCCGTAGTGATCGGTATTAAGGATTTCCTCGGCACGACTTAAGTCATGACGCACACGGCTGCGTTTTTTCCAGGGAATATTGAGCATCCAGTCAATATAGCCACGTACCACGGTTGCTTCAGCAGACATGGGGGACATTAACTTAAGTTTTTCGATTTCAGCCTGTGTTTTCTTCTCGGCTTCTTCTGACATGCCCGCGTCTTTGACACGCTTTTCCAAACTTTCAATTTCATTAGGCACATCATCAAGATCGCCCATTTCTTTTTGAATGGCTTTCATTTGTTCGTTCAGATAGTACTCGCGCTGGCTCTTTTCCATCTGTTGTTTGACGCGATTGCGGATGCGTTTTTCAACTTTCAATAGATCCAGCTCTGATTCCATGAGCCCTACAAGGTGCTCAAGTCGTTCGCTCTCGTCGTTCATTTCCAGGACTTGCTGTTTTTCTTCAACAGTCAGGGTCAGGTGGGATGCGATGGTGTCAGCCAGGCGCCCTGCTTCATCGATGCCGGTAACAGAGGTGAGAATTTCAGAGGGTACTTTTTTACTGGTTTTTGCGTATTTTTCAAACTGGGCAATCACAGCGCGTACCAGAATGCTTTCTTCAGCTTCCGGCAAGGTTGGGCAAATAATTTTTTCAACCAACGCGTTGCTGTAACCTTCGGCTTCATCCATGGACAACATGTTAGCGCGATAGGAACCCTCTACCAGAACCTTCACAGTGCCATCCGGCAATTTTAATAATTGCAAGATGGAAGATACGGTACCTGTTACAAATAAATCCGCTTCACTGGGGTCATCTTCAGAGGCATTTTTTTGGGCAACCAGAAAAATTTCCTTTTCCGATTCCATTGCCAATTCCAGTGCCTTTATAGACTTTTCCCGGCCAACAAATAGCGGCGTTACCATATTGGGGAATACGACTACGTCACGCAGTGGTAATAACGGCATTGCGTGTGGGGCTATTGGGGCTAATTCTTGATTTTGCTCTTCTACGGTCATGGATGACTGAACCTTTCAACAGATGAAGTAATGCCTTTAATCATGGGGACGCGCCAGACAAAATACAAGGCGCAAAGACACGCTTGTGACAGATAATTTTACGGTTAGTGCGATAAGTTCGTCGCGATGTAATTTCAGCGCAAAAAAAAGAGGCCCGCAGGCCTCTTTTGATACAGTCATGTCAGCGACATGGTAATTTCTAATCTTTACCAACCGCAACATTACCTTCCGGTGATTGATAAATCAGCAGCGGCTCAGTGCCATCGTTAATCATCGATTCATCGATAACAACCTTGCTGACGTCAGTTTTCGACGGAATATCATACATGGTGTCGAGCAGAACCGACTCCAGAATGGAGCGCAATCCACGGGCACCTGTTTTACGTTTCATAGCTTTATGAGCTATGGCACGTAGTGCATCTTCACGGAAGTCGATTTCAACATCTTCCATCGCAAACAGTTTTTTGTACTGTTTGGTCAGCGAGTTTTTAGGCTCGGTAAGAATCCGTATCAGTGCTTCTTCGTCAAGCTCCATTAATGTGGCAATAACGGGTAGACGACCCACAAACTCAGGAATCAAACCAAATTTGATCAGATCTTCAGGCTCGATATCAAGCAGCACTTGACTGATCGATTTCTGATCATCCTTGCTCTTCACTGTTGCAGAGAAACCAATACTACTTTTCTCTGAGCGATCGCGAATGACCTGCTCAAGACCGGCAAAGGCGCCACCACAGATAAACAGAATATTGGAGGTATCAACCTGTAGAAATTCCTGCTGCGGATGCTTGCGTCCACCTTGAGGAGGAACAGAAGCTACCGTACCTTCGATCAATTTCAGCAATGCCTGCTGTACACCCTCACCCGATACATCACGAGTAATAGAGGGGTTATCAGACTTGCGAGAAATCTTATCGATTTCATCAATGTAGACAATGCCACGCTGGGCCTTATCAACGTCGTAATCACATTTCTGTAACAGTTTCTGAATGATGTTTTCTACATCTTCGCCAACATAACCGGCTTCAGTCAACGTCGTTGCATCAGCAATAGTGAACGGTACATTCAGCATACGCGCTAATGTTTCTGCCAGCAGTGTTTTACCGCTACCAGTAGGACCGATCAGTAGAATATTACTTTTACCCAGCTCGATATCGTCTTTGTCCGATTCAGACTTTAGACGCTTGTAGTGATTATAAACCGCTACTGACAGCACAACTTTTGCGCGATCTTGGCCAATCACATAATTATCAAGATTGGTTTTGATCTCTTTGGGCGATGGTAAACGATCTTCGCTATCCTCAGGATTGGCATCCTCCATCTCTTCGCGAATGATATCGTTGCACAAATCAACGCATTCATCACAGATGAATACAGAAGGACCGGCAATTAGCTTGCGTACTTCGTGCTGGCTTTTGCCGCAAAAAGAGCAATACAGCAACTTGCCATTATCATCTCCGTCGATGGTGTTCTCGTCGGACATCTTAATTCCTCATCCAGAGCCGCATCGTTTTCAATGCGGCCCGTTTACATAATTAATAACAACTAACAGCTTAGCTGTCTTTCCTAATGATACTGAAAAGACAGCTTTTATTAAACTATTCGCTAATCTGACGATTTTCCATAACCTGATCAATCAGGCCATATTCAACAGCAGCGTTGCCATCCATAAAATTATCACGATCGGTATCGGTGGCAATTTTATCAAGATCCTGACCTGTATGTTTGGACAACACACGATTTAACTTGTCACGGATGGTCAGAATTTCTTTTGTATGAATTTCAATATCAGTTGCCTGACCTTGGAAACCACCCAAAGGCTGGTGGATCATTACGCGAGAATGCGGCAAGCAGAAACGTTTACCGGCTGCACCACCTGCTAATAACAAAGCACCCATGCTGGCCGCTTGACCAATACACAATGTACTGACATCAGGCTTGATGAATTGCATGGTGTCGTAAATCGACATGCCCGCAGTCACAGAACCACCCGGGGAGTTGATGTACAGGTGGATATCTTTGTCTGGATTTTCAGACTCAAGAAACAGCATCTGGGCAACGACCAGATTCGCCATATGATCCTCAACAGGACCAACGAGAAAGATAACGCGTTCTTTCAGCAGGCGTGAATAGATGTCATAGGATCGCTCGCCACGTGCAGTTTGCTCGACAACCATAGGTACGAGCTGACTAACTAAATCGTGGTTTACGGGAGTTTGGTTGTTGTTCATTTAGATCCCCATTGTTCAAAATAAGGCCTACCAAGAGACCCTACTGAATACTAGAACAAGATTCAGCTTACGCCTATTCGATGTAACATCTTTTTCGAAAAATAGGCGCCTAAAAGTAAATCGGAGCCTTAAGGCCCCGATCTTGATTATGCGTCAGCTTTTTCTTCAGCTTCGGGAGCCGGTGGGTACATAACGTCTTGGTAGTTACCTTCGACGTCTTTGACCGTTACCTTGTCCAACAGGCCGCTAACCACTTGCTCTTCAATTGCAACAGACTTGAAGTGCTGTAACTGTTGTTCGTTACCGTAGACCTGCTCGATAACCTGTGCGCTGTCATCGTACGTCGAAGCAAAACCTTCGATCGTGGTACGAACTTGCTCATCAGAAGCACTGATTTCGTTGTCACGAACGTATTGATTGATCAACAGACCGCTGGCAACACGCTTGGATGCTTGATCTTTAAACATGTCCGCAGGGAACATAGATGGATCAATTTGCTGACCACCACCAAACTGCTGAACCATTTCGTTACGGATTTGATCAATTTCCTGATCAATCAATGCCGATGGAATAGAAATTTCGTGAGCTTCCAGTAATTGATCTACCAAATTGCTTTTCAGTTTATTCTTTAGAGCGCCCTTTAGAGCTGTTTCCATGCTATCACGCAGTTGCGTGCGGAATGCTTCTTCGCCGCCCTCAGTCACGCCGTATTTAGCAAAGAACTCTTCGTTCAGTTCAGCAGGAACGGGCTTGAAAGATTTAATGGCCTTAACAGTGAACTGTACCGCTTTACCGGCAAGCTCTTCAGCATGGTAAGACTCAGGGAATTGCAGATCAAGAACACGCTCTTCGCCTGGTTTGATACCCACAAGGCCATCTTCAAAGCCAGGGATCATAGAGTTGGAACCCAGTACCAGCGGTGTTTCGTCTGAGCTACCGCCTTCAAATGCTTCACCGTCGATAGTGCCGGCAAAAGAGATCACCACTTGATCGCCATTTTTAGCCGCACGCTTGGTGTCTTTCATTTGCTGTTGCTGTTCTTGCAACTGTGTAATTTGCGCTTCGATATCAGCATCAGCAACGGTGGCTGAAATCTTTTCAACTTCCAGCTTGCTCAGATCAGAGAAAGTGATCTCAGGCAGAATTTCAAATGTCGCTGAGTATTCGAAGTCTTTACCTTCTTCCAGTGTTTTTGGTTCGATGCTTGGTGAGCCAACTGGATTCAGTTTTTCTTGAGTAACCGCTTCGTAGAAAGACTGGCGCATAACTTCACTGGCCACTTCTTCACGGATGCTGGCGCTATAACGTTGTTTGATAACCTTCATAGGCACTTTACCCGGTCTGAAACCATCAATGCGGATAGTTTGTGCAGCTTTTTGTAAACGGCTGGCAACTTCCGATTCAATACGTTCAGCAGGTACGCCAACAGTTAAACGGCGTTCGATTGGACTTAGATTTTCAACTGAAACTTGCATGAGGTTCCTCTTTGGATCGGGGTGTGACTAATAGATGGAAGTTATAACTCAATAAATGGTGCGGATGGAGAGACTCGAACTCTCACGCCTCGCGGCACTAGAACCTAAATCTAGCGTGTATACCAATTTCACCACATCCGCATAATCTGAAATGTCTTTCTTTTAAAGCTAGTGCGAGATCTCGCAGAGACTTGAAGGGACTTGCTGCCCTGCTCCGCTGTCATCGATCAGTTGAAAGAAAGAATGGGGTGGATGATGGGGCTTGAACCCACGACCACCGGAATCACAATCCGGGGCTCTACCAACTGAGCTACACCCACCATTACTTCTTTACAACTACTTCGACTGACATGCCCGGCTACCAGCAATTTGGTACGCCCGGCAGGACTCGAACCTGCAACCCTCGGCTTAGAAGGCCGATGCTCTATCCGGTTGAGCTACGGGCGCAAATTACGCCCTAATGCTAAACGAGATGGGGCATTAAGGTGCATAAAAAAATGGTCGGGGTAGAGAGATTCGAACTCCCGACATCCTGCTCCCAAAGCAGGCGCGCTACCAGACTGCGCTATACCCCGACGGCTTTCTCAACAACTTTGCAGTTACTGCGAAAGAGGGCCGCATATTACTTAGCTGAAGGTCCTTCGTCAACCATTGAAAGCGGATAATTTTAGTAATTTTGCGTGTTTATTTACTTGCTTTTAAAAGCACCATTACAGACAAGCAGTTACGATGTTTGACGGCGCCAAGTTGTACCTTCACGACCGTCATCCAGCACAACACCTTTCTCAATTAACAGATCACGGATCTCATCTGCCCTGCTCCAATTTTTACCAGAACGGGCATTTTTACGATCAATAATTAATTGCTCGACTTCTTCTGCACTAATTTCATCCGTGCCGCCAGCGCTAGCACCCTGCAAAAAGGCCTCGGGTTCTTGCTGCAAAAGCCCCAGCGTGGAGCCAAGCTCTTTCAACAAATCCACCTGTGTCGACGTTGATTCACCGCCGCGATTAATTTCGCGCGCCAGATCAAACAATACCGCCAATGCTTCCGGGGTATTAAAATCATCGTTCATCGCCGTTTCAAAACGGATACGGAACTCCGTGGTCGACTCTGAATACGCTGCCGCACCGCTTGCAGGCTGAGCATTGCGTAACGTGTTATAAAAACGCTCTAATGCCTGTTGCGCCTGCTTAAGACTTTCTTCGGAATAATTAATCGCACTGCGATAGTGGCTCGACACAAGAAAATAACGCACCACTTCGGGATTGTACTTCTCCAGAACTTCACGAATGGTAAAGAAGTTACCCAGCGATTTGGACATCTTTTCATTGTCCACACGCACCGCACCAGCATGCATCCAGGTGTTGACGTACTTTTCGCCAGTTGCCGCTTCTGATTGTGCAATTTCGTTTTCATGGTGCGGGAATTTTAAATCGGGTCCGCCACCGTGAATATCAAAGGTATTCCCCAAACAGCAGGTGCTCATTGCTGAACATTCAATATGCCAACCCGGCCGACCCGGCCCCCATGGGGACTCCCAGGATGCTTCACCGACCTTTGCGGCTTTCCAAAGCACGAAGTCCAGCGGGTTTTCTTTATTCTCATCGACCTCGACACGGGCACCGGCACGCATTTCTTCGATATTGCGGTTACTTAACTTGCCGTAGCTTTCAAACTTATCAATACGGTAATACACATCGCCATTGCTGGCAGCGTAGGCAAAACCCTTCTCTATCAGGGTCTGCACCATATTAAGGATATTGCCGATATGTTCCGTGGCCCGGGGCTCACTGTTAGGTGCCAAAACCCCCAGTGCACGTTCGTCTTCATGCATGGCGTCGATAAACCGTGCCGTCAGCTCATGGTACGGCTCACCATTTACATTGGCACGATTGAAAATTTTGTCGTCCACATCGGTAATGTTGCGAATGTAATTCACTTCGTAACCCTGCTGTCGCAAGTAACGGGTAATTACATCAAAGCCCACCATCACACGGGCGTGACCGATATGGCAGTAGTCATACACGGTCATACCACACACGTACATGCTAACTTTGCCTTCAACGATCGGCTTGAATTCTTCTTTTGCTCCCGTCAGAGAGTTATGAATCTGCAACATCGATCTAACCCTTCTTCTGAATTTTGGCCCAGGTATCACGCAGTGCCACGGTACGGTTAAAGACTGGCTTTGCAGCCGTCGAGTCATAACGATCGGTACAAAAATACCCAAGTCGCTCAAACTGGAAACGTTGTTCAGATGCAGTATTAGCCAGACTTGGTTCGGCTTTACAGTTTTCCAGTACCACCAACGATTCCGGATTCAAGTGTTGTAAATAGTCTTCGCTATCCGGATTCTCGGCCAGGAACAATTGATCATACAGGCGCACTTCGCAATCGACGGCATGTGCAGCAGATACCCAATGCACCACACCTTTTACCTTGCGGCCTTCCGGGTTTTTGCCCAGCGTGTCTTCATCGTAGGTACAACGCAGCTCAACAATATTACCGGCATCGTCTTTAATCACTTCATCGCAACGTACGATATAAGCGTTACGCAGACGCACCTCTTTACCTGGCGCCAGACGGAAGAACTTCTTGGGGGCGTCTTCCATAAAGTCATCCTGCTCGATATAAACCTCACGGCTAAATGGCAGTGTACGTGTGCCCATTTCTTCGTGATTTGGGTGCGAGGGCGAAGACAACTCTTCAACCTGCCCTTCCGGATAATTGGTAATAACCAGCTTCAGCGGACGCAGCACACACATGGCACGTGGCGCAGTTTCTTCCAGATCAGATCGAATAGCGTGAGTCAGCATCGCGACATCAACAACACCGTCACTCTTGGTGACACCCACTGCCGTGCAGAAATTACGAATAGAGGCCGGTGTGTAACCACGACGGCGCAGACCGGAAATAGTTGGCAAACGTGGATCATCCCAGCTGGCAACCACTTCATCATCGATTAAACGTTTCAGCTTACGCTTGCTGGTCAACGTGTAATTAATATTCAAGCGTGCAAACTCAATCTGACGAGGACGCCCTGGGCCCGGCAAAGTGACATTATCCAGCACCCAGTCATATAAAGGACGGTTGTCTTCAAACTCCATGGTGCATAAAGAATACGTCACACCCTCAAGCGCGTCGGACAGGCACTGGGTGAAATCGTACATGGGGTAGATACACCATTTATCACCGGTCTCATGGTGAGACATTCTACGAATACGGTAAATCACCGGGTCACGCATTTTAATATTGGGCGAAGCCATATCAATCTTGGCGCGCAACGAAAGCTCGCCATCGGCAAACTCACCCGCGCGCATACGGGCAAACAGATCAAGGTTTTCTTCAACACTGCGTTCGCGATAGGGGCTGTTTTTACCCGGCTCCTTCAAGGTGCCACGGTATTCGCGCATCTCGTCGCCATTAAGAGAACAGACATAGGCTTTGCCGTTTTTGATCAGCTCAACAGCAAAATCATGCAGCTGATCAAAGTAGCCAGAGGAGGATTTAATCTCGCCGTTCCAATTAAAACCTAACCAGCTAACATCGTTTTTAATGGCCTCAACGTATTCCGAGCTTTCCTTGGCCGGGTTGGTGTCATCAAAACGCAGGTTACATTTGCCCGCCGGGTAATCTTCAGCAATGCCAAAATTCAGACAAATGGATTTGGCGTGGCCAATATGCAGGAAGCCATTAGGCTCCGGCGGGAAACGCGTCACAACCTCGGTGTTAACAGCATTCGCCAGATCATCATCAATGATATTGCGAATAAAGTTGCTGCGGGGTTCAGCTGAAGCGCTGTCAGTTTTGTGGTCGGTGCTGTTATCGGTATTAGTCATAGCGTTAAAAAGCTAAATTCTCCGTTGCGATCTTGGGGTGCGGCGCGTATCGTTTATCGCGTCATTCGCGGCGAGCTCTACTTTCTGAAATTAATTGGAAAGGGCCAGCTCAAATAATCCGCCTAAATAAAGCCCCGTATTATAGCGGGATCAAACGTTGCCGCTACACTCCGGCACATAAATATATCAATAATTCAGTGATTTAATAACATTTAAGCTGAGGAGCTAATCGATGATCATTTTGCACACCAACCAGGGTGACATTCATATCAAACTAAACACGGAAAAAGCCCCTGTTTCGTCTCAGAATTTCATCGACTATGTAAACGATGGCTTCTACAACGGCACTGTCTTTCACCGCGTCATCAAAAACTTCATGATCCAAGGTGGCGGTTTCGACATCGACATGTCCGAAAAAGACACTCGCAGCCCGATTCAAAACGAAGCCAACAACGGCCTCAGCAACATGCGCGGCACATTAGCCATGGCTCGCACCATGGTGCCTCATTCAGCATCGTCACAATTCTTCATCAATGTTGAAGACAACACCTTTCTGGATCACAGCTCAGAAACCTCTGAAGGCTGGGGTTACGCGGTATTTGGTGAAGTAGTAGAAGGCATGGACGTGGTTGATAAAATCCGCAGCACCAGCACGGGTACGCGTATGGGCCATCAAGATGTGCCAAATGAAGATATGGTGATTGAGTCCGCTGAAGTGGTTGAAGACTAGAGTCTACTGACATGATTCTGTTCATCTCCGATCTACACCTCGATCCTGCGCGGCCCGACGTCGCGCAGGCTTTTTTCCGCTTTATGGAAAATGAAGCCCCGCAGGCTGAAGCACTTTATATTCTCGGTGATTTCTTCGAAGCGTGGATCGGCGATGACCTGCAACATCCTTTCGTTGATAGCGTTAAGCAATCGCTTCGCGCTTTAACGAACAAAGGCATTCCCGTTTACCTGATGCACGGTAATCGGGATTTCCTGATGGGCGAACAGTTTTGCAATGAAACCGGCTGCCAACTGATCGACGACCCTACTTTGATCGAACTCTACGGCCACAAAGTGCTGCTCATGCACGGCGACACTCTTTGCACCCGCGACGTTGATTACCTCGCCTTTCGCGGCATGGTACGCAACCCCGACTGGCAAAAAGACTTCCTCAGTAAATCGTTACAGGAACGCCTCGCCATCGCTGAAAACATCCGCGCGGCCAGCAAAGAAAAAACCAGCGAACTGCAATATGAAATTATGGACGTCACGCAGTCCGAAGTTGAAAAAGTGATGGCCGAGCAGGACGTACAAGTACTGATTCACGGTCACACCCACCGCCCCGCCATCCATAAGCTGGAAGTTAACGGCAAAACGGCTGAACGTGTGGTACTAGGTGATTGGCACACCCTTGGCTGGAAGCTAACCTTCGATGCAAGCGGTTACAAACTGACAGATTTCGCGCTTTAAGAAAGTTTCACAATCACTTTTGTCATCTCGAGCAGCACGAGATATCTTAAAAATGACCTCAAAATCCCTGCCATTTATTTACCCTAAAGGGCACAAGCGCGATAACAAAACCAAATAAAATAGAAATATTTCATGGATTTGAAAAATATTGTGCCGTGGGGGCGCTGCTTCGAAGAATATCAAAAGATGTTCTCTCTCACGGACTCCGATCTGCAAAAAAGTATTCTCGGTTGCGGTGATGGCCCCGCTTCGTTTAACGCAGAACTAACCGCCCGTGGCGGCAACATCATTTCCATTGATCCTGTTTATCAGTTTGATACGGCTTCATTAAGGAGCCGTATTGCTGAAGTGTACGACGAGATCATGCCTCAAATGGAGGAAAACAAGGATCAATATATTTGGGATAGCATTCCTTCCGTTCCAGCGCTTGGAAAGACCCGCACGAATGCGATGACGCGCTTTATTAAAGGTTACGACGAAGGAAAGCAATCCGGCCGCTATATGAACGAATCGCTGCCCAAACTGAGTTTTAGTGATGACCAGTTCGATCTGGCCCTGTGCTCACATTACCTGTTTCTTTACAGTGAGCATGTCAGCCTGAATGAACACATAGCTTCAATAAAAGAGCTGTGCCGGGTAGCGCGGGAAGTCAGAATCTATCCGTTATTAGCGCTGAATGGTGAAGTATCCCCACACCTGCAACAAGTGATTCGGGTGTTAGGAGAGTCGGGCTTAACGCCATCGCTGAAAAACGTTGATTATCAGTTTCAGCGTGGTGCGACTCAGATGTTAGTGATAAAGCGTAAGAACTAAGGGCTGCCACCTCGAACGTATGAGAGAGATCTGTTAAACAAAACAAGATCCCTCACTTTTCAGTTCAGAGTGACAGTTTAATCAAGCAACTTCATACTTATATTTAGGCACCGGCACGCCGCTATGAAACCTGAACAGCGGATCTGGCGTTAAAATCGCCTCTTGTTCGAGCATCAGGAAAAAATCGATCCGCTCTTCAATCGGTTCTTTTGAATAGGTCTGCGCCAAATCCAGGTAATCCTGATAGTGCCGCGCTTCTGATTTCAGTAAGGATATATAAAACTTCTCTAAATCCGCATCAAGGTGTGGCGCCAGCTTTTCAAAACGCTCACAGGAGCGCGCTTCGATAATCGCACCCAAAATTAAGGTATCAGTCAGCGCATCATGCTGGCTTTTACGAATATGCTTAAACATCTTCGCTGCATAGGTGCTAGCTTTAAGCGTTTGCAGCTTGATGCCGCGCCTTTTCATGATCTTCAATACCTGCTCAAAATGCACTAACTCTTCACGCGCTAACCGTGACATTTTATTCAGCACATCCTGTTTTAGCGGGTTACGGGCGATCAAGGTCATGGCCGATTGCGCCGCTTTTAACTCATTAGCAGCATGATCATTCAAGATAACCTCCAGCTGCTTAACGGCCTCTTCGATCCAGCTATCGGGTGTACGACAGTGTAAAAAGCTCAAAATGGGTGCGATTAATTCTTCTGTACTGCTCATATCAATTCTTCAGTAAATCAGTGGATGACAAACAGGACTAAACAGGTGTTCTCATGGTGACAAACTCTTCCGCCGACGTGGGATGAATGCCGATGGTTGAATCAAACACAGCCTTGGTGGCACCGGCTTTCATGGCAATCGCCATGCCCTGAATGATTTCACCGGCATCGGAACCCACCATGTGAATGCCAACCACCTTGTCAGTATCGGTTTCAACAATCATTTTCATCAGCGTCTTTTCATCACTGCCGCTGAGTGTATGTTTCAAGGCGCGGAATGTTGAGCGGAAGACTTGAATATCGCCCAACTGTTCGCGAGCCTGCTCTTCCGATAAACCCACGGTGCCAATGTTTGGTTGGCAGAATACGGCCGTGGCAATCAGCTCATAATCAAGCGTTGCTTGTGAGCCATCGTATTGCTGCGCCAGAAAGGTCATGCCTTCAGCCAGTGCCACGGGGGTTAATTGAATACCGCCTTTCACATCACCGAGCGCAAAAATGGACGGCACGGAGGTCTGATAAAAATCATCTACCACGATGGAGCCATCCTTACGCAGCTCAACACCCGCTTCCTCAAGCCCTAAGCCTGCAGTTTTTGCTTTGCGACCGGTGGCGTAGAGAATGTCATCCGCTTCCAGCGTTTCGCCATTATTGAGATTTGCCTGTAAACGGCCATTGGGCAGCTTTTCTACGGATTCAATATCACAATTGAATTTCAAGTCGATGCCCTTTTTAGTCAGCTCTTCAGCGACAAATTCACGCACATCCTGATCAAAACCGCGCAGGAACATTTCACCGCGATAAAGCTGGGTCGTTTTAGCACCGAGCCCGTTAAAAATACCGGCGAACTCAACAGCGATGTAACCGCCACCCACCACAAGCACATCCTTGGGAAAGGTTTCCAGCTCAAACACTTCATTGGAGCTGATGACATGCGAAGAACCCGGGAATTCTGGCACAAAGGGCCAGCCACCCGTTGCCACCAAAATACGTTCGGCACTATAACGCTGCCCGGCGACCTCGACCTCATGGCTACCCGTGACCGTGGCACGGCCATTCATTAACGTGGCGCCAGAATTATCAAGAAGATTCTTATAAACACCGTTTAAGCGTTTGATTTCTTGAGTTTTATTATCTCTTAATGTCGGCCAATCAAAGCTAGATTGTGCGGATACATTCCAGCCAAAACCCTTCGCCTCATGGAATTCATCGGCATAGTGCGCACCGTATACAAACAGCTTTTTGGGTACACAACCGACGTTTACACAGGTACCGCCCAAGAACATGTCCTCAGCTATCGCAACGCGAAGGCCTTTGGTTGCGGCCATACGTGCAGCACGCACACCACCAGAACCTGCGCCAATAACAAAAAGGTCAAAATCAAACTCGGACATAAATTCTCCCGGCCTACTAAAAAGCCGTCTAATAAAGTGTGTAAGCGCCGATCAAAATAAAACTAACCCCGGCCAATTTTTCATTAATGCAACCCGCTAACACGCTAACTGGATTTCATCTTCTAAACTCAGCAATAACCACCCAAGCAAAAATGGCGATGAATATTTAACTATCCACAGATCAAGATTGTTAGGGGAAATCAGCTGTTTTCTGCAACAAAATTGAGAACATCGTTACTGGAAAAAGGCCAGCCAAGCTCCGTATTCTCAAATCCCAAAACGGGAATCGTGTAGGCGTACTTTGCCATCAGCTCATCCGAGGTACTGATATCAACAATTTCCAGTTGATATCGCCTGCCCTCCAACGCCTGCTCGACTACCTCAAGAGCCTCGTCACACAGCTGGCAGAAGTCGGTACCGTATAAAATAAGTTTCATCGCAGGTCTCTAAAAAATTGGCCTTCACTATAACGACTTGCCGGTACAAATTTAACAATTTATTTAGCCTTCACGGGCCTAACGAATTTTATCCGGCTTAATGCTTATTTTTATGCGCCAGATCAATTATTATTCACGCCTATTTTTATTGCCTGTAGTTAATTGCACAGGTGAACGACTTTCCGTCTGGAGACCCCAATGAGTGAAGTAAAACACTGCCAGGTATTAATCCTTGGTTCTGGCCCTGCTGGTTACGCTGCGGCAGTTTACGCAGCCCGCGCCAACCTTAACCCTGTTTTGATTACAGGCATGCAGGCTGGCGGCCAGCTAACAACGACCACGGAGGTTGATAACTGGCCTGGTGACGTGGAAGGTCTACAGGGTCCTGACCTGATGGAGCGTATGCGCCAACACGCCGAGCGTTTTGAGACGGAAATTGTGTTTGATCACATTCACACAACCGATCTTAAGCAGCGCCCTTTCACTCTGACAGGTGATTCAGCAACTTATACCTGCGATGCATTGATCATCGCCACGGGCGCGTCTGCACAGTATCTTGGCCTGCCTTCCGAAGAAGCATTCCAGGGCCGTGGCGTAAGCGCCTGCGCAACCTGTGACGGTTTCTTTTACCGTAAGAAGAAAGTTGCCGTGATCGGTGGTGGTAACACGGCTGTTGAAGAAGCCCTCTACTTGGCTAACATCGCCGACGAAGTAACGTTGGTTCACCGTCGTGACAGCCTGCGTTCCGAGAAAATCCTGCAGGACAAAATCTTCGAGCGTGAGCAAAATGGCAACATCAATATCCTCTGGAACAACACGCTGGATGAAGTTCTGGGCGACGAAATGGGCGTAACTGGCCTGCGTTTAAAAAGCATGCTGGATGAATCTACCCAGGAAATTGACGTGGATGGTGTCTTTATCGCCATTGGCCACAGCCCCAACACCGGCATTTTTGAAGGTCAGTTGGAAATGAACAACGGCTACATCAAAATTCAAAGTGGTCTTGATGGCAACGCTACAGCAACAAGCGTGCCAGGCGTTTTTGCTGCTGGTGATGTCGCTGACCAAGTATACCGTCAAGCCATTACCTCTGCGGGTTTTGGTTGCATGGCGGCGTTGGATGCTGAGAAATTCCTGGACGACTAAGTCTTCGATTTTAACTGCACCATGTTAAAGAAACGGCGCTTTTAGCGCCGTTTTTGTTCGCTTAAAATAAATGCACACACAAAGCAAAGCCCTCAAAAACGCAGTATATTAACCCCATGTCCGATATTATTTGGCTTGATGAAAACGAAAATCTGTTTCCGGACGTGTCACTGGCACTGACGGAACCTGACGGTTTGCTGGCCGCTGGCGGCGATTTAAACACAGCGCGCCTGCTACAAGCCTATCGGAATGGAATTTTTCCCTGGTATGAAGAAGACCAACCTATTTTGTGGTGGTCACCTAATCCACGCTGCGTGCTTTACCCTGATCAGCTGTATATTTCTCGCAGCTTAAAGAAAACACTCCGTAACAGTGATTTTCAAGTTACCTTCGATCAAGCCTTCACGGAGGTCATACGTCATTGCTCTGAGACACGCAAGGATCAGGAAGGCACCTGGATCACACCAGACATACGGGATGCCTTTGAGCAACTTCACACGCTAGGTATCGCCCACTCAGTTGAGGTCTGGCACACAGAAAACGACCAATCGCAATTGATCGGAGGTCTGTACGGCATAGCTATGGGCTCAGTATTTTTTGGTGAATCCATGTTCAGTCGACGCACCGACGCCTCCAAAATCGCCCTGTGCAGTTTAAGTCAGCAATTATTAGAGTGGGGATTCAACTTGATTGACTGCCAAGTGCACAGTGAACATCTTGCAAGCTTGGGCGCTGTAAACATTGAACGCCAACAGTTCATCAACCACCTAAATCAGCATATTAATGACCCACACCAATCTCGCTGGAGCTGTCAGCCGTGAATGACAGTAACAGCCATAAAAACAACGACGAGCAGCAACTGAAGTTGTTTCAAACCCATGAACACGCCTGTAGTTATTTAGACGACAAACAGGCGCAAACCCTGTTTGTTGACCCGGAAGCCAAATTAACACGCACCTCGCAAACACGATTGGCAGCCCTGGGGTTTCGCCGCAGTGGTGACTTTGTTTATCGCCCTAATTGTAAAGACTGCAGCGCCTGCGTGCCTGCGCGTATCCCTGTTGCGCAGTTTAAAGCGAACCGCACTCAACGGCGCATCTGGCGTAAAAACGCGGCATTAACGGCCACTATTACCGACGCAGTTAGCAACGACGAACGTTACGCTCTGTATGCGCGTTATATAACCGCACGCCATCAGGATGGCGACATGTATCCGCCTACGCCTGAACAATTCGAAGATTTTCTAACCAAAAGCCAAGCCGACACCCGTTTTATTGAATACCGTGATGAAGGTAAATTGGTTGCTGTCGCGGTAACTGATATGCTCGATAACGCCTATTCGGCCGTTTACAGCTTCTTCGACCCAGATAACCCGCGTGCAAGTTATGGCGTTTATACGATCCTGTCACAAATTGATTTGGCACAAAAAGCCGGGCTGGATTATCTGTATCTTGGCTACTGGATTAAAGCCTGTCAAAAGATGAGTTACAAAGTGGATTATCGCCCTGTACAGCTGTTTGTTAACGACCGCTGGACGGTGCTGACCTAGCAGATACAACATATCACAAGGATTACGTGTCAGGGCTTGCTTAGTCCGGCGCATTTAGGCAGAATGCACGCCTATTTTTATGAATTACTCAAATTTTGGAGAGTTAATCAGTGGCAAAAGAAGGCCAGATTGAAATGGAAGGTGAGATCATTGACACCTTACCTAACACCATGTTCCGCGTAAAACTTGAAAACGGCCACATCGTGACCGCTCACATCTCAGGTAAAATGCGCAAGAACTACATCCGGATTCTGACTGGCGATAAAGTAACCGTTGAATTGACTCCTTACGACCTAACTAAAGGTCGTATTACTTACCGCGCTCGTTAAATCGAACAACCCTATTCACAGTACTCGATACATATAGTACTTAGTTAGGGCGTTATTAAAGCGCATAAAAAAGGCCCTGAGTTTTAACTCCGGGCCTTTTTTGTTTTCAGCAACAAATAAACCGCTTAATCAGCAGCAACCGGCTCATCAGTTTCGATAGCCAAGTCCAGCTCGCCATCCTTAACTGAAATAACCACCTCACCACCTTTGGCTTCGAGTTCGCCAAACAAAATGGCCTCAGCTAACGGTTTCTTGAGTTTCTCGTGAATTAAACGGGCCATAGGTCGTGCGCCCATTTTTTCATCGTAGCCCTCTTTAGCCAACCAGGCACGAGCCTCGCCATCGATTTCGATGTGGACTTTTTTGCTATCCAACTGCATTTGCAGCTCAACAATAAATTTATCCACCACGTGCTCGATAACCTGTGGGTCAAGCGCACCAAACTGAATAATACCATCAAGACGGTTACGGAATTCAGGGGTAAACTGTTTGCGCACCTCTTCCATACCATCGGTACTGTGATCCTGATGAGAGAAGCCAATAGAACGACGGCTCATCTGCTCAGCACCGGCATTGGTAGTCATAATCAGAATGACATTCCGGAAATCCGCTTTGCGACCATTGTTATCGGTTAACGTACCGTGATCCATAACCTGCAGCAGCAAGTTAAAGACTTCCGGGTGCGCCTTCTCAATCTCATCCATCAGCAATACGCAATGTGGCTGCTTGGCAACGGCTTCGGTTAGTAAACCACCCTGATCAAAGCCAACGTAGCCTGGAGGCGCGCCAATCAAACGGGAAACCGTGTGACGCTCCATGTATTCGGACATATCAAAACGTAGCAGCTCAACGCCCATCACTTTAGCTAACTGTTTGGTTAACTCCGTCTTACCGACCCCCGTAGGCCCAGCAAACAGGAAGGAGCCAATCGGTTTTCCTTCATCCTTCAGACCCGCACGAGATAGCTTGATCGCGCTGCTGATGGAGTCAACGGCTTCATCCTGACCATAAACAACCAGCTTCAGATCGCGATCAATGTTTTTCAGTGAATCACGGTCAGAGGCCGACACACTCTGGGCAGGAACACGCGCAATATTAGCGACAATCTGCTCGATTTCAGCCACACCAATCACTTTTTTACGCTTGCTTGGCGCCATCAGATGCTGGTGGGCTCCGGCTTCATCAATCACATCAATGGCTTTATCTGGCAATTGACGATCAGTAATAAAACGATCCGCTAATTTTGCTGCGCTGCGCAACGCCGGATCCGTGTAACGAATACTGTGATGTTCCTCAAATTTTTCCTTAAGGCCTTTCAGAATTTTGTAAGTATCGTCAACACTGGGCTCATCAACATCCACTTTCTGGAAGCGACGTGCCAGCGCCCTGTCCTTCTCGAAAATACCACGGAATTCCTGATAAGTTGTTGAACCAATGCAGCGCACCTTGCCGGAGCTCAGCAGTGGTTTGAGCAAATTAGAGGCATCCATCACACCACCTGATGCTGCGCCCGCACCAATAATGGTGTGCACCTCATCAATGAACAAAATGGCATGAGGTTGTTTTTTCAACTCGGCTAAAACAGCTTTGAAGCGTTTTTCAAAGTCACCACGATATTTAGTACCGGCCAATAATGCACCGAGATCCAGTGAATACACCACGCCATCGGCGATAATTTCCGGCACCTGCTCATCAACGATCAACTTAGCCAGGCCTTCGGCAATCGCAGTTTTACCCACGCCGGATTCACCAACCAACAGAGGATTGTTTTTACGACGGCGCGATAAAATTTGCACCACCCGGTTAACTTCATGGGTGCGACCAATCAAAGGATCAACTTCACCCTGCTTAGCTAACTCATTGAGATTCGTCGCAAAGCTATCAAGCGAACTTTGTTTTGTTTCATCGCCGATGATCTCAGCTTCGCCTTGTTCAGCCGCGCTTTCGTCCTGATCTTCTTCAGAATCAGAGACACGGGAAATACCGTGGGCAATGAAATTAACGATATCAATACGGCTGATGTCCTGCTGCTTCAACAGATAAACGGCATGACTTTCCTGCTCGCTAAAAATCGCTACCAGCACATTGGCACCAGTAACTTCCTTTTTACCCGAAGATTGCACGTGAAAAACAGCACGCTGAAGCACCCGTTGAAAGCCCAGCGTTGGCTGAGTTTCACTTTCTGCGCTGGTATCAGGAATGATAGGGGTTGTGGAATCAACAAAGGCGTTCAGCTCTTTGCGCAGCCCATAAAGATCTGCACCACAGGACTGCAACACATTCGCTGCAGCTGTATTGTCGAGCAAGGCCAATAACAGATGCTCGACCGTCATATATTCATGACGTTTATCGCGAGCTTCTTTAAAAGCCATATTCAAGGTGATTTCGAGGTCTTTGCTTAACATATTGCGTCTCTCTTATCTTTTATGAATGGCTAATCCGCTTGGTCCATACCACATAACAGAGGTTGCTCATTGTCACTCGAATATTGATTAACCTGAGTGACTTTAGTTTCTGCTATATCGCGCGTGAACACGCCACAAATTGCTTTACCCTGTGTATGTACAGTCAGCATGATTTGCGTGGCTTTCTCCCTGTTCAAATTAAAAAATGATTCCAGAATTTCGACCACAAACTCCATCGGCGTATAGTCATCGTTATACATCACGACTTTATACATGGGCGGCGGCTTGAGCTTTGGTTTTGCCTGCTCTACCGCCAGGTTGCCGTCATCATGTTGGTGATCTTGATTTAATGTTAGTTCAATCTGTTCAGTTTTACGCATAGCTATTCAAAAAATACTGCAGTGAGAAACATCCATATGCGCATTATAAATAATTAGACCGTAATTGTGGGCCTATAACACGCGAAAATGGCGTAATTTTGTACTTTTATTGCCATCCAAAAAAGCAAAAAGCCCGGCTTAAACCGGGCTTCCCAACTAACCAAGCACTTCGGTTTAGTGTTTACATATTAGCAATAATGGCTTCACCAAACTCAGTGGATGACAGCAAGGTTGCGTCATCCATTAGGCGTTCAAAATCATAAGTGACTGTTTTGGCAAGAATAGCGCCGTCAATGCCTTTGATAATCAAATCCGCTGCTTCTCCCCAGCCCAGATGTCGCAGCATCATTTCAGCAGACAGTATCAGTGAACCTGGGTTCACTTTATCCAAACCCGCATATTTAGGCGCGGTGCCGTGAGTAGCTTCAAAAATGGCCACGCGATCACTGATATTTGCACCAGGCGCAATACCAATACCGCCCACTTGAGCAGCCAGCGCGTCAGAGATAAAGTCACCGTTGAGGTTCAAGGTAGCAATCACGCTGTAATCTTCCGGGCGCAATAGAATCTGTTGCAACATGGCATCAGCAATCACATCTTTAATGACAATTTCTTTGCCATTATTCGGGTTCTTGATCACCTGCCAAGGACCTCCGTGCAACGGTGTAGCGCCAAACTCATTAACTGCCAGCTCATAGCCCCACTCTTTAAAGGCACCTTCGGTGAATTTCATAATGTTGCCCTTGTGAACCAACGTCACACTGGGCAGATCATGATCGACCGCGTATTGAATCGCACGACGTACCAGGCGTTCTGTACCTTGCTTGGAAACAGGCTTAATACCGATACCGCAGTTTTCAGGGAAACGGATTTTCTTAACACCAAATTCTGTTTGCAAAATACTGATCAGTTTATCGGCTTCCGGTGTACCGGCAGCCCATTCAACACCTGCGTAAATGTCTTCAGAGTTTTCACGGAAAATCACCATATCGGTTTTTTCCGGCTCTTTTACCGGGCTCGGAACACCGGTGAACCAGCGCACAGGACGCAAGCAGGTATACAAATCAAGCTCTTGGCGCAGCGCCACGTTAAGAGAACGAATACCGCCACCTACCGGTGTAGTAAGAGGCCCTTTAATGCCGACGACAAACTCTTGGAATGCTTCCAGGGTTTCGCCCGGTAACCACTCATCACCGCCATAGGTATTAACTGCTTTTTCACCGGCATAGACTTCCATCCACGCGAGAGAGCGTTCACCGTTATAGGCCTTTTTAATCGCTGCATCCACGACGCTGATCATTGGCGGCGTGACATCTACGCCGATACCATCACCTTCAATAAAAGGGATAATTGGACGGTTTGGAACATTCAGCGATAAATCATCATTGACGGTGATTTTTTCGCCATCCGCAGGAACAGAAATTTTGTTATATGCCATTAACAGTCTCCAGTGAATCAGGGCATGCTTTCAATTTTATGTGTCAC
>Ga0209395_1002524_pt1 | contig 23755 bp, 20 predicted proteins | sample GOMGulsemesocosm_3_FD_184635 | JGI IMG/M metagenome (GOLD analysis project Ga0209395, IMG submission 184635) | Methane-oxidizing microbial communities from mesocosms in the Gulf of Mexico - GOM9D Gulf of Mexico (SPAdes) (version 2) | ecosystem: Environmental > Aquatic > Marine > Cold seeps... | reverse complement strand
CGTCTCTATCTGTGGTGAGCTCGCCGCAGACCCTGCGGGTGCTCTGTTGTTAATGGCAATGGGTTATAACTATCTATCCATGAATGCCAACAACTTGCCAAAAGTGAAGTCTGTGATTAGAAATTGCAACTTTAGTGAAGCGCGGGTGATGTTAAAAAAAGTCTTGCGCTTAAATGATATAGAGGAAATAAAAACAGAGATGAATAGTTCACTCAGGGCTATGGGTTTAGGCGCTTTAGTTAAAGAGGCGGCTTTCAAGTAATCGTTAAGTTGGCAAGCTAGTGTCAAATTATTACCTAACCTAACCTAACCTAACCTAACCTAACCTAACCTAACCTAGGCGTAACTCGTCGGTTGCTCAGCACAGTGACTCGCAAACACTGGCAGCTGTATCTTGAAACTAGATTCGCCGCTAAAGCCGTCACGGTTGTAGCGCATTTCAATGACCTGAGTTGAGCCACTGGCATCCTGCAAAATAACGGTCTTGGCTCGGGTGCCATAATTGTCTAATTGAATAAATTGAGATGACAGAGACCTCTCCCACTCTTTACTGATGCCTGTGTCAGGCAATAAATGTTCTGCTGCTGGCGTACGATCTGTTAACAGTAGTCGTAGATTATCACTACTTATTCTCTTTTCTGAGATTAATTCGCTTAACTGCTGTTTCGCGGCGACCAATTTGGGCCATGGGGTATCTAAAGAGCCGTTACACAAGCCATAAATTCCCGGTACTAGTTTTTGGCAGTGATGCTGGTCATTGTTGGGGTTTTGATTGCTGCTAAAGAATATCCCGTTACTGTCTGCGCTCAATAAATTGTAGGCGCCATATTGACTGGCCGTTGGTTGTATCGAGTCGATAAAGTGTTGCGCCCCAGAATTGCTCGATAATGCCGAATTAACCAGCTGTCCCCGGGAGAGCTTGGCGGGTTTGCTATTGTTAGTTACTTTCCTGAAATTGGTAACAGCCGCAAAGCGACCATCAGTGTGCAGACCTAACCACGTGCCTTGTTTCTCTAGGTCTCTGCCTGCTAAAACTTTTGGCTGGTCCTGCCAGAACTGCATGGGTGCACTAGCTCTTGGATAAAATTCATCTCTATTGGCTACTAAGATAAAAGGGTAATCTGAACTCGGCTGATAAGAAAAAACAATTAAGCACATACGCTCGCCAAAAGGGTGGTAGGAATGACGACTCTAACACGATCTAGCGGCTTTTTTACGAAAACACTGACTCTGACAAACAAATAATAGGCTCCTCTAGCCGCTCTTCGCTGTCACTAGGACTGGCTCCCTCACAGAGGTCATTTATCCCTAAACAAATAGAGAAATAAACAGAGCATACTGTAAGATGGTGGCAAATTAGTAGACTGGGTTACCAGTTGTCAGTTTAAGAGGCCGAAAGGGTTGTAAATGCTTATAACGTTGATGTTGTATTTGGTATTGGGTGCCGCAGCGGGTTTGACTGCCGGGTTGTTTGGTATTGGTGGCGGTCTTTTGATTGTACCTGTGTTGATCATAGTTTTTCAGCTCCAGGGGATTCCTGAAACGGTTTTGACTCACGCAGCTGTGGCCACTTCACTGGCCACAATAGTCGTTACTTCTATCAGTTCAGTAATGGCTCACCACAAGAGAGGTGCTGTACTTTGGAGTATTTTCAAGCCAATGAGTATAGGTATAGTGCTTGGCGCCTTCCTAGGGGTGAAAACCGCCGGCTTATTACCCGGAGCTCAGTTGCAAATCATATTTGGGCTGTTTGCTTTTGCCGTAGCGCTGCAAATGGCATTTTCCTTTAAGCCTTCTGCCAATGCAGAATTACCTGGCAATCCTAAACTTATTTTCAGTGGTGGAGTCATAGGCTGGGGCTCGGCTATCTTTGGTATAGGTGGTGGGACTCTGACGGTGCCGTTCTTAACCTGGAAAAAAGTCCAAATGCAGCAAGCAGTGGCAACAGCCGCCGCCTGCGGGCTGCCGATTGCGCTAGCTGGCGCTAGTACTAATATCTACCAGGGCTGGGAGCATGTAGATATGCCGCAGTGGAGCCTAGGTTATATTTACCTGCCGGCTTTTGCAGGGATTGTTATTGCCAGTACTCCCTTTGCAAAAGTGGGGGCTAAATTGGCTCATACTTTACCCGCTGATAAATTGAAAAAGATTTTTGCATTGTTTTTGTTAATAGTTGCGATTCGATTACTCTCTAGCAACTTACTTTAAAGGAAAAATTACATATGTGGGTGCACAATATAGACCCTATAGCGCTGGATTTGGGTTTTCTGCAGATACATTGGTATGGGTTAATGTATCTGATCGGTTTTGCAGCCGCTTTGCTGTTAGGTAATTATCGCGCGGACCAGCCAGGTTCCGGCTGGAACCGAGAGCAAGTATCAGATTTTATCTTCTGGGGTGCCATGGGGGTAGTGCTGGGAGGGCGCTTCGGCTACGTGCTATTTTACAACTTCGACCGCTTTCTGGAATCGCCACTGTGGTTGTTTAAAGTGTGGGAGGGTGGCATGTCCTTCCACGGTGGAATGTTGGGAGTGCTGGTAGCACTCTGGGCATTTGGTAAAAAGAATAAAAAATCTTTGGCTAAAATGGGTGATTTCGTAATGCCGCTAGTTGCTATAGGTTTAGGTGCGGGGAGAATTGGTAATTTTATCGGTGGTGAACTCTGGGGTCGAACCACGGATGTTTCATGGGCTGTGATTTTTCCCAAGGCCGGACCGGAACTTCTTGCAAGGCATCCCTCGCAGCTATACGAAGCGCTTTTTGAAGGGGTGGTGATGTTTGTTATCCTCTGGGTTTATTCCAGTAAACCGCGGCCGGCGTTTGCGGTATCTGCATTGTTTTTATTCTTATACGGTGTATTTAGAACCGCTGTAGAATTCTTTAGAGAACCCGACGATAGTATATTTGCAGCTTTTGGGTGGATAACGAAAGGACAAATATTGTCACTGCCAATGATAGTTGTAGGTGCGGCTTTGTTTGGCTATGCCTACTATCAAGCTAAACGAGCTAAAACAGGAGAGAGATAGTGCAGCAGTATTTAGAGTTATTGCAAGAGATTGCTTTTGACGGCACTGATAAAGGGGATCGAACCGGTACTGGGACTCGGTCAGTGTTTGGCAGGCAGCTGCGCTTTGACTTGTCACAGGGGTTTCCGCTGTTGACCACAAAAAAAGTCCATTTAAAGTCTGTTATTAGTGAATTACTGTGGTTTCTAAATGGCGATACTAATAACAATGCTCTGGAAGAGCAAGGGGTGAAGATCTGGAATGCCTGGGCGCTGGAGGACGGTGATCTAGGTCCTATCTATGGTAAACAGTGGCGTTCGTGGGCCTGCCCGGATGGGCGCAGTATCGATCAGATAGCCGAATTAGTAGAGATGATTAAAACTAAGCCGAATTCCCGTCGCCTAATTGTCAGTGGCTGGAATCCGGCCGACTTGCCTGATGAAAGCTTATCAATTGAAGAGAATATAAAGAGAGGTAAAGCGGCTCTGCCGCCCTGTCATACCTTGTTTCAATTTTATGTTGCCAACGGCAAGTTAAGCTGTCAATTGTATCAACGCAGTGCCGATTTTTTTCTCGGGGTACCCTTTAATATAGCCTCTTATGCTTTGTTAACTCATATGCTGGCACAGCAGTGTGATTTGCAGGTGGGTGATTTTATTCATACCTTTGGTGATGCTCACTTGTATCAAAATCATTTAAATGATCCTGAGATAGTTGCTGAGCAATTGTCCAGAACGCCAAAAGAGCTACCTCAATTGATTATAAATCGTCGTCCGGAGTCAATTTTTGATTACCGCTATGAGGATTTTGTAGTTGAAAACTACCATCCGGACCCGGTAATAAAAGCGCCCATTTCAGTTTAACTCAGACAAGGTACGTATATGAAGCTGGCTATGATAGTTGCACAGTCCAAAAATAGAGTCATCGGCAGAGACAATGACTTACCCTGGAATCTGCCTAATGACTTGCAGTATTTTAAGCGTGTCACTATGGGGCGGCCCGTTATAATGGGGAGAAATACCCATGAATCTATTGGTCGGTCGCTACCGGGGCGTACCAATATTGTTATTACTAGCAATGTTGAATACAGCGCTGAGGGGGTGAAAATAGTACATAGTTTAGAGCAAGCCGTCGAATTGGCTCAGGGCGTTTGCCTGATAGATGGGGTGGATGAGGCGATGATTATAGGAGGAGCGCAAATCTATAAGCAGGCTCTATCTATGGCTGACACACTGTATATCACAGAGGTAGATGCAGAGATTGAAGGAGATGCGTTTTTTCCAGCGCTGGATTACAGTCTGTTCACCGAGCGGGCGCGACAGGATTATGCAAGCGACGATAGCAATCCCTACCCTTATAGTTTTGTTGTCTACGATAAGATCTGCTGATGGTTGAGCTAGCGTTATTAAAGATCCTGGCTGACGGAAAGTTTCACTCTGGTACCGACTTGGGGCAGTATTTGAGTTTAAGCCGCAGTGCGATCTGGAAGCAAATGAAAGAACTGCAAGAATTTGGCGTTGAAGTTTACAGTGTCCGTGGTCGGGGTTATCGAATCCCCAAAGGTCTGGATTTGCTGGATGTAGACAAACTGCTTGGCGATAGCAGTCCTGTAGTGCAGCGCTCTTTAACCCATATAGAGCTGCAAACCTTTACAGATTCGACAAACCTGATGGCGCTGCGCAATATCCAGGAATATAAACATGGTGCTCTATATTTAACTGAGTACCAGCACAATGGTAGAGGTCGGCGTGGTCGAACTTGGGTTGGGCCGCTGGCATCAAATTTGTACTTTTCGCTGATGTGGCGTTTTTCTGGTGGAGCGGCAGCCCTTGAGGGCTTAAGTCTGGTTGTTGGTTTGTCCATAGCGCAGGCGCTAATTCAACAGGGGATTAACGGCGTCGAACTGAAATGGCCGAATGACCTTCTCTATCAGAATCGTAAATTGGCAGGGATATTATTGGAAATGCAAGGAGATGCCTCCGGAGATGTATCTGTAGTGATAGGTGTAGGCATCAACGTGCGAATGAGCCAGGAGTCACAGCATGCACAAGACATTAGCCAGCCATGGATAGATTTGGCCAGTATTGCTGATAGAGACATAGACAGAAATAAACTGCTGGCAGCGGTGATCAGTAAGTTGCTGGAAAACCTGACGCTTTTTGCCAAATCAGGATTTTCTGGGTTTATTGATGACTGGCAAGAAATGCACGCGTTTCAGGATAGCTATGTGAAATTGATCAACGGCAAAAATCAGATTGAGGGTATCTGTCGCGGTGTAAATACCCAGGGGGCGCTGCTGTTAGAGCGAAATTCAAAGGTGGAAGCTTATCACGGCGGAGAAATCAGTGTGAGAAAGCTGTGATATTGCAAATGAATGAGCCACAAGTGCTGGAAATTGACATAGGCAACAGCTTTGCTAAATGGCGAGTAAGGGCGGCTGAACATATTCTATTGTCAGATAAAGTTGCGCTCAAGTCTTTACATGTGAATGAATTGTTTAGTGCAGCTGCGCAGCTAAAAATAACCAAGGTCAGTATTTGCTCGGTTGCTGGCACACAAGTTGACCGGCTTTTCGCGGGGCGCATTGAGCTGCTGTGGGGGTTGGTAGCAGAATTTTTTTCGGTACAGGAGAGTTGCGCAGGGGTGCTAAACAGTTATGTAGATCCCAGTAAAATGGGCGCAGATCGCTGGTTGGCAACGGTTGCGGCTAAGCATTTGTACCCCAATACAGAGGTTTGTATTTTAGACTGCGGGACAGCGATTAATGTAGAGTTGTTATCTGCCTCAGCAGTGCATCGCGGTGGCTATATAATGCCAGGTATAGAGATGATGCAGCACTCTCTGTTGGTCAATACCGCTCAAGTTTATTGCAGTGCCGAACCGCTCGGTCTTGAGCCGGGATTAGATACTGGGACTAATGTAGCCAATGGTAGTTTGATGCTGGCTGTGGCGCTGTTAGAAAAATTGCAGCGGCAAATGCAGCAACAAGGTGGGTTGTTGTTACTGACCGGTGGAAGTGCCAAATGTCTGCTCGGCTACAGTGAAGCGGCCAATGTCAGATATGTACCGGATTTGCTAATGGATGGCTTTAAATATATATAATGCATTTGCTCAGTGTGTATTTACGGGTGTTACTATTCAATGAGAGGAATTGATGTCTATTAGATGGCTGTTCGCATACTGCCTGCTGTTAAATGTGTTGATTTTTGCCTGGTATGGAGTGCAATTTGATGCGGGTAATGGCATGTTCAGCTTTGAAATTGGTGAAGTGCAATTGTATGCCGATGTGGCACCGATAATGTTGGCTGAGGAAGTGTCGCCAGAACAGCTTACAAAACACTGATACTAAGTGCTACTTAAAGCGCTGCCACGGCGCGAGAGGTCAATAGCTGTTGTATTAATAGGCAGACTTTATAGAAAACAAATAAAATAAAAGAAAAAGCCTATTAATTGCTATAAAAGGCTTGCATCCAAGAAAGGCGATGGTACTATGTGCGCCACTTCGACGCAGTGCCGACATAGCTCAGTTGGTAGAGCAACTGACTTGTAATCAGTAGGTCCCGAGTTCGACTCTTGGTGTCGGCACCATCGACGAAGTGAAATTAAATTGCTGGTGGGGTTCCCGAGTGGCCAAAGGGATCAGACTGTAAATCTGACGCGAAAGCTTCGGTGGTTCGAATCCACCTCCCACCACCATTTAATTTACAATATGCGGGTATGGTATAGTGGCTATTACCTCAGCCTTCCAAGCTGATGAGGTGGGTTCGATTCCCACTACCCGCTCCAATTAAGCTCAAGTGTTGCTAGTCCTTGTTGCTTGATAAAGAGAGATTTCGCTCATGTAGCTCAGGGGTAGAGCACACCCTTGGTAAGGGTGAGGTCGGCGGTTCAATTCCGCCCATGAGCTCCAGAAATAATGTGAGGGTAGATGTAGTAATATGTCTGCCCTTTGTTGTATGTGATACAAACTAACAGTTGAGATAGAGCAATGGCTAAGCAAGCATTTGAACGTAACCTGCCTCACGTTAACGTTGGTACTATTGGCCACGTTGACCACGGCAAAACAACTTTAACAGCTGCACTTACACGTGTATGTGCTGAAGTATTCGGCGGCGAAGCCGTTGCTTTCGACGGTATCGATAACGCTCCTGAAGAGCGTGAGCGCGGTATCACAATCTCAACTTCACACGTTGAATACGAGTCAAAGATTCGTCACTATGCGCACGTTGATTGCCCGGGTCACGCCGATTATGTTAAAAACATGATCACTGGTGCCGCGCAAATGGACGGTGCTATCTTAGTATGTGGCGCAACTGATGGCCCAATGCCACAAACACGTGAGCACATCCTGCTTTCACGTCAAGTAGGTGTTCCATACATTGTTGTTTTCCTAAACAAAGCTGATCTTCTTGCTGAAGATTGCGACGGCGTTGGTACTGAAGAGTACGACGAGATGCTAGAGCTTGTTGAAATGGAAATTCGTGAGTTGTTAGACCAGTACGATTTCCCTGGTGACGACACTCCAATCATTGCTGGTTCTGCGCTTATGGCACTGAACGGCGAAGATGACAACGAGTTGGGAACAACTGCTGTTAAGAAGCTTGTAGAAGCACTTGATACATACATCCCGTTACCAGAGCGTGCTATCGATCAGCCATTCCTGATGCCTATCGAAGATGTTTTCTCTATCTCTGGTCGTGGTACTGTTGTAACAGGTCGTGTAGAGCGTGGTATCGTTAACACAGGATCTGAAGTTGAGATTATTGGTGTTCGCGAGACAGTTAAGACAACTTGTACGGGTGTTGAAATGTTCCGTAAGCTGCTTGACGAAGGTCGTGCTGGTGAGAACATTGGTGCACTTCTACGTGGTACTAAGCGTGAAGACGTTGAGCGTGGTCAAGTACTGGCAGCTCCTGGTTCTATTACTCCGCACACAGGCTTCGAAGGCGAAGTTTATGTACTAAGTAAAGACGAAGGTGGTCGTCATACTCCTTTCTTCAAAGGATACCGTCCACAGTTCTTCTTCCGTACTACAGACATCACTGGTGATGTAACTCTTCCTGAAGGCGTTGAAATGGTTATGCCAGGCGACAACGTTAAGATGGTTGTAGAATTGATCAACCCAATCGCGATGGAAGAAGGTTTACGCTTCGCTATCCGTGAAGGTGGTCGTACTGTTGGTGCTGGTGTTGTATCAAAAATAACTAAGTAATTAGTTATTTAGCTTGTCAAATAACAGGGGTGTGAGTACAATACGCATCCTTGTTTTTAGTAGGTCAGTGGCTCAATTGGCAGAGCAGCGGTCTCCAAAACCGCAGGTTGTGGGTTCGAGTCCCTCCTGGCCTGCCATTCTTAATCAAGAATGGCATCTGAGAACAAATTGTATAGATAGCACCTAAATAGAATTATCACCATTACAGAGGCATAAGACGTGAGTTCAAAGATTGAAAATAGTGGGTCTAAACTCGACGGTTTGAAATGGTTGGTAGTTGTATCGCTGGTAGTCGTTGGTGTTATCGGTAATTCGTACTACGCAGATCAATCCTTACTTTATCGTGTTATTGCTTTGTTGGTTCTAGCGGGTGTGGCTGGCTTTGTCGGTTTTCAGACAGCTAAGGGCGCTGCTTTTTTTGTGCATATGAAAGAGGCAAAGAACGAAATACGTAAAGTGGTTTGGCCTACTCGTCAAGAAACGGGTCAGACAACTATGATGGTTGTTGCGGTAGTAATTATTATTGGGATTCTGCTCTGGGGTTTAGATACCTTTCTGGGGTGGGTAGTCTCTAGTGTAATTGGTTAGGGCAAAAGTTATGGCGAAGAATTGGTATATTATTCATGCTTACTCTAACTACGAGAAGCGCGTAGTTGCATCTCTAAAAGATCGTATCGAAATAAACGGTATGGAAGATCTTTTTGGTGAGATTTTGGTTCCTTCTGAGGAAGTTGTCGAGATAAGAGATGGCAAGAAACGTAGGTCAGAGCGTAAGTTCTATCCAGGTTATGTGTTTGTCAATATGGAGATGAACGACGATACCTGGCAGCTTGTTAAGCATACCGACCGTGTTTTAGGATTTATAGGCGGTAAGCGCGATCAGCCCGCACCTATCACCCAGCGTGAAGCAGATGAAATGTTGTCGAGAGTGGAAAGTGGTGCTGATGTGCCTCGTCCTAAGACAGTGTTTGAACCGGGTGAGGTGGTGTTAGTAACAAGTGGTCCATTTGCAGATTTCAACGGTACTGTTGAAGAAGTGGATTACACTAAGAATAGATTGAAGGTTGCAGTGCTTATATTTGGTCGGTCTACACCGGTTGAGCTTGAGTTTGGGCAAGTTTCTAAAGCGTAACGAGAATTGTTTGACAAAGATCCCTGCCTTTATTTGAAGGTGGGGTTTCTTTGTCTTTAGAGAGTGGGAAGCCGAAAGGCGTTTGACCCAAGTAGGAGTTAGAAATGGCTAAGAAAATATCAGCTTACATCAAGCTGCAAGTAAAAGCTGGACAGGCGAACCCTAGTCCACCAGTTGGCCCTGCACTGGGTCAGCACGGCGTAAATATCATGGAATTCTGTAAGGCGTTTAACGCTGCTACTCAAGGCAATGAGCCTGGAATGCCAATTCCTGTAGTAATCACAGTATACGGTGATCGCAGCTTTACTTTTGTTACTAAAACTCCGCCAGCTTCAATTTTGTTGAAAAAAGCGTTGGGTCTTAAGAGCGGTTCATCTCGTCCAAACACTGAGAAGGTGGGTACTGTTACCCGCGCTCAATTGGAAGAGATTGCCACAGTTAAGATGGCTGATTTAACAGCAGCTGATATGGATGCGGCAGTCAGAACTATTACTGGTTCTGCTCGCAGCATGGGCATAATGGTAGAGGGTCAAGAGTAATGGCTAAGCTAACTAAGCGCTTTAAAGCGATTAATGAAAAGATTGAAGCTGGCAAGGCATATGCAATTGCCGATGCTGTAGCCATACTTGCAGAAGTATCTTCGGTTAAGTTTAAAGAGTCTATCGAGATCGCAGTTAACCTAGGTGTTGACCCGCGTAAATCTGATCAGGTAGTTCGTGGCTCTACTGTCCTGCCGGGCGGAACAGGTAAAGATGTTCGTGTTGCCGTGTTTGCTCAAGGCGAAAATGCCGAGAAAGCAAAAGCTGCTGGCGCGGATATTGTTGGTTTTGAAGACCTTGGTGAAGCAATCAAAGGCGGCGAAATGAACTTCGACGTTGTTATTGCTACTCCAGACGCAATGCGCGTTGTTGGTCAGTTAGGTCAGATCTTAGGTCCACGCGGTCTAATGCCTAACCCTAAAGTTGGTACTGTAACTCCTGATGTTGTTACTGCTATCAAGAATGCAAAAGCTGGTCAGGTGCGTTTTCGTACTGACAAGAACGGTATCATTCATGCTGGAATCGGTAAAATTGATTTCACAGCAGATACTGTTAAAGGCAACATTGAAGCATTAATTGCTGAAGTGAAGAAGTTAAAGCCTGCTTCTGCTAAAGGTATTTATTTAAAGAAAGTAATCCTGTCCTCAACTATGGGTCCAGGTTTGCTGATCGATCAGGCGTCTTTAGACATCTAATTGATTGCTCGGCTGAGAGGCTGAGCGCTATGGTTTTTTGAGGGTCTTCACCCTCTGCTAGACAGAGACGAAGACCGTTAAAGACCGCAGGTGAGTGAGCAAAGCTTAGTTTTGTGAGCTCTTAATGGTGAGAGCCGGCCTGCGCAGACGGTGAGTACCGCCGTACTCGTTAACAAGCCAGTATTTGGTTTGTATGAATAGCCGAAAGGCTTATCTAGGAGTTTATTGTGGCATTAGGACTAGAAGATAAAAAAGCGATCGTCGCTGAAGTCCAAGAAGCTGCTCAAAGTGCTGTGTCTGCTGTTATTGCGGATTCCCGTGGCGTAAGCGTTGGGGATATGACTACACTGCGTAAATCAGCTCGTGAAAACGGTGTTTGGTTACGTGTAGTACGTAATACATTGGCAAAGCGTGCATTGCAAGGAACTGAGTTTGAGTGTCTTTCAGATGCTTTGGTCGGACCTTCAATCATTGCATTTTCTACCGATCACCCAGGTGCCGGTGCGCGAGTTCTTAACGACTTCGCCAAGGGAAATGACAAATTTGAGCTAAAATCTGCAGCTTTTGAAGGCGCGCAGGTGGATATCGCAATGTTGGCAAGCTTGCCGACATACGACGAAGCAATCGCGATGATGATGAGAGTAATGAAAGAAGCTTCCGCTGGGAAACTTGTTCGTGCTATCGCCGCTATCCGTGATCAGAAAGAAGAGCAAGCTGCTTAACTTTCTCGCTATAACAATTAAGTTTGAACGAGCAGTTTTGCTCAATTAATAGGAATATGAGTCATGTCTCTGACTAAAGAAGATATCATCAATGCAGTAGCTGAAATGTCTGTAATGGATGTTGCTGAACTAGTATCAGCTATGGAAGAAAAATTCGGCGTATCAGCAGCTGCTGTTGCCGCTGGCCCTGCTGCAGGTGGCGATGCCGCTGCTGCTGAGCAAACTGAATTCGACGTAGTATTAACTGCTGCTGGCGAAAAGAAAGTTAACGCTATCAAAGCTGTTCGCGCTGCGACTGGCCTTGGTCTTAAAGATGCAAAAGCATTGGTTGACGGCATTCCTTCTACTATCAAGGAAGGCGCAACTAAAGAAGAAGCTGAAGCTCTTAAAGCAGATCTTGAAGCAGCTGGCGCTTCTGTTGAGCTTAAGTAATTCTGCTTATGCTTGATCAGCAGATTTATTCTGTCTGATATATAAAATGGCTGGTGCCAAATGGTACCGGCCTTTTTCCGTTATTTAGTAAAGACATGTTTTCGATGCTAACTGCTTAATAACATCTCTTTTCTAAATAACGGTTTGTCAGTCTAGGGGTCCCCCTTCTAGATTGCGGATCAACTTGGTGCACACGCTGGGGAAAAATTGATGGCATATACATTCACTGAGAAGAAACGCATCCGTAAAGATTTCAGCAAGTTGCTGCAAGTCATGGATGTGCCTTACCTGTTGGCGATACAGTTAGACTCGTACCGCCGCTTTTTACAGGAAGGAGTAAACGCGGGCGATAGACAAGAAGAAGGTCTGCACGCTGCATTTAAATCTGTATTTCCAATCGTCTCATATTCAGGCTATGCGGCCCTGGAATATGTTGGCTATAGACTTGGGAAACCGATTTTTGACGTTAAAGAATGTCAGCAGCGCGGTATCACTTATGCAGCGCCATTGCGGGTTAAAGCACGCTTGGTTATCTATGATCGCGAATCTTCAAACAAAGCGATAAAAGATATTAAAGAGCAAGAAGTCTATATGGGCGAAATGCCTTTAATGACTGACAACGGTACCTTTGTAATCAATGGTACAGAGCGTGTTATTGTTTCTCAGTTACACAGATCACCTGGCGTGTTCTTTGATCACGATAAGGGTAAGACTCACTCTTCGGGTAAGTTGCTTTACTCAGCGAGAATTATTCCCTACCGCGGTTCATGGTTGGATTTAGAGTTTGATCCGAAAGACAATCTGTTTGTACGTATAGACAGACGTCGCAAATTGCCTGCGACTATCTTGCTGCGTGCCCTAGGTCATTCAACTCAAGATATCGTCGATATGTTCTTCGACAAGATCAGTTGGACAATCAGTGAAGAAAGTATCCAAATGGAGCTTTCACCTGAGCGTCTACGCGGTGAAACGATGGCTTTTGAAATCGTTGATCCAAAAGGTCAGGTAATCGTTGAAGCAGGGCGTCGTATTACCCCGCGCCTGATCAAGAAGATGGCCGAATCCGGCATGAAGTATTTAGAAGTGCCGCGTGAATACTTACTTGAAAAAGCATTGGCCACGGATGTCGTCGACGAAGCTACTGGCGAAATCGTTGCACCTTGTAATGCTTTGATTACCGATGAAGTATTAGATGCCTTAATTGCAGCTGGCGTCAAAGATATTCAGACCTTGTACTCAAACGAGTTAGACAACGGTCCGTTCATCTCTACTACTCTACGTGTAGATCCTACGCGTAGCGCACTGGAAGCTCTGGTAGAAATCTACCGTATGATGCGTCCTGGTGAGCCACCAACTAAAGAGTCAGCAGAGACCTTGTTCCAGAACTTGTTCTTCTCTGATGATCGGTACGACATGTCTTCTGTTGGACGTATGAAGTTCAACCGTCGTCTAGGACGTGATGCTGAAACAGGCTCTGGAGTTCTAGACAACAGCGACATTTTAGATGTAATGAAGACCTTGATTGATATCCGCAACGGCAAAGGCGTTGTCGATGACATCGACCATTTAGGTAACAGACGTATCCGCTCTGTTGGTGAGATGGCAGAAAACCAGTTCCGTGTTGGTCTGGTGCGTGTAGAACGCGCTGTTCGTGAGCGTTTAAGTATGGCGGAAGCCGACAACTTAATGCCACAAGATCTGATCAATGCCAAGCCAGTTGCCGCAGCGGTTAAAGAGTTCTTTGGCTCTAGCCAGCTGTCGCAGTTTATGGATCAGAACAACCCGCTTTCAGAAGTGACGCACAAACGTCGTGTATCTGCGTTAGGCCCAGGCGGTCTGACCCGTGAGCGTGCCGGTTTTGAGGTTCGAGATGTGCACCCGACTCACTACGGTCGTGTTTGCCCAATCGAGACTCCTGAAGGGCCGAACATCGGTCTGATCAACTCTTTGGCTACTTATGCGCGTACCAACCACTACGGTTTCTTAGAAACACCGTACCGTAAAGTTGTCGACGGACAAGTTACTGATGATATACAGTACTTGTCAGCGATTGAGGAAGGCGAGTACGTAATAGCCCAGGCCACAGCCCCTATCGATGAAAACAAGCGTTTCGTCGAAGAGATGGTCACTGTACGTCATAATGGCGAGTCTACAGTAACTCCCGCTGAGAACGTTACCTACATGGATGTATCTCCACGTCAGGTTGTCTCTATAGCGGCGGCACTGATTCCATTCCTGGAGCACGATGATGCTAACCGAGCGCTAATGGGCTCGAACATGCAGCGTCAAGCGGTTCCTACACTACGCGCTGATAAGCCAGTGGTAGGTACAGGTATGGAGCGCTATGTGGCTAGAGATTCTGGTGTATGTATTCGCGCAGATCGCAGTGGCATAGTTGAAACTGTAGATGCCGCACGTATCGTTATACGTGTAAACGAAGACGAAATTACCGCAGCAGATGCGGGTGTCGATATCTACAATCTGACGAAATATACTCGTTCTAACCAAAATACTTGTATCAACCAGAAGCCTATCGTTAGACCTGGTGACTTAGTACAACGTGGCGATATCATGGCCGACGGCCCATCCATTGACATGGGTGAGCTGGCATTGGGCCAGAATATGCGTATCGCATTTATGCCTTGGAACGGCTATAACTTCGAAGACTCGATTCTTATCTCAGAACGAGTTCTTGAGGAAGACAGATTTACCACTATTCATATTTCGGAGCTGACCTGTGTCGCCCGTGATACTAAGTTGGGATCTGAAGAAGTAACTTGCGACATTCCAAACGTCGGTGAATCTGCACTGGCTAAACTGGATGAGTCGGGAATTGTTCACATTGGTGCCGAAGTAGGCCCTGGTGACATTCTAGTCGGCAAAGTAACACCTAAAGGTGAAACCCAGCTGACGCCGGAAGAAAAGCTTCTACGTGCAATCTTCGGTGAAAAAGCTTCTGACGTTAAAGATACCTCACTGCGTGTTAAAGGTGGATCTCGCGGTAAAGTTATCGATGTTCAGGTCTTTACCCGTGATGGTGTGACTAAAGATGAGCGTGCTGTCTCAATTGAAAGAGACGAGTTGAATGCGATTCGCAACGATATCAATCAAGAGATGCGAATTGTTGAAAGTGCGACTTATGAACGTCTGCATGCAGTATTGCTAAATGCTGCAGTAGAGGGCGGTGCCGGTCTATCTCGCGGTGATGTGTTGACTGAAGAGCGTCTTGCAAGCCTCAACAAAGCTGACTGGTTCAAAATCCGTGTCAGTGACGAAGAGATTGCCGCACAGCTTGAACAGGCCGAAGTACAGCTTGAAGAGAGTCGTGAGGTTCTGGACAAGAAGTTTGAGAACAAGAAAACTAAGTTGCAAACAGGTGATGATTTAGCACCTGGCGTTCTTAAAATTATCAAAGTATACGTTGCTACTAAGCGTTGCTTGCAGCCTGGCGATAAAATGGCCGGCCGTCACGGTAACAAAGGTGTTGTCTCGGTTATCATGCCAGTTGAAGACATGCCTTATGATGAGAACGGTGACACTGTTGATATCGTGTTGAATCCACTAGGTGTTCCCTCTCGAATGAACGTCGGTCAGATCTTAGAGACGCACATGGGTGCTGCCGCTAAAGGTCTTGGTCGCAAGATCAACGCTATGTTGGAAGTTGCACGCGAGAAAGCAGAGACTGTTAAAGAAGTACGTGGTTTCCTCGAGGAAGTTTACAACAGTGATCTGGATGGTTGGAAAACTTCTAAGAACGAAGATTTGGATTCGTTCAGCGATGATGAGTTGTTGGAGCTTGCGCGCAACTTGCGAGGTGGTGTACCACTGGCAACACCTGCATTCGATGGTGCAAAAGAAGCTGAAGTTAAAGCGCTATTGCGTTTAGCTGACATGGATGACAGCGGTCAGGTAACTCTATACAACGGTCGTACGGGTGATAAATTCAGCCGTCCTGTCACAGTAGGTTACATGTACATGCTGAAGCTTAACCACTTAGTTGACGATAAGATGCATGCTCGTTCAACAGGTTCATATAGCTTAGTAACGCAGCAGCCTCTTGGCGGTAAAGCACAGTTCGGTGGTCAGCGCTTCGGAGAGATGGAAGTGTGGGCGCTTGAAGCTTATGGTGCGGCTTATACCTTGCAAGAAATGCTAACGGTTAAGTCCGATGATGTGAACGGTCGTACTAAGATGTATAAGAACATCGTAGACGGTGATCACAAAATGGAGCCGGGAATGCCTGAATCGTTCAATGTATTGGTCAAAGAGGTTCGCTCTCTTGGTATCGATATAGAACTTGAGTCCGAGTAATTAGACGGCGCAATCCTGAATCAACAGGCGAGGTTCTCCTCGCCGCGAACTCCCCGCGGAGCTATAGATAATGAAAGATTTATTAAATCTATTAAAATCGCAAGGTCAGTCTGATGAATTCGACTCGATCCGCATAACTTTGGCATCGCCTGAATTGATCCGTTCTTGGTCATTCGGCGAAGTAAAAAAGCCAGAGACGATTAACTACAGAACCTTCAAGCCTGAGCGTGAAGGTCTGTTCTGTGCCAAAATATTTGGCCCAGTCAAAGATTACGAATGCTTGTGTGGTAAATACAAGCGTATGAAGCACCGTGGTGTTATCTGTGAAAAGTGTGGCGTAGAAGTCACCTTGAGTAAAGTTCGTCGTGACCGTATGGGTCATATCGATCTTGCATCACCCGTTGCTCACATCTGGTTCCTAAAGTCACTACCGTCCCGCATCGGTTTGATGATGGACATTACCTTACGTGATATCGAACGGGTACTGTACTTCGAATCATTCATCGTTATCGATCCAGGTATGACCACTCTCGAGCGCTGCCAGTTATTGAATGATGAGCAGTACTACGAAGCACTAGAAGAATTTGGTGACGATTTCGACGCCCGTATGGGTGCAGAAGCTGTACAAATGTTACTGGCTGATCTGGATCTTAAAGAAGAAATCGCTCAGTTGCGTGAAGAGATTCCAGCTACTAATTCTGAGACCAAGATCAAGAAACTTTCTAAGCGTCTGAAGCTGATGGAAGCATTCTACAAATCTGGTAATAAGCCAGAGTGGATGGTGTTTACGGTCCTGCCGGTACTTCCACCTGATCTTCGTCCTCTAGTACCTCTAGATGGCGGTCGCTTCGCTACTTCAGATCTAAACGATCTGTACCGTCGCGTGATCAACCGTAACAACCGTCTTAAGCGACTGTTGGACTTAAATGCACCTGACATCATAGTACGCAACGAAAAGCGAATGTTGCAAGAGTCCGTTGATGCACTGATGGATAACGGTCGTCGCGGTCGTGCCATCACTGGATCAAATAAGCGTCCTCTTAAGTCGCTTGCAGATATGATCAAAGGTAAGCAAGGTCGTTTCCGTCAAAACTTGCTTGGTAAGCGTGTTGATTATTCTGGACGTTCGGTAATTGTTGTTGGACCATCGCTGCGATTACAGCAATGTGGTCTACCTAAGAAAATGGCACTGGAATTATTTAAGCCATTTATCTTCTCCAAGCTTGAATTGCGTGGTCATGCTACGACTATTAAAGCAGCGAAGAAGATGGTTGAACGCGAAGAAGGCTTAGTTTGGGATATCCTGGATGAAGTAATCCGCGAGCATCCTATCTTGTTAAACCGTGCTCCGACTCTACACAGATTAGGTATCCAGGCTTTTGAGCCGGTACTTATCGAAGGTAAAGCTATTCAATTGCACCCATTGGTTTGTGCGGCATTTAACGCCGACTTCGATGGTGACCAAATGGCTGTACACGTTCCACTGACTATTGAAGCTCAGTTGGAAGCGCGTGCCCTAATGATGTCGACAAACAATATATTATCTCCTGCCAATGGCGAGCCGATTATCGTTCCGTCTCAGGACGTGGTATTGGGTCTTTATTTCATGACTCGCTCGCGAATCAATGCGCGCGGGGAAGGTTTGATATTTGCTGATATAGAAGAAGTACAGCGTGCCTATGGCAGTGGTCAAGTAGATCTACAGGCGATTGTAAAAGTACGCTTACATGAAATAATCCGCGATATTGAAGGCAATGAAACTGAATCTATTGCCGTTCGCGAAACGACAGTTGGACGGGCGATTCTTTTTGGCATAGTACCAAAAGGTTTGCCGTTTGATATCGTCAATCGTCCAATGAAGAAGAAAGCAATTTCGCATTTGTTGAACGAGACTTATCGCCGTTGTGGCCTAAAAGATACGGTCATGTTTGCCGATAATCTGATGTATTTAGGCTTCCGTCAGGGCACTGAGTCAGGTACCTCTATTGGTATCAACGATTTCGTTATCCCGGATGAGAAAGTTACTATCATCGGTGATGCTACAGATGAAGTTAAAGATATCGAAAAGCAATTTGCCGATGGTTTAGTTACTCAGGGCGAGAAGTACAACAAAGTTATCGATATCTGGTCTCGTGCTAACGAAACTCTTGCTAAGCGCATGATGGATAACCTGAAGACTGACACTGTTGTCGATAAAGAGGGCAATGAAGTAGAGCAAGAGTCATTTAACTCTATTTACATGATGGCCGACTCAGGTGCTCGTGGTAGTGCCGCTCAGATTCGTCAGCTAGCAGGTATGCGTGGTTTGATGGCTAAGCCGGATGGCTCTATCATTGAAACGCCGATCACTGCAAACTTCCGTGAGGGCTTGAACGTACTTCAGTACTTTATCTCTACTCACGGTGCGCGTAAAGGTTTGGCTGATACCGCACTTAAGACGGCAAACTCTGGTTACCTAACTCGTCGTCTGGTTGATGTTGCCCAAGATTTGGTTATTACAGAGGACGATTGTGGCACTGTTAATGGTTTGACTATCCAGCCGATGATCGAAGGCGGTGACGTTGTAGTTCCATTAAGTGAGCGTCTACTTGGTCGTGTCATTGGTGCCGATGTTCTGGCACCTAAGAGCGGTGATGTATTAATTGCTGCTGGTACAATGATCGATGAGACATGGGTGAGTCGTCTCGATAACGATGACAAGTACTCCTCAATCGATGAAGTCATAGTAAGATCTGCTATTACCTGTCAGACACGCTTTGGTATCTGTGCTAACTGCTACGGACGTGACTTAGGTCGTGGTCATAAAGTTGATCCAGGTGAAGCAATTGGTGTAATCGCAGCGCAGTCTATCGGTGAGCCAGGTACCCAGCTAACCATGCGTACCTTCCACATTGGTGGTGCGGCATCACGAGCTGCAGCAGAAGACAGTGTGCAAGTTAAAGCTGGCGGCGTAGTAAGGCTACACAACATGAAGGCTGTTTCTCGTCCTGATGGTTGTTTAGTAGCGACTTCACGTTCAAGTGTCTTAGGCGTAACAGATGAGCACGGTCGTGAGCGCGAGCGCTATAGATTGCCATACGGTACTGTTCTTAAAGTTAATGATGGCGACAAAGTTGAAGCCGGCGAAATCCTAGCTAATTGGGATCCGCATACTCACCCAATCGTTACAGAAATGGCGGGTAAGGTGCAATTTGTCGGACTCGAAGACGGTATCACCGTGAATCGTCAGACGGATGATATCACCGGATTGACTACCATTGAGATCATCGATGCTAAGGACCGCCCACTGGCAGGTAAAGATATTCGCCCACTGATCAAGTTGATTGATGAGAAGGGTGAAGACATATTGCATGCTACTGGTGATTCGGCTATCCAGTACCTACTTCCGGGCAAAGCGATCATCAACTTGGTTGACGGAGCTCAAGTACAAATAGGTGATGTATTAGCGCGTATTCCTCAAGAGGGATCAGTGAACAAAGACATCACCGGTGGTCTGCCTCGTGTCGCCGATTTATTCGAAGCACGTAAGCCAAAAGAATCTTCAATCCTGGCGGAAATTACTGGTGCTATCAGCTTCGGTAAGGAAACTAAGGGCAAGAAACGTTTAGTTATTACCCCGGAAGATTCTGATCCGTTTGAGTTGATGATCCACAAGTGGCGCAACTTGAATATCTTTGAAGGCGAGACTGTGCAAAAGGGTGAGGTAGTTTCTGATGGACCTACTAACCCACACGATATCTTGCGTATCTTAGGTGTTGAGCCGCTTGCTGAATTTATTGTTAACGAAATTCAGGAAGTTTACCGTCTGCAGGGCGTAATCATCAACGATAAGCACATCGAAGTAATTGTGCGTCAGATGTTACGTAAAGTTGAGATTGTCTCAGGTGGCGATTCAATGTTCATTCCTGGAGAACAGGTTGAATACGCAGCGGTTAAGGAGCGTAACGAGGAACTGGAAGCTGAAGGTAAAATTGGTGCTAGTTTCAACCGTGTACTGCTTGGTATAACTAAAGCATCACTGGCAACAGACTCATTCATCTCTGCCGCTTCTTTCCAGGAGACTACCAGAGTACTGACTGAAGGTGCTGTTAATGGTAAGCAAGACTTCTTGCGCGGACTCAAAGAAAACGTAGTGGTAGGTCGTCTTATTCCCGCGGGAACAGGATTGGCATACCATGCTGAACGCAAGCGTAAACGTGCACTTGCTACAGGTACAGACACAGTAAGTGCTGAAGAAGTGCAAGCAGCGCTGACAGCAGCACTTAATGCGTCTATGTCAAACAATGACTAATTTTTAGTCAGGGTTTGACCTTGGGCGGTATTTTCTAGTAGAATACGCGCCCAGAATAAAGTTGACGTTCCCTTAGAGGGTTCGGAGCTTTTCGAGCTTAAAGATTGTCATTATGCAATGGCGATCTTTTAGTTTTTTTTATGCGTGAAAAATATTAACGTGAAAAGTGGAGTTTGCTTAAATGGCAACAATTAACCAATTGGTTCGTAAGCCACGTAAACGCAAAGTACAAAAAAGTGACGTTCCAGCCCTACAGGCTTGTCCACAACGTCGTGGTGTTTGTACTCGTGTTTACACTACTACCCCGAAGAAGCCGAACTCGGCCCTTCGTAAAGTATGCCGTGTTCGTTTGACTAACGGCTTCGAAGTGACATCCTACATTGGTGGTGAAGGTCACAACTTACAAGAGCACAGTGTTGTACTTATCCGTGGTGGTCGTGTTAAAGATCTACCGGGTGTTCGTTACCACACAGTTCGTGGCGCGTTAGATTGCGCTGGTGTAAGTGACCGTAGACAGGGCCGTTCTAAGTACGGTGCAAAACGTCCTAAGTCTTAAACTGTATTTCGGATGACTAATCAGCTTTTAACGTTGAGAAGCTATCCGCATTCGGTAAGAGTAAGGTCAGATAGATAATCTATCTGAAGTTCCTGAAGACCTTTTATATTTCAATGAGGGCTTATCATGCCTAGAAGACGCGTCGCTGCAAAGCGCATTATATTACCAGATCCTAAATTCGGAAACATGGTACTAGCTAAATTTATCAACCACGTAATGGTCAGCGGTAAGAAATCTGTCGCTGAACGTATCGTGTACGGAGCCTTAGAAACAGTTGCTGAGCGCTCAAGCAAAGATCCACTAGAGCTTTTTGAAAAAGCTTTGGAAGGCATTCAGCCATCAGTCGAAGTTAAGTCGCGCCGTGTAGGCGGAGCTACTTACCAGGTACCTGTAGAAGTACGTCCATCACGTCGTAACGCTCTAGCTATGAGATGGTTAGTTGACTACTCGCGTAAGCGCGGTGAAAAGTCAATGGCTCTACGTCTAGCTGGCGAGATCTTAGATGCTGCTGAAGGCCGTGGTGCTGCTGTTAAGAAACGTGAAGACGTGCATCGCATGGCTGAAGCAAACAAAGCGTTTGCTCACTACCGTTTCTAAACAACTGCCTATAGAGGATTGAGTCGTGGCTCGTAAAACACCAATTGCCCAGTATCGTAACATTGGTATCTGTGCTCACGTGGATGCAGGTAAGACAACTACTACAGAAAGAGTATTGTTCTATACCGGTATGTCACACAAAATCGGTGAAGTACACGACGGTGCCGCTACCATGGACTGGATGGAGCAAGAGCAAGAGCGTGGTATCACTATCACCTCTGCTGCTACTACCTGTTTTTGGAGCGGCATGGATAAGCAGGCAGATCTACACCGCATCAATATTATCGATACTCCCGGCCACGTTGACTTCACGATTGAAGTTGAACGCTCGCTGAGGGTATTAGATGGTGCGGTTGTAGTACTCTGCGCTTCATCCGGTGTACAGCCTCAAACTGAGACTGTATGGCGTCAAGCGAATCGCTACGAAGTACCACGTATGGTGTTTGTCAATAAGATGGACCGTGCGGGTGCCGACTTCTATATGGTCGCAGACCAACTTAAAAAACGTCTAGGTGCAAATGTAGTACCTATCAATATCCCAATTGGCGCCGAGGAAGAGTTCAGCGGAGTCGTTGACCTGATCCAAATGAAGGCGATCAGGTGGAGCGAAGCAGACCAGGGCATGAGCTATGAGTTGGAAGAGATTCCCGCTGATATGTCAGCTCAGGCTGAAGAGTTTCGTGAGCAATTGGTAGAAGCTGCAGCAGAGGCAAATGAAGAATTAATGGATAAATACCTTGAAGAAGGTGAATTGTCTGTTGAGGAAATCACTAGCGCGCTGCGCTCCCTGACGATAGCCAATGAAATTGTATTGATGCAATGCGGATCGGCCTTTAAAAATAAAGGCGTTCAGGCAATGCTCGATGCTGTAATTGAGTACATGCCATCCCCAACGGATGTCAAAGCCATTCAAGGTGTGGTCGAGAATGAAGGCGATGAGCCCGATTCGCGTCCTGCTGACGATGATGAGCCCTTTGCAGCCTTGGCTTTTAAAATAGCCACAGACCCTTTCGTAGGTACATTGACTTTTGTACGTGTTTATTCCGGAACTCTGGAAAGCGGCACAGCAGTGATGAACTCTGTAAAGCAAAAACGCGAGCGCGTTGGCCGTATGGTCCAAATGCACGCTAACGATCGTGAAGAGATTAAAGAAGTCCGCGCGGGAGACATCGCCGCTCTTATCGGCCTAAAAGATGTGACTACAGGGGATACCTTGTGTGACATGAAAAAGCAGATAGTATTAGAGCGCATGGAATTCCCGGAGCCGGTAATCTCGGTAGCGGTTGAGCCAAGGTCTCAGGCCGACCAGGATAAGATGGGTATAGCACTGGGTAAGTTAGCCCAGGAAGATCCCTCTTTTCGAGTCGAGACAGATCCTGAAACGGGACAGACGATTATCTCAGGTATGGGTGAGCTTCACTTAGATATCTTAGTAGAGAGAATGCGTCGCGAGTTCAGTGTCGAAGCAAATATCGGTAAACCGCAAGTTGCCTACCGTGAAAAGATCAGAAAACCTATAGTGGCAAATCATAAATTTGTCCGCCAATCAGGTGGTCGCGGTCAATACGGTCATGTCGTTGTAGAATTCAGTCCATCAGATACTGAAGGTCTGGAATTTCTCAATGAAATTGTCGGTGGAGCTATTCCCAAGGAATTCATCCCGGCAATAGAAAAGGGCATCGAAGAGCAAATGAAAAATGGTGTTATAGCTGGATACCCGCTTATGGGTCTTAAAGCACGCCTTTATGATGGCTCTTTCCACGACGTCGATTCAAACGAAATGGCGTTTAAAATTGCGGCTTCTCAAGCGTTGAAAATCTTCGCTCAAGAAGCAGATCCCTGCCTGCTAGAACCTATGATGAAAGTTGAGGTGGTAACACCTGAAGACTATATGGGTGATGTCATGGGCGACCTTAACCGTCGTCGTGGCCTGGTACAAGGCATGGAAGATACAACATCGGGTAAAATCATCAATGCGATGGTGCCACTGGGTGAAATGTTTGGCTATGCAACTGATCTGCGATCAGCCAGTCAGGGCCGGGCAACATATACTATGGAGTTCGACGATTATGCCGAAGCTCCTGCAAAAATCGCCGATGCGGTGATGAGAGTTTACTAAACTAATTTAGTGACTTTAATAATTTAATTTAGAGGAATAAGGTCGTGGCTAAGCAAGCATTTGAACGTAACCTGCCTCACGTTAACGTTGGTACTATTGGCCACGTTGACCACGGCAAAACAACTTTAACAGCTGCACTTACAC